>ERZ773014.1322-NODE-1322-length-15943-cov-4.612727_pt1 | contig 15943 bp, 17 predicted proteins | sample MGYA00580841_ERZ773014 | MGnify/ENA primary metagenome ERZ773014 (study PRJEB29015, sample SAMEA2737989) | human oral metagenome | biome: human oral; feature: human-associated habitat; material: dental | place: China | collected 2067 ...
ATGGAAGAATGGCGTCTATTAATGGACTTGCAGGATCGATTACTTTATTATAGTCAACTTGGAGAATTTCTCAGATTCCAAGACAGTGGCTACATGCTCCTTCTTGTCTATTAGGAGAGAAGTGCTGTGTTGTAAATTCTGGATAGGTAATATTACAGTTTGGACAATACATTTTATCAGTAAACCGCTGAATGACTGGCTTTACCTTGCTTTCGCTCATCGGAGTAGAGGAGTCAGCTTTTTTCTTTTTTTTCGTGGAAATTTCAATATTCGCTCAAAAATCAGAAGAAACCTGCTTTTCTGAAGCCTGATTTTCTAGTTCTTTAGTACTTTCTGTGCTGTAGATTCAGAATTTCTTGGTCTCAGCAAGGATTTTGATGATGTCTTCTTTCAATCTGCCCAGTTTCTGCTCTTCCAAAGTCAAACGGTCAAAGATTCCATAGCTCTGAAGCGGAAAATAGCTCTCAGGAATATTCGGCTCTTCTAGGTAAAAATATTCAATCGGATCTGGCTTTTCGGGATTCTGAGAAAGGAGGAGATACCTCGTAAAACCTCAGCCTTTTTCTACTTTTTGTTTATTGTTTTTGACAAATTTCAATAATTCTGACTTTTCTGAGAACTTTCCGCTTTCTTTCAAAAGATAGATTTTCTGCCCTTGATAGTCAGTTTTGATCGTATCCATGATCTGATCAATGGTCTTCGGCTCAATCTTCGCACCGCAGTGATAACAGTAGGTATCACCGAGCTTTGCAAAGAGCAGCCTGATGTAGTCATCAATCTCGGTAAGCGTTCCTACGGTAGACCTTGAATTTCCGCTTCTTTTGTTCTGCTCAATCGCAATCGCAGGAGAAAGTCCGCTACAGTAGTCAATCTCTGGTCTATCTCCAAGGTTGAAAAACTGCCTAAGATAGCTTGAAAGCGACTCAATATACCTGTATTGTCCCTCTTTATAAATAGTTTCAAAAGCCAGAGAGGATTTCCCGGATCCACTCACTCAAGTAATGGTAATGAGCTTATTTTTCGGTAAAGTGAGGTCAATATCTTTGAGATTATGGGTTCTGATCCCTTGGAAAATGATTTCTTCTTCGTTCAGTAGTGGATTTATAGGAGTAGAAGTCTTTGTTGTAGGAAAAATTTTTGATTTGGAGGCTTTAGGCATCACTTAGTAGCTTAAAATAAATTCCAACCTTCAGGATAATTAATTGAAGAATTATTGCAAGGGCTTGTTAAAATCAGAAAATCATCAAATAGGGAGATCTTTTAATTATGCTTTTCTCAGAGAAGTCTTTTTTAAATACTTAGTTTTATCTTGAGCGGTAAGTATATTTTTAATGTACAGTAAAGCGACTTCTCTAAAAGCTCTGCTAAAAGAACTAAAGACCCAACTAAAAGAAATAGAATAAAGAGATAATAATATTTGGGTTATTATTTCATCTCTTTCATTCGAATCTCATAGAAAAGCAAGAAGGCAAGATGAAAAAAAGAGAGAAATTTGACAAAGAAAAATAAATGCTTATACTTTAACGTAAAGAATTTTAGACCTTAACTGTGCTAGTATGACTACCAGTAAAAAGAAAAACCTTAGATGGAAAGCTCTCTCTGCGCCACTTATTGTTGGAGCGGTAGGAGTGTGAACTTTTTTAGGGATGAATTGGTTCTGAGATTTAAGCTCTGCAAATTCATCATCAATTTCTGAGTCAAATAGAGTTTCCGTAGAAGGAGTAGAAAACTCAGCTCAATACCTTACCTCAATGGTACTTCATATGGGGGATGAATGACCTAATGATACGAAAGTAGTAACACTATACTATGATACTGGAGCAAAAGCCCTCCATATTAGTGGAAACGTAAATGCTAATGCTCTGATTATCGGAAATAAGAACGAAGCGCTTTCAGGGACTACAGCAATTGGAGGGGAAGGGAATAAAATCCTAGATGGAAGTGAAAACGCACTGATTATGGGAGGAAAGGATAATTCTCTGACTTCTGCCACAAATTCGATTGTCCTCGGAGGAAGAGGAACTGTAGCGTCCAGTGCAAATAACTTAGCGATTATTGGAGCTTCCCAGACGAGGGTTCCAAAAGAAGGGATAAGTGCACCTAAAAAAGAAAATATCCTTGTAGCTGGAGGTCATGGGAATGTTGTAAGATGATCTAATGTGGTTATTCTGTGAGAAGGTAATAATGAAGCAGGTTCTGATAGTGTGTTGATTGGTAAAGATATCAAGGCAGGGAGTGCGCAAAAAGTTTTTGTATGGTCAGATAACGGAACCTTTAGCCCAAAGAAATCAGGCGCCTTCTATGTAAATACAAAGAATGGAATCTGATTCAATACGAACGATCCAAAGGTGAAGTTCGATATTGGAGGACTCGGAGGAAAGTGAGCAATAAAAATAGCTGCTAAATGAGGCTTTGTTTCAGAGAGTGGAAAATGTGATGAGCAGTATGCAGGTTTGATGGCCTATGTAAAAGCACCATGAGGAAAATCCGGTCTCTGTGGATGTAATGGAGCAGAGCGAGTTCCGCTCAGTTCAGATCCATCTACGCACGGAGTGTGTGTAAATATGAATCAAAGAGCTTGTACAGGATGAGTTGCAAATGCAGTTTTGAGTATCCCAGGTCAAGCGTTACCAAAATGGAATCCAGAGCTTAATGAAGGAGATGGAGGCTGGGAAGACGTGAAATGGGTGTATGGAGGAATCCAATACCCAGGTTCTACGGGTAAAGAGTGTGGATATACCTGTCAAACAGGATACCATGCAGGGGTAGATTTCCCAGATGGTTGGCAGATGTGAGGATGTTTACCAAGTACGGAGATCCCAAACAGATATACAGGGGAGAAGCCAGACGGCTCAACATTTAATGGATGGTGGACACCAGGGACAGGGAATGATAACTGTCATTTTGGCTGTAAAGCAGGATATAAACACAAAGACCAGCCAGGAGTAGAAAGATCTTGTAGTGGCTGTAATATTGGAACCTATACCCCAGAGAATAACCAGCGAGCAGAATGTAAAGACTGTGTAAAACCATTGATCCTGAACGATGATAACAGATTTGATGTAAAGTATTTCGTAAAGTACGCAAGAGATAGGAATCTCCTAGGCTTGACGAATACAAGAGAAGGTTCAGGATTTAAAGCATGGACGACAACAGGATATAGTGAATATTCATGTAATTTTCATTGTGATGAAAGATTCGCATATAAACATGATACGAATACTACAGGCTCTTGTACTTTTTGTCAGCCTGGAAGTTATTCTTCAGGAGATAGCTTTGGAGAGTGTAGAAGCTGTAGTGCAGTAACTGGAGCGTTAGAGTTTGTAACGAATGGTTCAAAAGATTGGGCACATGCAGGGGCGACACGTCTTGATTGTGACTTTAACTGTAAGTGAGGTTATGCATACAAGAATAATGGTTGAACAGATAGATCGTGTACAGCATGTTATTTTGATCAGGGGACATGAACTCGATCTCCATGAGGGCAAACGACCGAATGTAAACCATGTGATGCAAAGCCAGCAAACTCACATTATACGGGTGGACCATTCACGACCCAGCAGTGTAACTGGGAGTGTGACGCTGGATATTATCCAAGAGGTTGAGCGTGTGTAAAGGCGACATGGCAACGAAGAACCAGAACAGGATGTAATAATTCATGAAGACGAAAAGACGGCTATAAAGAGACCTATCAAGTATGTAGTGATGGATTGTGAAATGATAATGTGCCGGCAGGGGTTTGTAATCACTGGTGAGCAAGACAAAACGGTAGTAGGACTCCAAATAGTGATACTACTTGTAATCCTCCATGGTGGACAGGGGATACCTGTGGAGGTTGTAATGGAAGATGCTGAAGTGTTAGTGTGAGCTGTAGTAAGCGTCTCGTAGATGCAGCGGGTACTACACACAATACTAGCACACGATCAGAGTCAAGATATTGTGGAGCTTGTGCAACTCCTCCTGGATGATGAGGATGATGAGGATGATGAGGTTGCTGATGTAGGTATGAGTTTAGTAACTATGGAGAGGGCGAAGACATGTGATTCCCAGGATGGTGTTCATTGTGATGTGGTGCAGCTGAGGTGTCATCCGATTCTAATGGAATTAGTTACGTCTGCAGACCTTTTGGCGCAGGTGGGAGATCAAGAACATGTCATAAGACTTGTAAACCATGACTTTCAGCGAGTGTTTCTCTCTCAAACCCATCTTCGTCTTATCCATGGTATCGAAATATAGATGCAAAATGTCATAGGTAAGAGTCTTTAAGCATAATAGATATGCGAGATTCTTTCCCCATATAGTTATAATTAAACAAAATGAATCCTTCAAAAAAAGATGCCCTCAAATCTGAGTGCATCTTTTGTGGTAGTAGCTTTTAGAAGATCAAAAAAATGGTGATCCAAATTTGCGCGAGATAGGGAGTAATCCGTGTTCCTCATTCTATATCAGAGATTAAATAGCTAGAATTGTTAGTTACTATGAGATCTCTTTCATTCGAATCTCACAGAAAAGCAAGAAGACAAGATGAAAAAAAGAGAGAAATTTGACAAAGAAAAATAAATGCTTATACTTTAACGTAAAGAATTTTAGACCTTAACTGTGCTAGTATGACTACCAGTAAAAAGAAAAACCTTAGATGGAAAGCTCTCTCTGCGCCACTTATTGTTGGAGCGGTAGGAGTGTGAACTTTTTTAGGGATGAATTGGTTCTGAGATTTAAGCTCTGCAAATTCATCATCAATTTCTGAGTCAAATAGAGTTTCCGTAGAAGGAGTAGAAAACTCAGCTCAATACCTTACCTCAATGGTACTTCATATGGGGGATGAATGACCTAATGATACGAAAGTAGTAACACTATACTATGATACTGGAGCAAAAGCCCTCCATATTAGTGGAAACGTAAATGCTAATGCTCTGATTATCGGAAATAAGAACGAAGCGCTTTCAGGGACTACAGCAATTGGAGGGGAAGGGAATAAAATCCTAGATGGAAGTGAAAACGCACTGATTATGGGAGGAAAGGATAATTCTCTGACTTCTGCCACAAATTCGATTGTCCTCGGAGGAAGAGGAACTGTAGCGTCCAGTGCAAATAACTTAGCGATTATTGGAGCTTCCCAGACGAGGGTTCCAAAAGAAGGGATAAGTGCACCTAAAAAAGAAAATATCCTTGTAGCTGGAGGTCATGGGAATGTTGTAAGATGATCTAATGTGGTTATTCTGTGAGAAGGTAATAATGAAGCAGGTTCTGATAGTGTGTTGATTGGTAAAGATATCAAGGCAGGGAGTGCGCAAAAAGTTTTTGTATGGTCAGATAACGGAACCTTTAGCCCAAAGAAATCAGGCGCCTTCTATGTAAATACAAAGAATGGAATCTGATTCAATACGAACGATCCAAAGGTGAAGTTCGATATTGGAGGACTCGGAGGAAAGTGAGCAATAAAAATAGCTGCTAAATGAGGCTTTGTTTCAGAGAGTGGAAAATGTGATGAGCAGTATGCAGGTTTGATGGCCTATGTAAAAGCACCATGAGGAAAATCCGGTCTCTGTGGATGTAATGGAGCAGAGCGAGTTCCGCTCAGTTCAGATCCATCTACGCACGGAGTGTGTGTAAATATGAATCAAAGAGCTTGTACAGGATGAGTTGCAAATGCAGTTTTGAGTATCCCAGGTCAAGCGTTACCAAAATGGAATCCAGAGCTTAATGAAGGAGATGGAGGCTGGGAAGACGTGAAATGGGTGTATGGAGGAATCCAATACCCAGGTTCTACGGGTAAAGAGTGTGGATATACCTGTCAAACAGGATACCATGCAGGGGTAGATTTCCCAGATGGTTGGCAGATGTGAGGATGTTTACCAAGTACGGAGATCCCAAACAGATATACAGGGGAGAAGCCAGACGGCTCAACATTTAATGGATGGTGGACACCAGGGACAGGGAATGATAACTGTCATTTTGGCTGTAAAGCAGGATATAAACACAAAGACCAGCCAGGAGTAGAAAGATCTTGTAGTGGCTGTAATATTGGAACCTATACCCCAGAGAATAACCAGCGAGCAGAATGTAAAGACTGTGTAAAACCATTGATCCTGAACGATGATAACAGATTTGATGTAAAGTATTTCGTAAAGTACGCAAGAGATAGGAATCTCCTAGGCTTGACGAATACAAGAGAAGGTTCAGGATTTAAAGCATGGACGACAACAGGATATAGTGAATATTCATGTAATTTTCATTGTGATGAAAGATTCGCATATAAACATGATACGAATACTACAGGCTCTTGTACTTTTTGTCAGCCTGGAACTTATTCATCAGGAGGTGTTGCACAATGTGCATCATGTACGCCAATAGCCAACGCAACATTCATCACAAACGGAACGAAAAACCGAACAGACCCATCTTCGAGTAGGTTGGATTGTGATTTTAATTGTAAGCCATGATATATTTATCATAATAAGTGAGGGAATAACAGAGGTTGTAGACCCTGTCAGTCAAATAAGGATGAAGGGACTCGATCTGCAGGAGGACAACAAGAGAGATGTGAACTATGTGACCCTAAACCAGCGAATTCTCATTACGTGGGATGAAATTTTACAAATAAAACATGTAAATGGGAGTGTGATGAGGGATTCAATCTCAGATGGGGACAGTGTATACTAGCACAGTGGAAGAGAGAGGAAGGACAACCATATTGTGATCTGGGATGAGCAGAAGGTGTAGCACGAAAAAACGTTTGGTATACTTGCACGGACGGATATGGAACAGTGGATCCCTCAGTCTGCAGACATCGAAGTCAAACGAATGGAGGAAGAGTTCGTGTCCATACTATGTCATGGTGTAATGCTACAAGAGAAGAAATAGGTTGTGGTATGTGTCCTGAAGGGATTTACTGTAAATGGGTTCCGGTTCCTTGCACAAAAAGAAAATATAATAAAATTACAGGTCAATTTATTAGCCAAGAAATTATCTATAGATATGCAGAATGTCCTTGTCACCCAGGACGAGGGATGGAAGAGAGACCCAGCCTTCCTAGCACTCCGAGTACTCCAAGTGTTCCGAGTGTTCCGAGTGTTCCAGGTGGTCCCGGAAGTCCAAGCGGACCTTCTTGTATAAAGAAATGAGAATCATGCTTTAATACGCAACAGTGTTGTAACCCATTAACATGTGGATGAGGTCATCCATCAACCTATACTTGTGAATGAACATACACAGAAATAACTCCAGGTAGGTGTGATACTTATGCGATACACTCAAATGGTAGTAGAAGATATCTCGGACAGGAAAGACTGTGTACAAATGATACCGAGTGTGATCCTAGTGGTAGCTCTTGGAAGAATCAACTATCAAGTCCTAACGAACATCTAGAGAGTAAATGTGTCGGAGCTCAACCACAAACACGTTATTGTAGTAATCTTATTATTTGAGGAGGAACTTATGCTACGTACCAACAGAGGTGTACTGAAAAAACTACCTGTAGGTTTATAGATCGTAATGATGGAGTTCCAAACACTTGCCGCTAATCAGCCTAGATTTAAAAAAGATGCCCTCAAATTCGAGAGCATCTTTTTGCTTTCTTCTAAATCTACCCCTTACAAATCACCTTCCTTGCGACCAAAAACGAATTATTCGCTTTATGCCAGTCTTCAACCTTTTTGCCTCCCTTATCAAGAAAATAGCACTTCTCCACCCAAAACCCCGCCATCTCCGCAAGCTTCTTCAGCTCTTCCAGTCCAAAGAGATGATAATACCTGTGATATACTTGCTTCTTCGCTTTCCATGGGATCATCACATCTCTCCAGTCGGCAGTTCCTAGAGTAAAAACAGCTTTCAAACCTGACTGAAGCACAACCTTCCAATGCTTTTTCAGAAACCACTCCGAAAATGCTCGATTCGTCATCACGAGGAGCCCCTCATAACGGAGTGCTCTATAGGCATTCTTCATTACTGCCAATCTTGCTTTTGCTCACGGGATATGTTGAAAGCTCGCACACGCTACCACTGCATCAAACGACTCCTGCTTACATCCTTCAAGGAAACTCGTCATCTCGCTACAGATAAACTTACGTCCAGGATTGGCTTCCTTCGCATACTTCAAGAGCCCAGGAGAAAGATCGATGCCCGTATAGAAAAACTTCCTTTCCCATGCTTGGTCAAGATAGGAAACTAGTCTTCCGCTCCCGCAGCCAAGCTCCAAAAGTTTCGGACTCCTCATTTCCAAACTTTCCAATGCTTCCAATAAACGTTCTCCATCAGGTCGATGCTTTCTTCTCGTCTGGGCGTATTTCTGAGCCTCAGAAGTATAAAATTGCTCCAGTTCATCTATGATCTTCATCCTTCTTTCGCCACAAGTAAACGAGCTAACTCTATCATTTTCGCTCCCGATTGCAAGGACTTTCTCTCCTAGGAGAGTCAGATTTCTTTTTGATTTTCTCGATCAATTCCGTATGATAAAGCTGTTTTAGCTTTTTCGCACCAAGATGCAGCTCATTACGAGAAATAAAAGAGCCACTTTCGATTATCAGATAGAAAAAACCTATGAAGCCTGAATCGTCCTCAAAGGTCATGAAGTGAAGTCAATCAAGACTTCTCATGTCAATATTCAGGATGCGGTCGTGAGGATCGATAATCGTGAATGCCGACTCTACAATATGGATATTCCGCTCTATGAAAAGACCTCTCCCATTCTCGTCCCTCATTACCAAGCGAAAGCCAAGAGGAAGCTCCTTCTCAACAAGAGAGAAATCGCGAGAATTGCTTCAGCGCTTGATAAGCCAGGGATGGTGCTCCTTGCATTAGAAGTCATAGTTACCAAAGGTGGTTTCATCAAAATCAAACTCGGACTAGGAAAGCTTTACAAAAAAGTAGAAAAAAAGCAGATCCTCAAGGAGAAAGACATCAAAAAACAAATGGATAGAGAGGTGAGTGCCTACAAATACTAATCCTCTCCCGCCGTCATTGCGAACAAAGTGAAGCAATCCAGAAGCTTCAAATCTGTCATTGCGAGCGAAGCGTGGCAATCCAGAGACCTCATACCTGTCATTGCAAGCGAAGCGTGGCAATTCAGCAACTTCAAACCCGTCATTGCAAGCGAAGCGTGGCAATCCAGAGACCTCAAACCCGTCATTGCGAGCGAAGCGTGGCAATCCAGCGACTTCAAATCTGTCATTGCGAGCGAAGCGTGGCAATCTAGAAGCTTTAAACCTGTCATTGTGAGCGGATCTTGGCAATCCAGAAGCTTCAAATCTGTCATTGCGAACAAAGTGAAGCAATCCAGAGACCTCAAACCCGTCATTGCGAACAAAGTGAAGCAATCCAGCGACTTCAAACCTGTCATTGTGAGCGAAACATGGCAATTCAGAAGCTTCAAATCTGTCATTGCGAGTGAAGCATGGGAATCCAGAGACTTCAAACCTGTCATTGCAAGCGAAGCGTAGCAATCCAGAGACTTCAAATCTGTCATTGCGAGCGGAGCATAGCAATCCAGCGACTTCAAACCCGTCATTGCGAGCGAAGCGTGGCAATCCAGCAACTTCAAACTCGTCATTGCGAGCGACCAAAGGGAAGCGTGGCAATCCAGAGACCTTTTCCCGGGTCATCCTGAGGAGAAGCCGAACAGACCTAAGAGCAAGCAAAAGAATAATCCTTCCTTAGTTTATTCCTTACAACGCATGAAAATCATCTACAAAAAGGGTATTCGCAACGGCTATGCCAAGCTTGAAGAGGGGAGCGTGTGCCTCATCATTCCAGCCATTATGCAGGGCGATCAAGCCTTCCTCCAGAAAATGCAAACTCTAGGAGAAAAGCTCCAGCAAAAAGCCGACCAAAAGCAAAAAAATCAGATTTTTTCTCCTGAGGGCGTTCTGCTCTTTGGCGAGAGAATCCCGTTAACGGACCTCCCCCCGATGAAGGACCAAAAACAGCGAACCGCCTTCTTCAAACAAGAACTCTTTGACTACGCAAATCCGCTCCTGCAACGCTTTGCCAGTGAACTTGGCTTCCCACCTATTCCGCTCACGATCAAAAAAGTGCAGTCCAAACGAGGATCCTGCACCTATGATAACCGTATTATGCTCAATCTTTCCCTCGTGCATCTCCCGACGAGGCTCACGCAGTATGTTGTTGCCCATGAGGCGTGCCACCTGCTAGCCAAACACCATCAGCCGAGTTTCCGAGCTCTTGTAGCCAAGTTTTGCCCTCATTATAAAGCATTGAGGAAAGAGTTAAAAAATCAGATTTTTATTTCCTAGTTAGCCTTCTCTCGAAAGGATTTCCGCCTCTTAAATGCTAACCATCAAGTTTTTTCATCATCGTAGAGCTTCGTTTGTCTCGCCAAGTCTGATAGTTATCATTAGTCCAGACCGAATAAAGATTCCCAAGTAAGATGATTAAGTAGAGGAGTGCTACTATCGCTGTAGCAATACTTGAAAGCATTTCAATTCCCGTTGTTTGTGCCACTCCAGAAAGAATCGCTCCCAAGAGTGCCGGCATAATCAAAAGCCCCCACTTAAAGAAAACCCTCTTTATGAGCTGTTTTTTATTTAAAGCAGCGCCTTGCTGATTAGTAAGTTGGAGCTTCATCAGCTTTTCCACCACTCATGGGGTTCATTGAAGATTGCACTGCACTCCGTATCGATTGAGCATCAAAAATCCCGCAATCAAAAACGCTAACGAAAACGGCATAGCAAACGCTCCTGTAAAGAGTGGCGTTCCAAACATCGTCGAAAGTCCCCATACGATACCGAGTCCTGTAGTAGGGAGCATGAGTTTTACCAATGGTTTCAGAATCACTCTCGCAATGAGGTATCTAATCTTTCCTTCATCCTCATAGAGTGCTGGGATGACAAAGAGCGTCATCATCGTTGCCACGCTCAATCCGAAGATAATCGTCCACGCAAGCGGAGCAAACATTCCGTCTCCTGTGAGGGTAACCATTCCGATCACAGTAGTTAAGGTTGTGCTGAGAATCGGTTTGAGCCTTGATTTTGCACTTTCCTTGATGGCTTGCGGTCTTGAGTAGCCGAGTTTCTGGTTTTCATTTGCACTATCAATGAGAATGATCGCATTATTTACTACGATTCCCGTCAAAGCAATAAATCAGATCAAGAACATCATTCCATAGGGAATCCCAACGATCCAGAGTCCATACGTTGCCCCCAAAAATCCCATAACCACACTATAGAGGATGATCCCCGGCTGAGTATAGCTATCAAACTGCAGTACCAAGATAGCAAAAATCCCGATAATTGAAATCAAAAACGCCATAAGCATCGCATTCAAGAGATCAGCATTATCTTCCGTTTCTCCTCCTTTTGCATAAGTGACTCCTTTAGGGAATTTGTAGGCTTGTGCAAATTGTGTGAGAGCAGCATTTACGTTTTCAGCCTTTGCCCCTTGCTCAAGGTTTGATTGCACAGAAATCGTGATCGTGCCGTTATCCCTTGAAATCTTGCTAATCGCAGGAGCAAAACTATAGGATCCTACACTCGCGAGGGCAACCTTCCCTTGTTGAGTTGAGAAGAAGCTTCCCATGAGGTTGTCAGGACTGACCTCTTTTGTAAAGTCTGCATATTTAATCTTGAGGTCATGGGTTTCAACGTTATCCGTGAAAGAGCCAGCTTTGATGCCATTTAGTGAAAAATAAAGTTCGGGTGCAAAATTCCTTGGCGTCAAATTCAGCAATGCTAACTTTTGTCTATCAAGGGTAAAGACAAACTCTCCAGGACTTTCTTCAGCAGTGCTCTTTACATTTTTGGTTCATGGCACACCTTTGAGAAAGGTCTTGAAGTCCTCGACTACACGCATGAGTTCAGTAAGCTCATCAATACTACTGGCAGTAAGTTTGATTCCGATCTCAGAGCCATCACTTGGACCATTACTCTGCACCTTTGATTCCACGGTAATTCCCTCTTGTTTCAAGAAAGCAAGCTGCTGTTCAATCTCCTTTTCAATAGCAAAGCTGTCTCTTTCTCTCTCTTCTTTTGGCACAATGCGGATGCTCAAAGTTGCCGTATTATCAGTTAGCTTCCAGCTGTAGTTCCTTAGCTCAGGAAGCTTCCCAATGATGGATTCAGTTTGTTGGGTCTTTGCATAGAGCGTCTCTGTAGTAGTCCCTTCTTTCGCAGACAAAACAATCGTAAGATACTCGTTATCCGTTTTTGGCATCATCAAAAATCCTACTCTCGGACTCACAAACACAACCGTGATAATCAGGAGAATAATCGGAATCAGAATCAGGGTAATCCTCGTCTTAGCACTTTTCAAGAGGGGAGTCAGCGTCTTCTCATACCGAGAGATTATCGCAGAAAAGATGCGTTCACGAACCCCAGAGGATTGAGCGTTCTCAAGCAACGTTTTGTCTGATCTGTCGTCTGCAAGCAGCGCTTGTTCTTCAGGATTGAGGAGATTTTCATCCTCTGAGCTTGAGGTGTAGTTCGCCCTGTTCTTAGTAAACTTTGAAAAAAGTGCTGGTGTCAGCGTAAGCGAGATAAAGAGTGAAGACAGAAGCGTAATAAAGATCGTGATCGGGATAAAGGACAAAAACTTCCCCATAATCCCTGGCAAAGTCAGCATCGGCACGAAAACAATAACCGTCGTAGCCGTCCCAGAAATCAGCGAATTTTTATACGTTCTCACAGAGAGCAACGCCGCATGCATTGGAGAGAATCAGAGTTTTATGTTTTCACTTGCCCCTTGAATGATTACCGTTGCCGTATCAATAGCAATTCCTAGACAGATAATCAGTGAGAAATTAGTCAAAAAATTCAGACTCAATCCGAGATAGTTCAGCACAAAGAACGTCACGAAAAATGCCAAAGGAATAGAAACCGTAGCCACAAAAGACTCCATCGCCCCGACAAAAAATCCCACAATCAAAAAGACGATCAGCATCGTGCTAAGCATATTGACTGCTAGATTGTTGTAGTCTTTGGAGAGTTCTGCACCAAGATCCAAGGTATAAAAAGAGCTCAGCTCCGCATATTCAGGATCTTTAAGAGCAGCTGCTATACTTTCTTTCGCCTGCTTACTACTAGAGAGAATGCTGGCTCCTGCCCTTTTATTAAACGTTAGGCTAACTGCAGCTTTCCCAATCCCTTTCTCTTTGGTCCCGACACGGAGAATGCTATCTTTATCGTCATAGACTTTCTTGATCTCCGCGAGCTGACCAAGCGGAATACTCTTCCCTCCACCCAATAAAATCGGCAACTTCTGCAGTTCTTCCTCAGACTTAAGTTCTCCATCAATCCTAAAATCATAGTTCATCGTTCAGAGTTGATGATTTCCTAGCGGTTGATTGCTTGTAAAGGATTGAAGCTGCCCAGCAATCTGAGTAAGTGAAAGCCCAAGACTTTCTATTCTCTGTTTATCTACCAGAAGCTCAAGAGTATACTTATTTCCTCCTTCGATCTCTATGGTATCAATAGCACCTTTCCCTTCCAGTTCTGCTTTGAGTTGATTAGCTTTGGTCTTGAGATAGTGCTGATCCATCGCAGGATTTTCAGCATAGAGGAGCAGCGTAAAAAGCCTATTTTTAGGAGTGTCAATCTCAGTAACCGTCGGAGATTCCACATTCTCAGGAAAAGAAAGCTGACTCACTGCATCTTTAATCTTCGAACTCATATTGGTTGCCTTGACTTTGTCTGTTAGTTCGACAAGGATAGAAGAAACATTCTTGCGAGAGGTCGAGGTAAGCTTCTTCACTCCATCCATATTCTTGATCTTCTTCTCAATCTTCTGGGTGATAAGCTGATCAATCTCACGAGGATTCCCTCCAGGATACACCGTCGCAATAGAAACCATTCCGAGTTGCACTTCAGGGTAGGACTCTTTTGGGAGACTCATTAGTGCAGTCAGCCCCAACATCACGATCAATCCTAGCACCAGAAACGTTGCTCTCCACTGCTTAATCCAAAATCAAAAAAAGCCTCCTTGGAGCTTCGCTTTAAAAGATGCCGTATCTTTCGTCATTCCAAAAACCTAAAGCTAAAAATCCAAGCCATTACAACGAATTCCTTTCAAAAAGCAAGAGGGATTTGGAGGAAAAGCAGGGGAGTTTATCCTTTCCTCAAAGAGAAAAACCTGAGTTCTCACTCAGATTTTTTTCTATTTTTAGTATTGAGACTTATGACATCAAATCCCTAATGCACATCAATCATTCCTTTCAAGACCTTGTAGTCAATCTTTCCTGTTCAGAGGAGCGGGATCGCACCAATTTTCTTGATATGATTAACCTGAATCAGATTGGAAACTCCTTTCGACCTCAGATAGCTATTTACTTCTTTCAAGCTAATCTTCAGATCAACCACAAAGAGCGTTATTTCGATGCCATGTTCATGCTCTTTCCCCTCAAGTGCAAGATTCGCTTCTTCGCTATTCCCTCGTTGCTCCAAGAGCAGCCCTTCTAGAAACGGCAGAGAAATCATCTCTCCTCACAGCTTCAAAAACCTTTTCTTCCTCCCAGTGATGTAGAGATAACCATCCTTATCGCAATAGCCCAAATCTCCGGTCCTATACCAAACCTTTCAATCCTGCTCCCAGAATGGGCTTTCAATGCTCTGATCGGGATAGCCGGAGAACACATTTGGACCACAGTAATAAATCATCCCTTCCTGATTCTGCTTCAATGCTTCTTGCGTGTTGAGATCTATAATGCAAAGCTCCCCATTCCCTACAGCAATCCCTACAGATTGAGCTTTCTGCTTTTCAATCGGATTGATCGCAATGATCGGACTACACTCAGTAATCCCATAGCCTTCAAGAATCACCCCATGAGGCACCGCTTGCCTAAATCTCTCAAATAAACTCTCCGAACATTTCTCTCCTCCCGTAATCACATAACGCAGTGATGCAAGCTGCTCACTTTTCGCAACATTCAAAAGATTTCTCAAAAATGTCGGAGTCGTCGCAAGCAACGTAGGTTTGCTATGAGCAATCAATTGTGCAACCGTCAACGAATCGTTAGGATCAGGTGTGCTGACACTTCTAAACCCCGCTACCAACGGAAACACCGTATTGACCGTAAACCCAAAACTATGAAACGGTGGTAAATAACAGAAGAATCTCTCATCTTGCTTGATATGCATAATGCTCAATGCTCCTATCAGATTAGAAATCAGATTCTTGTGGGTGAGCGGCACCGCTTTCGGTAGTGCCTCACTTCCTGAGGTGTAAAGCACGACCGCAGGATCCTCACTAGACTGAGGAGGCAATGGGAATACCCAGCTCTTCGCCAAAGCCTTGAGCTTGCGATAAAGCGGAATCTTCTTCAATAAATCCTCCAAAAAGACAAACTCATACTCTTTCAGCCGTTCAATATTGAGCTTGTTGAAAAACGCTTTTGAGGTCAGAATCTTTTTCGTCTTTGAAAACTTCACACAGTGTGCAAACGCACTTTGAGGATGCGTCCAGTTCATCATTACCGGCACTTTTTCAGCCAAATATGCTGCCAAGAGCAATACATTCATACTTCCGACCGCTGGCAACATAATCCCAATCTGCTTCCCAGGGATCGCTTTCAGATAGTCGCTAATCAAAAACGCTTTCAATACAATGTCTTTCCTCTTCTGCATCCCATACATCACATCATAGCTCTGCGTTGCACTCGGATCAGCTTTCCATTGCTTCCTAAACAGCTCCAAAATCGTCATATCTTCATCAAACTCCTGCTGAGGCTCGCCATACTCCTTGTTCTCTAGCTCCCATTCACAAGGAGGGAAATCAGATTTTTCATTTGCGGTTTTTCCCATCGCCATCGCTACCAAATCCGCAACCGTTTTCAGTTCTAGAAGGGGAGTGTTTGATGCTCCTGCATAGCGAGTCAGGATGAAATTCTTGATCTCCGCCATATCAAGCGAATCTAAATACAGATCCAAAATCAGATTACTTTCTAGTGTAATCTCTGCTTGCTGAGGGAAGTCCCTAATCCTCCTTAGCTCCGAACAAA
>ERZ773014.1329-NODE-1329-length-15875-cov-23.046018_pt1 | contig 15875 bp, 14 predicted proteins | sample MGYA00580841_ERZ773014 | MGnify/ENA primary metagenome ERZ773014 (study PRJEB29015, sample SAMEA2737989) | human oral metagenome | biome: human oral; feature: human-associated habitat; material: dental | place: China | collected 2067 ...
TGGCCTTGGTGCTTCCAGCCTGGCGCTGGCTAGGTGGTGGTGTCACTGACAGAAAACCGGCACCCTGGGCCCTATGGCCAAGGACGGTGGACTGTACGATCCGCTGCGTCAGCGGCTCGTGGCCGAGCTGCGGGTGCTGCGCCGTGGTCAGGGGGCGTGGGCGGTGCGAGTGGCTCCGCTGGTCTGGCTGGTCGATGCCGCCGGGCTCGGCCTGGTGGAGCGGGCGGTGGCGCGTCTGGAGCAGCTGCGCCAAGAGCTGGGCACAGACCCACTCAGTGATGTAGGGGCCTTCTTCTGGCTAGGCGACGTCGGCATCACAGAGCCGGAGGTGTCGCTGGAGCAGCGGCTGGCGCGCTATGCCGAGGCCTTTCACTGCAATGAGCGCACAGCGCTGCGGCGCAGTGATCGTGGCATTGCGATGCTGGCAGCTGCCCTGCGTGATGAAGCCGAGCGGCGGCCTTTCGCCCTAATCTGGCTGTTTCAGTCGGCAGGTAGTGCCACAGTGGTGCTGGACTGCGTCATGGAGGCGCAGTCCGTGCGTGAGCCGGTGGTCAGCGTCAACGGTGAGGCAGCGCAACTACCACCCTTCGTTGGCCACTGCGAGCCGGGCGTTGATGGGCAGCCGCAGTACCGCGCCCGGGCTGTCCTCGATGACCTCCCTGTCCAGACGGCGCCCGGGCCGTACCTGCCCTGTCTGGCGGTGCGGGTGCTGTGGGACATGCCTGTCTGGCCGGTCTGGCAGCTCACCGGCTGGGTGGTTGACCCGCACTACGTGGTGCGCCTCCAGACCTTCCGCCAACGCGCCGCCGAGGTCAGCCTCGTCTGGCGCGACGACACCAGCAGCGTCAGAGAGGTGATGCCGAGGTTGCATGAGAGAGACAGGGGTAAGTGACTGACGTAAAAGCATCCAGCCGACTGTCGCCGAAGACCCGTAGCACAGCCACACCATGTTGGCAATAGAACATATGGCAGTTAACGGCGGTCGCGGCTAAGGATCCTCACCCCCCATGATGTGAACACTGCTAGAATGGTTACCCTCTCGTTACTAACGCCCCCTTGACTTTCCGTTGTACGGTTGTCGCGACAGATACCGATCTGCGGGCCAGTACCGGCCCAGCGCGACGATGGAGACAGACATGCGCTACCAGGCAGACATCGACACACTCAAGCTGCGGCGGCACCGGCAGTTGGCGCCACCCGGCAGCCTGCCTGCGCTTGCCTGCCACCGATGGCACCAGTCTGCCGCACACCAGATGCGTCCACCGTGCGGCGCAGCCGTGGATCGATATTACGAGGCAGTTGCTTTTCGAATGCGTCCGTGAATTTAATCTTCACGATATAGAGACGGAATTCGAAAGAACAAAGCAAATCGCTCAGGCATATATTGCACGCATTGGTTGACTGTTTTATAATAGCAACCATTATGAGCGAAAGACCACTATCCACAAACGAATCGCAATTCCCTGGCGTACCGGGAAAAAGTCACGATCCTTCAGTTCCAAAACACGAATATGTAAAGCCATTCAAAAGGACGGTAGAAATGTTAAAAAAATAGGTAATGCAGCTCTCGGTATTGGCGCTAATTCGAGAAAAAGAAAGTATAGCAATTTACGAGCCCGCATCATCATCAAGCCCATGTCCACTGTCCCAGATTCAATAACTGAACTAAAAGTTGCCTACAGAAAGAAGCAAGAAGACGAGATAAAAGCTCGTTATCCAGGAAAGGGCATTAAAAGGTCCGCATGACCTAAATTAATAGTCCTTTACTGTGTTTCTAAGACAACTGCGCGCTGCTTAGATAGGAATTACTCACGTTTCTTTCCCAACCTCGCGTCAATCTAATCACGTGCAATAAACGTCTCAATCCTCTAGATGAGACCTCATTTCCGTGGTTAGTACCCTAAAAAGGGCTACTTTCGAGCGCAACTATGTCCTCCGCGCTACCACCTTCAAGGATCATACATCCCGGAAAGACGGGTAAGCATTCCTGAGTTCCTTCAGGCTCACTCTTTTCTTGAACCAAGCTATCCCCTCCCGCACCCCACTATACCCATTGAATCCCGCTCTCGATACTCGGCAACACATAACATATGGAAAGCAGTGCTCATCCTCTGCTGATTCCTGGCATACGAATAGAGTCATCTCACAGAAATTGAAGTATGCCTTTGTATTCACTTGTACCTTTAGTATGGCTGAGAACGCATGCCGAGTGATCCGTGTTTAAATACCTTTAATCGCAGGAGTATTCACAGAATGCGGGGCGACCTTCCTGGCCTCCTTAGGGCTATCCGCATTAGAGCGAAAGGCGTAATTAGTGCCATGAATAATTTATACGACGCTCCGACGATTGAAGAAATCAAAGAAACAGCGGATAACTACTGGCTTTCCTGGTTAGCTCGCGGAGATTGGCTTCGGAGTAAGGTTAATCAACTTGAGTATCTCGACAAAACAACTGTTGAATGCACTTTGACATATGATGTAGACATGGCAAAGTTAAACGAGTTTATCGTGCCAGATTCGGTCGGCGATAGAGGTGTGCGTCAGCTACTGCCGCTAGACGTGATGGACGACGCATTCTATATGCCAAGCTCCATCGATAGCCCTTGGGGAAAGCATGCATGTTTGGCGACGCAGCAAGAAACTGCGAGATTTGCCACGCTTATGTTGTTTGGAATAATTAACGACAGATATCCCTTACGGCAAACGTTTGACAACATAGAAAATGAAGTTGTAAAAGAGGTTTATGATGCGTTTCTAGGAAGCGTTCACAGTAGTGACTTCGACGAAAGTATGTGTGCCGCAATTGGATACACAGATAAGGAGGAGGTGAACCAGCTGAAAGTATTCATATCTTGGTTACGTAATTCCACCTTTTTGCTTCTCAATGTTCCGGCAAATGATGGGGAGCGCGGCATGGTCGAGTTCTCTTTTAATGTGCGGAGAAAAGAGTCTGGAAAAAAGTTAGTCGACCGTCTCGGGGTTACCTCCTCGTCGATTTTAATACCTAGTGCTGAAAGCAATGATGATGCTGACTTGGGCACCCATTTAAGGTTTATGGTGCCGGCTGGGATGCGGGTCGACGATGTCGAATACGAGAACTCAGAGGGAGACGCGATCTCAGACTCCAGCGAAATTTTCGATTTAATTGATGCAACCGCCCATTGTAATGGGAGAGCCGTTTCAATATCAGTCCTGCCTTCTTCTGTCAGGGCACCAAAATTCAATATACGAATCCGCATGAATCCTAAGCGAGGAATATTTACAATTCCTGCTTTCGTGGCATGTTTAGTTTCCTACATAGTTGGACAACTAGTAGCCTACTGGGTTTCACTAATTCCTCCGCATCCTGACAAGGATGCTGTGCCAGTGTTTCCAGCCCAAGCGATAACACCAATAGCAGCCCTAATTCCGGCATTTATAGCGTCATATGTTTTGGTGGCGCGGGAACATGAAGAACTCAGTTTCGCATTAGGGTTTAGAAGACTCCTGCTAAGTGTTGGAGCCGTATCCTCGGTGGTGTTTTCTGTGGTTCTTGCACTAGGGATGGCAGACGGAGACGCCGGTAGGCATGTGCGATTCACACTTACGTTATACCCAATTATTCAGGGAGGATTACTTCTGTTCTTCCTTTACGATATTGTTCGAATCGAACTATGGCGACGTGTTGCGGCGCACAGTAAAGGTAAAATAGTGGTGATGTCGATGCTCTTTATCGCGCTATGGTTTACACTGATCGAGAGAAACTTGACATTATGGGGCTAAAGTATAGTTTTGTCTCAGCCAGAAATAACACATTGGTCAGCACATACATGGCACGATTAAAACCGAAGGCTGAAAGATGGTTCGTAAACAGTATTACAAAATAGCTGTTAATTCAGGGCAAGTTCGTCCAACAGCCTCATGGTTGATAGGACGAGAGCCCACCTAGCCATATAACTGACTGTGCTCAATCAACCTTTAGAAGTACTGTGACTACCAATCTCTTCATCTCCTACGCCTGGACATCTGACGAGCATCGACAATGGGTGCGCTTACTCACTGCGCAATTAAAGGCACTTGGTTACGGTGTCCTCATCGATGCTGATCTTGATTACGGCGACAGCCTTACCGGCTTCATGCGGAAAGTGACCGATGCAAAGCATGTCCTTTTGATCGTTGACGAAAACTATGTGGACCGCGCCAACACCGCCCCTGATTCCGGTGTAGCTGCCGAGAACCGATGGATTTCTGAAGTGTTTCCCGATCGTCCATCGACGTGGTTGTCTGTGCTGTTCAAAGACAATCCTTCGTTCCGCCTTCCAGACTGGCTTGCGGATCGTAATCCGAAAGGGCACTCCTTCAACTATAATTCTTCTCGCCCGAACGACTTCGCAGGTTCGGAACAGGTTGAAGATCTTTGGCGGTGGATCGAGGGGTTGCCAGCCAATCGCGACCATGCCACACCGATTGCGACGTTGCGTGAACGGGCTGCCAGGTTAGAACGACAGGCGTTAAAGACAGATCCAGCTCGCTGGCGAAGCCCCCAACTTCAGGGGCAGATCCGGTTTGTGTACCAGGATGTGCCTGACAACACCTTCCGGTGGGGGTATGGGAACTCGGAGTTCGCCTTCAACGTGTCAGAATGCGGAGTTGATTCCATCTACATCTACAAGAATCCGATCAAGGCGGTAGGCGTTGTCCGAGGCGCTGATACCAGCATCACCGCCCTTGAGAGATATCTTTCATCTGGGCGCTCCGTCGTTGCGAAGGTGGGCGATACCGTCGTGCTGATGAACCAGCATGGACAGTTGGCGCTTGTCGAGATCACGGGTGTTCAGCGGGAGGAGACGGGTACGCCCTATATCGCGCCATACGTAGAGTTCGCATGGCGGGTGGTCGATGAGTCATAGAAGCTTATTCACAGGGCTAGCCGGCACTGGCATCTGCGCAGGTCGCAACACCTTCGACGGATGCTGTGAATAAGCCTCATGGACTCCATTGCGACTCCAATACGTCTCATTGACATTGACCTTGATTCTGAGCCTCCTCTAATCGCAGGTACGTAAGAACGGACGCATCACGACGTGCCTGCCGCCTTTGACGTTCTGAAGCCTCCATACGGCCCAGTTTCCCGCAAATTTGGTGCTCCGCCAAGCGCAACCGCTCCGGATAGTCGCTGGGCGACGCATAGAACCTGCCGTTTCCAAGCAACTTCTCGGCCGAGCGAGCACTGACACCCATTGCTTCAGCCACTTCGGCAACAGACATGCCTGATGATTGAAGCGACAACGCGGTGCGGCACCGCTCGACTATCTGAGAGGCGTTAGTAGCATTGCGGGTGCTTTTGATTCCATGTTTCTTTGCTATCTTCGAGACCGTTGGCGGGCTGACGCCCAAAGCTCTGGCCGTGGCCGTATAGCTCATGCCTGCACGAACTCTTTCCACAACATCCGCCTCGAACTGCTGTCGCTCCAAGGCTCGTTTTGCTGCCTTCTCTTCGTAGCGCATGCTGCGAATTTCGGCCAGCGCCCAGTCGACAACCAAGGGCGAAGGCCCCTCAGCTGCTCCCTCTAAGGGTACGTGCGGAATGAGATGATGGTTATCGACGAGATGACGATGAACCTTGTGAGACAGATGGAAGTAAGATTTTTCAAGGTCATCGCGTATATCTTGCGGGGCATTCTTCCACCATGAGACAAGTTCTTGGATAATTAGATCCACCGGAATGTGATTTTTAACCTCTTGAACCGTCGGAAGCGCTACCCAGGAGTTTAAATCAAATCCTCGACATCCTTTATATGCGTCTGTCCAAAATATTCCAGGAAGTAGACACTTCTTCCCTAGCATTTGCCAGTATCGTGCTATGGAATATACTTTTGGCGCAGCACCGGCGTTCACATATCCCGCCTTCCTACCATTAAGCTCTAGCCGCACCGCGCAGGGGTCAAACGGATTATCGGGTTCAGGTAGCGCCTCGAATGCGACAGGCCGTTTCCCAAATGTTTTAAGATTTCTTCGGGAACCAATTATTGGCGTGTATGCGGCTTTGCAGTAGCCTGCACCCGAGACGCGGCGCCAGTAGTAAGGAATCGAATTATAATCGGGAGGCCCTTCGGTCAATACAAAAGGAACGTTGAGATCAATCGGACAGTAGTATCCATCATCGTTCAACTGTTTTACAACTCCTCGTTTGACAGATAGATCGGCTATTGCCAACTGTGTTGGCGATTCACGTTGGCGCTTTGTTGTAGGAGTGATGAGCACCTTCTCGGCCTCAGCGCACCCTTCTCACGCTTCCAAGTCAGTATAACTTGTCCAGTATCCAGGAAGTGCCAACCTAAAAGAAATTACATCCCAGTATATTTTATCCGGATTATAAAAGTGCTAAAATTAATAATGTAATGTCCGATGCCGCGCTCTCTGCCCACCACCGCCTCCGTCGTCTCAAAGCCGCCCTGTTGGCCGTCTCCCTGACGCTGGCCGGCATCCTCCTCATGATGCTCAACGCCTGGCTGACACCAATGCAGTTGGGCGACTGGCAGTGGCTGCACGCCCTGCCGCTGGGAGAGCTGGGTGGGACGCTGTTTGGTGCAGGACTACTGTCGACGTTCTTCGAGTACACCTTCCGGCGCGATCAAGAGCGGGCGGTGACAGAGCGCTTCCGCCAGACGATCCGTGAGGAAGCACCGGCTCTGCGCGATGCCGTCATTGAGGCCTTCCGCTTTGACCGCCAGGACGTCGCGCGCATTGCGACGCCCGAGCTGCTGGATGATCTGGCCCGCACCAGCCTGGGTCTGCGCTTCGGTGACCCGGCCTTCGGCCGCGAGGTTTATGCCGACATCCGCCACCAAGCCATGGCTGCTGAGGAGCGTTGGTACGACGCCCGCGTCGACGCGACCCTTGGTATACCAAGGGGTAGGAGCACTGCTCCTACCCCGTTTTTCGACTTACGTGTCCGCTGGGAGTACACCGTCACGCCGCGGCACCGCTTCCGCAAGTTCGCCGTCGTCTCCGACCGCCAGCGCTACGACCAGCTAGTGGCCGAGCGTGGGGAGACGAGTGTGTGGTACCGCCGCCCAGTGCCTGGCCTGGCCGTTTCCGATCCAGACGTCTTCGCCCTGGAGCAGTTCACGGTTGATGGCACGCCGGTGCCGTTCACGCGGCAGGTGGAGGATGCGGGGCAGATCTATGTCGTTGACCTGGGTACCAAGGTCATCACAGACGACAAGCCAGTCGTCATCGCCTTCCGGTTCCGTTCACTGGTGCCACGCAACGGCCATGTCTTCCATCTCAACATCGACCGCCCGACCAAGGGCCTGGACGTGGAGCTGTCCTACGACGCCGACGCGATCGAGCGAGTCCGCCTGATGGACTTCGCGTCCCGTGGCGATGGTGGACGCGTCTCTGAGGAACCGCAGTCAGCAGTCGTGCGCTACCGCTACGACGGCTGGCTCTTCCCCAGGGCAGGGCTTGTCTTCGCCTGGACGCTCCACAATGAGCAGGTGGCCCAGCTCGACCAAGCAGCCGACGCGCAGCCGCAAGCCAACGCTTCTCAGAGAACTTCAGCCGACCAGCGCACCGGCATAGCCAAGTCGTCGGTCAGCGCTGGCAATGACGACGCCCGCCCAGCGCAGGCCGCTTGACGGACGCCGCGTGGCCCACAGGTGCGACCACGATCGGATAGAAACCCCGCTGCACGGGGCCTTCATTCAGCAGCCACCCATGCTGCTCACCTCCCTCCATCTCGGCTGACATCTCTAGATTGCCATACATGTATGGTGGTGCCAAGTGGGTGACCGCTCGACGCTGGTGCCGTGCGCGACTCCTCCTCCACCAGCCAAGACGAGCAGTGGTGGCCCATCGCTCGCCAGCTGGGTCTGCGGCTGCAGCGCGCCCGCATCGCCAAGGGCCTGAGCCAAGAGGCCCTGGCCCACGCCGCTGGCATCTCCACCTACACCTACCAAAAGTTCGAGAAGGGTGAGTCCCGCCCCGGCACCCCAATGAACCCCCGCCTGCGCACCCTCATCGCCTTGGCAACGGCGCTGGACATGCGGGTGGAGGAGCTGGTGGGTGGGGTGAGTGAGTAGGTTGCAGGCGCCTCGATCGCTCCCCTGGACGCCGGCTCACCGGCGTCTGCTGCTCTTCCGTACTGTGAAACAGGCGTCCTCCAGCGCCCAAGAGATGCACGCAGAGACTTCCTCCGGCAGCCGAGCAGGCACGGGTAGCCTGTGAGCACGCACTGGCTACCCCTGGCACCAGGACGTAGCCCGTATAGCGAACTGCACCGCGTCGTGCTCACATCAGATCACGATTCAGCCGCAAACAGCCCGCCAGGACGGGAGACGGCTACTTGCTCGGCATACCGCGCTCTACTATCGCTTACGGCAACGCAGCCCCGTCCCCGTTGGAGTCATCCTCCAGCCCCTGTCACCCATGGCGACACCGGCGTCGCTCGGCTCTGCGCTGCCGTATATCCCTCTCAATCCTGCGGTGGAGCCTCCCATGAGCCTGACGACCCATCTCAACGACAAGCAATCGCCCTTTCGCAAGCTGGTGGAAGAATCTGCCCCAGCACTCGCTACTGCCGCAGGCCAATCCAAGGCGGGCAAGGAGTTCGCCAGGCAGCTCGGTTTCTATGACCTGGCCAAGGCGCCACTGGTCGTCCCGCTGCCGGAGGAAGTACGCGACAAACGACGGCACTCACCGACCGTTGGCACTGCTTTCGACATCCGTACCAGGATGATGCTCGGTCAGTTCGATCCGCGTTACAGCGCTTCCATCCTTGGCGTCAGGCTATTCACCTTCATGTACGCACGGCTCATGAAGGACGGTGAGCGTATCGCAGAGGTACTGGCAGATAGCTTCCGCGAAGCCGAGAATCTGATGATCCAAGGCACCGAAGAAGACAAAGATCGCGCTAGTATCATCTTCACCTGGTGTGAAGCGTTATATCGGGCGGGCCTTCGCGCACTCTTCAGTTCCTTGGGAGAACGGCTGCACGCGAGCAAAACCGTCGATGATCTGTTTGCTTCGATTCCACCTGCCATGCTCGCCGACGTCTCCAACCTGCGTGCTGCCAATCAGGCGCAAGTCGAGCAGTGGCGCACAATGATCCGTAAGGGTGTCGAGTACACGGAGAATCCGCACTTTACCGGTGCCTACTTGGTTGGCGGCGCCGACGGCGACTGGTTCATCGACGACACCCTCTTCGACTTCAAAGTCGTGGACAAGATCAGCGCACCATGGGTGCGGAAAGTCCTCATGCAGCTCCTGGGCTACCTCATCCTCGACCTCGACAACGACTACCAAGCCCAGCGCATCGGCATCTGGTTGCCACGACAGGCGGCGGTCAAGACGTGGGCCATCGAGGAGATTCTTGGCAATGACGCCAGCACGATACTGGCGAAAGCGCGAGTGGATGTAGAGAGTGTGATGGAGCGAGGGGTGGGGGTGGTGGCGTAAAATAGGCTTACAAAAATACATCGCTCAGCATATAATATATGCAGAACTTATCTACACCACTTTAACTCTATCCCCTAAACAAGAAGACCATAAAATGAGCAACGCCGCCAGCATCAGCGACAACACCACATCGCAGCCCAATACAGTGTCGACACAAGCGATCAACCAAGATATTCTCGGATGGCTGGAAAAGCGCCCTAACTGGCAGCGAAACCTCTTTCAGCGCATTGTGCGAAATAAAGCCATCGACAATTCATACATCGAGCAACTCGTCGACTTGCTGGTTAGTAACAAAGTTGCAAAACTAGAATTTCCCGCCTTGAAGATTGATGAACTTCCTCAGGGTGGCGATAAGACAGAAAGCGTAGCAATATGCAGTGTTGGCAACTTACAGGGGGTCAATGCTTTACTGGGTGGCCAGACACTGCAATTCTCCCCAACTGGCATGACTATTGTCTATGGCGACAACGGTAGCGGCAAGTCTGGATATGCGCGCCTCCTCAAGCAGGTAGTCGGCGCCCGCCATCATGAGGAAATTCTATCTAATGTGTTCATCAACGAGCGCTGCACTCAATCAGCACAGATCAACTATCGCTGCGGCGGCACTGATCAAGCAGCAACATGGTCGAAAAAATTCAATGCCACAACATTTGGGCACGTTCACTTCTACGACGAAGCCTGCGGCAACGACTACCTACAAAACGAAACAGAGCTGTCGTATCGACCATCAGTGCTCAGTCTCCTCGATCGACTCGTCGAACTCATTGATCAGGTGAGCAATGAGATCGGAAAGCGCATCACCGTCGAAGAAGCGAAGCAGTTTACGCCCCCAAACGTACCTGACGGAACGTCCGCATCGAACTTCCTATCCAAACTTTCCGATCGCACTGACCCACATTCTCTAGACCAGTTACTTGATGCCCACCAGGATCTCGATAATGAACTCCAAGAACACCGCCAAGAAGAAGCGCGACTCCGAGCAACTGACCCCACAAAGGAGAAGACAAGACTCCTCGCTGTCGCAAAAGATGCCGAAGCACTAGCTGCCCACTTAGAATCCATCGAGAATACGATATCACCAGCTGCCGCTGGCCGCATTTTGACCCTAAAACAGACGGCAATGGAGCTACGCGCCAGCGCGGAGAAAGTTTCGTCCAACTCATTTGCAAACGAACCTCTTCCTGGCGTGGGGTCGCAGACTTGGCGAGCTATGTGGGAGGCGGCAGAACGCTACGCACAAGCAGAGGCTTACCCTGACCGAGATTTTCCAGCTACAGAGGATGACGACGTCTGTGTGTTGTGTCAGCAGCCATTGGCTCAGGACGCTCAAGCACGACTACGTCGTTTTCACAGCTACGTCCACGACAGCGTGCAGCAGCAGGCGAAGGAAGCGGAACGTACATACAGTGCCGCAGTCGAGCAACTCAAAACGTTTGAGGTAACGACCCCAGAGATCCTATCTTGGTTAGATCATTTTGTCGATAATGACGTTTTGAGCAAGGACATTCTCGTCGCTGCTCTTGATATCGCAGCTAGGGCGAAAGAGAGAATCCTGGAGCGACTTCAAAGTAACACTGATGAGGGCTGGATCGATCTTGCAGTTGTCGATACTTCTTCCATGCGCTCCTTCGTCACAGCGAAACGTAATGAAGCAACCGGTATTGATGTCGATACCTTCAGGAAGAACCTCGCTTCAGTCATCAAGAAACGACAGGAGTGCGAGGGACTTCAAAAACTACGAGTGGTGAAAAAAGAAATTGTCAACGAGATTGAGCGGCTTAAGCGAGTCTCGCTTCTCGATAGCAAGAAGAGAGAAGCCTCCACTGCACCGGTAACGCGCCAAAGTAGTACTCTTGCGAAAAATTACGTCACGAAGACAGTAAGTGAGCATTTCTCGTATGAGGCGAATAACCTTAGACTCGAACACGTCGTGCTTTCAGATCCGAAAGGCGTGAAGGGAGCGATTCGTCAGATACCTGCCCTAAAAGGTACATCTGACGCTTCTACAATGCAGGTACTGAGCGAAGGTGAGCAGACGGCTGCAGGGTTGGCGGGATTCCTAACCGAGGTGTACTTCGACGAGAGTAAATCCGCCGTCATCTTCGACGACCCAATGTCGTCGCTTGACCATCAGCGAAGGAGCAGTGCCGCGCAACGCATGGTGGAACTCGCGCAGGATCGTCAGGTTATTGTATTTACGCATGATCTAATTTTTCTTGCAGAACTGGTAAAACGTGCACGATACTTGTCGGTCAAAGTACATCAACAAACAATCCAGCGCGATGGTTCTAAGCAGCCAGGTCAGATAACTGGCAAGTTCCCTTGGAAGGCCAGAGATGTTAAACAGCGGATTGGCGACCTCAGAGGAGATCTCGCAAGAATCAAGAAGCAACGAGATACATTATCAGGCGATGAGTACGAAAGACTGACCTCAGAATGGGCGGGCCAATTGTCGGAGACCTGGGAGCGATTGATTCGAAGTGAAGTGATTTATTGTGTTGTAGATCGCAGCACCACGGAGGTCAAGCCAAAACTGGTGCGTATTCTTGCGCAGATCACCGATGATGATTACCAGGATTTTGATGCAAGTTACTCAGCCGTTTCGACTTGGGCCAGACGACACGACAAGAGCGAAGAGTTTAGCTATGTGGCTCCTGATCCAAAGGAAATGGAGTATGAACTTAATCGCTTGACAGAATGGTACGCGCGAATTAAGGGCTACGCCAACAATTCATAGTCGCCTGCCAACGACCGAAGCGATAGACGAGTGACGATATCTGGAAGGTTATTCGTTATTCTGGGTGTGTCCTGGGTCATTTCCGGGAGGCGATATGATGATGGCCCACCCCCGTGGGGTATCATGGGCGTGAAAGAAACATCACCATGACCCCGGAAGGAGTGGGTCATCATGATGGAGTGTACCACAGGTCTGACCGATGACGAGTTCGACGGGCTGCTCGCCTGGCTGCGCGAGGAGGGGGTCGAGGGTTATCCGCCGATCCTGGGCCTGTCCGGGTCTTTGCGGGCGACTTTGATGTACCTGCGTCAGAACATCGTGCAGGCGGTGATCGGAGAGATCCTGGGCGTGTCGCAGCCCACTGTTTCGCGGGCCATCAAGGCCCTGACGGAGGCGATCTCCCGGACCCTGGCGGTCCTGCTGCTCACCGCGGAGGAGGTGCCCGAGGACTGCGACTACGTGGTGGACGGCACCCTCTTCCCCTGCCTGGACTGGCGCAGGCGCCGCGATCTGTGGTCGGTCAAGCACGGGTGCGCGGGCATGAACGTCCAGATCCTGGTCCGGCCCGACGGAAGGTTCGTGTGGGCCTCGGACCCCTACCCGGGGTCCATGCACGACGTGGCCGCACCAGGCGCCTTCCGGATTGCTGGAGGGAATGGACCCCTCCGGGTGGATCGGCGACAAGGGCTATGTGGGAAGAGGGATGATCACGCCCCATAAGAAGCCCCCCCAATGGCGAACTGAGCGAGGCGGCCAAGGAGGAGAACAGGAGCGTCAACAGGATCCGCCAGGTGGTCGAGCGCACCATCGCCCACATCAAGTCCTGGAGAATCCTCCACACGCCCTACCGCCGACCCCTGGAAACATTCGAGCAGACCATCACCGCAGCACTCGCACTTTATGCCTTCAAGACCACCCCCTGAATAACCTTCCAGGAGCAGCGGCGCGTCGCGAGCCTGGCCCTCGAAGCGGCGGGCGAGCGGCGGGTTACGGATGTTAAATCCGTCATCGCCGAAACTTCTTCGTCCAGTTGTCCGTCACCGGACCCCAGAGGCTGATCACCAACCTCGATCTGGCTGTGGATTGGCGGGTGCACCCGCCCGTCCACCTGGATGTCGGCTCGGTACTGGCCGTCGAGGACGCGGTGGGCAATAAGGTCGCCGCATTGTTCTCTCGTGACGAGACCCGTGACTACCTCGATGTGGACGCGATTCGTCGCTCTGGGCGTTACGGCGACGGGGAACTGCTCGACCTCGCCCGCAGAGCCGATCCGGGGTTCGACCTGGAGCAGTTCAGTCGGAGCCTCGAGGGCGTAGAACGCCTGCGCCCAGAGGAGGTGCTCGTCTACGGCGTTACACCCGACGAACTTGAGGGCGTCAAGACGCGTATACGCGCGTGGGCCGCGAGTATCCGTGGTGACGGCCGTTCCGGTCCTGGATGACCGACTCGCTGGTGCCCTGAAGGACACTCGGGGGCGCGGCGACGGTGCGGACGGTGGTGATGCCCTGCGACAGGGACGCGGCGGAGAGAGTGATGGCCGCCTCCCGGACCCCGGGCGGGGTCCTCAATGGCCGGACGGCCACTGGAACCCGTCCCAACCAAGAGCCGCTGGGGCGTTCCCGCTGTGCTGGATGGAGCCGTCCGGGATGATGAGTCTCTCCTCGCAGAGGATCTTTGGGGCCGCGTCCGGGCTCCCAGTCCCTCGACCGAGTCGACGCCGCGGTTACAACGACAAGTGGCCGCCGTCACACAACGGCGGCCACTTGTCCGTCGGCCTCTGGCTGCCAAACTACTGGGAGGAGGTGTGGCGGTACGTCATGCGGGAGGTGGGTGGCTCGGTGCGGTCGGACGGGAGGCCCGACGGTGCCTCGCCTGTCGGTCTGGAGTCTGAACTCGGTGGCGATGGGAACGAGACCGAGGTCAGGGATGACGCCACTCCCCCGATTCCGTCCGGCCCGTCTGGCACCGGTGTCAGGCCGGAGGCTGCCTCCGGCCCGGACTTCTCTGCCGAGGGCGGCCTGCCGCCACAGCCTCGGCTCAACCGCTACGCGAGCAGGGGCGCGTCTCGTAGTGTGGTGGTGGAGCAGATGGTGTCGCTCCGCCGCGAGGACCTCACGGTGGACGAGATCGCCGAGCGAGCGGGCTGTCATCGGACGACGGTGTCCAAGCACCTCAAGCGAGCCGGTCTGACGCTTCGCACGGACGTCTCGGATGAGTCCTTCCGTCGGCGAGTGCGCCAGGTGTACGCTGAGACGGGTACGATCAAGAGCACCGCCAAGAGACTGGGAGTTGGTAAGAGGGCGGTGCGGAAGATAATGCGAGCGACGCAGTAACGACACTGCCAACAGGAACATGTTCAGTTCGTAGCGTGTTACTTGAGAAGGAGATCTATCATGAGCAGCGACGAGCCGCTGTATCGCGCCGTACATCCCAAGGGAACCCATCTGGCGTCATCACGGAACACCGACGGTGCTTTTCGCGGAACATATCTGGATGACGAGACGAACCAGATCAGCGGGCAGGCGGAGTTTGTCGAAGTCGAACAAGACGATGACGAACAAGACGATGACGAACAAGTGGAAAACGCCTCCGATGCTCTTGCCCAGATCATAGTTCTTGCAGCAGGACTTGCGCTCGGCGTTGTCGCCACCAAAGCGGCACCGAAGGTGAAGTCCTGGTGGCAGGACAATGCGTACCCGTCATTGAGATCCAGATTCAGTTCCTTGTTGCCGAAGAAGACGGAAAAAGACGCTGACGTGCAGATTGAACCCCTTGGTCGACCGGAAATCAGTCTTGAAGGGGTCTCGACCGAAACCTTCTCGGCAGAGGTCACCGCTGCCCTTGCTGACACTCGGGCTGTCATGAGCAGCGAAGAAGCGCAACGACGATTCATCGCAATGATACTCGCTGCCGCTGTAGCCGCAGAGCAGTTCCGAAGTCTGAAGGAAGCTCACATCGAAGGCGGAGAGAAGGAACTCCAAGAGTTTAAGAAGACCTTGGCCAACATCTCGACCGAACCGGTCGTAGACCTGATCAACAAGATGCTCGAAACGAATGACGGCCTGAATGAAGACGCAGGTCCTATCCTTGTCAAGTTTCTCGGTGGGGGCGGAAGAGTTGACGGCGAGTACGTGCCCCTGCAGCTTGACCAGCTCCAGGCGGCGGTGCGACTGCCGTAGATTATCGATTGCACAGGACTCTTGTCGATTCCCTCCTGATCTCTATAATAGGAAGTTTATTCTGGGCGTGTCCTAAGTTATTTCAGGAGGCAATATGATAACGACACTCCTCACGAACTCATGGAGTAAGGTTATTCGGGGTTCCTGTGGTATCGTCTTATTGAGCCTTTCTTACTGGGAACGGTAATCCGTGGGCCCGGATCGGCGCGGTGGCGGGGATGAACGGGCGCGTGGTGGTGCGGGTGGGGCTCCTGGAGCGGTCCGGGGCGGGGCATGTCCGAATCTGTTGCAAAGGCGCTCCGGGCCGGGACCGACAGGGAGAAGAAGCGCGAAATATCAACGATTCTTCTCGCGCGCTTCGGCTCGATCGGGGCCTTTGCAACAGATTCAGACAACCTGCGCTGCCGTGGGCCGGTCGGGGAGGTGTGCCGCGGTCCGGGCGGAGGCCGCGGCGGGTGCCCCTGACGCCGAAACGTGCACTTCGCACTCGAAAGTGCAGTTCCAACCGTCGTTCTCGA
>ERZ773014.1330-NODE-1330-length-15869-cov-28.924750_pt1 | contig 15869 bp, 14 predicted proteins | sample MGYA00580841_ERZ773014 | MGnify/ENA primary metagenome ERZ773014 (study PRJEB29015, sample SAMEA2737989) | human oral metagenome | biome: human oral; feature: human-associated habitat; material: dental | place: China | collected 2067 ...
TTGCGAGATAGGCCTCCCACAAGCTCTCCCTCTTACTCACATGAATCCTCCTAACCAATACACAAGACACAAGTGCCCCTGCAGGCACCTTGATGAGAACCATCCCATTCATTATAAAAGCTTTATAATTATATTCCCTTTTGAAGAAAAAAGGAATGCTATTTTTCTATATATGTCGCTAAATCCCCCGATACGAAAAAACAATAGAAAAGAGGCTGTTTCCCGTACCCAAAGGCACGACAAACAACCTCCCGAATCAGGCAAACGTCCCCGCTGTTTTGCGCACAAAAACACCATACGTCGCCTGTCTGCGGCCATTTTGTCATTTCCTTTTCAAGGGGAAGCGCGGCTTTCATCGGGAAACTATGCTTCGAAAGGGAAGGCACGGGCATTTCTGCACGAACCCTGTGCGCGTCTTGGGGCTCTCCACTCCGCAGCGCAGGCGCAATATCATAGGCACACTGCCCTTAGATATTTTTGCTCGGAAACGGGGAGAGGGCTCATTCTCTCACGCGATTTAATTGTTCGTTAATTCTAACAGGAAATCGCCGTGCTGTCAATATGCGACATTTATTCTCACAATGTCTTCGGTTTATTCCCTGTGTCTCAATGCGTCACCGGGGCAGATGTGCGCGCAGCTCCTCCAGCTCGTGACGCAGGCTCTTCAGCTCCGCCTCGTGACTCCACAGCTCCGCTGCGCTGTCATTCTTCTTCAGCTGCTCGAGCTCTGCCCGCAGGGCGGCAACCTCCGCGCGCAGCGTCTCGCATTCATCTTCCTCCATGTCCGTGTCTTCCTCGGATTCTGACGAATGCTTCCAATCCATACCATCCATATCATACTTGACCGCTTCCAGCTCGTCACGCAGCGCGTCTATCTTTGCATCTGTCTTATCACGTACAGAATCAAAATGCCTGTCCGTTACATAGTCGGCGAACCGGTCTTCAACCTCCGACGTGTCGGGTGCGAGGAGCATGCTGTATATCAGGGCTCCCACGAGGATATATTTCATCTGGTAATAGAAACCATCCGCATATACCGCGACCATATAGGCTGTCATGGTGAAGATAACCGTGCCGATGGCCCCTAGCCATATCCAGTGCAGCCTCCGCAGGAGGCTGATGATTGCTATGAAGAAAGCGAACCCGAGCACGAATCCCAGCCATTCGAGAATTCTATCCATCTATCTTTTCTCCCCTCAAAACGATCTCTTGCAGCGTCTGTCCGCTCCGGCAACGGATTCCTCAGCCCTTTGCCTTCTTGTACTTCAGCTTCTTCGCCGCCTTCTTCACGGCGTCGCGCTCCTTTGCCGCCATTGTGTTCGGGCGGATCTCGGCGGCGTGCCCGTCGCGGTCCCCGTCCGTGATGACCATATTCTCGTCGTCATAGGCGATGATCTCATAGGTGCGGATCGTGTTCTCCTTGAGGTCCAGCACACGGCGCTGCATCGTGTAGCCGAGCTTCTCATACGCCTCATCGTGCATGGCGCGCACGAATTGATCGCGGCCGAGGTCATTGTAGAGGATGAGCTGCCAGTAGGAAATGGAGCCGTCCTCGTTCCGCGCCATCCTCGACCGGTCAAAGAACCAGCCGCGCCGCTCGTCCCCCTCGATGAACGCCCAGTCGCCGTCCTTCAGTGTCACGGGATCGATCGCGGTCAGCTCTGCATAGACGGTTTCGTGCACAGGACCATTGGCAGAAAGAGGTTCACCCGTGCCGTATCCATGCCCGATTTTCTCAGCAGCCGCGGGTGCCATGCGAACATCCACCGCCTCTGCGTTTTTCTCGCGCGCCGGATCCTCGCGGGGCTCGGGGACAATCTCTCCGTTCGCATTCTTTTCCGCAAGGGACTCGTCACTGAGATCGTCCATCTCCTCGTCGAGGCTCTCCTCGCCGCGCTCCTGTCGTGCAGGAGCAGCAGTGCCCTCCTCTGCCGTCATGACGGCGTGGATGTCCTTCTTCTCTGCGGCATACCCCCATGCGGGGAGAATGAGGATCGCTGCGGCAAGCAGACAAATAATGGATTTCATACATTTCCTTTCTCATAGATAGGCGGCAGGATTGACCGGCTGTCCGCCCACGCGCACTTCATAGTGCAGATGGGGTCCCGTGGAGCGTCCCGTGGAGCCGACGTAGGCGATCACCTGCCCGCGCCGCACCTGCTGACCAACGCTCACGGCAACGGCAGAGGCGTGCCCGTAGCGCGTCACGATACCGCTGCCATGATCTACATCGACCATGTTGCCGTAGCCGCCGTTCCATCCCGCAGCGGTCACGACGCCGTCGGCGGTCGCGACAATGGGCGTGCCCATCTCGGCGGCGATATCAATGCCCTGATGGAACTCCGTTCCGCCAAAGCGCAGTCCATAGGGCGAGCTGACGTAGCCCGCTGTCGGCCAGATCGATGGCGTCGTGTGGGGCGCATCATCAGAGGCGTAGGAGGCCGCGCCGGGAAAGTCCCTGCGCATGGTCTCGGCGAGGAGGTCGAGAGACGTGCGGCGTGCTGTCAGGCGTTCCTCGATCATCTCAAGCGCCTCGGAAAGCTCTGCGGTCGTAAGCTCATGCGGTGCGCCGCCCGTCGGTGCCTCCGTCCCCGTCTGCACGTCCTCGTCCAGTGCCGCAGGCGGCGCCCCCACAATCGCGCGCAGACCGTCCTCGGAGCGGCGCAGGCGTTCGAGATCCTGCTGCAGAGCGGATGCCTTTTTGGATACCTGTAGGATCTGCTCCTGCTGGATGCGATTTGCCTCGCGCAGCTGTGCCGTCTCCGATTCGTGCACATAGTTGTTCCTCAGGGCGTAGACGGAGAGCACGGAGGCTGCCGTAAAGAGCAGCGCCGCCGCGACGGCACCGACGGCGAGCAGCCGTGCGGAGCGGAGGGATAGACGCACGGTGCGCGTCACATCTTCCTCGTTGTCAATGATTTGGATTTTATAGCGTTTTTCTTCGTTCAAGGTGTTCTCCTATGATGGATATTTTCTGCGCCTCTATCCTAGCCGAATAAAATGAAAACCTGCTGAGTTTCAGCAGGTTTGGAGTGATTTGTTTTGACATGCTGCACGGATGCCCCCAAGGATCTCAGTACTTAATCGGCAGGGGCTGTGCCATCGCCTCCTGCAGCACGCTCTTTTCCTCGTCCGTCAGCGGGTACTCCGAGGAGCCGCCCTTGATCGGCTTGATGTAGCTGCGCGAGTCCGCACGCGCGAAGATGCTCGAAAAAATCACGCCGTCGTTGTTCGCATCGAGCATGGCGACGGCATAGCTGAGATCGCCGCCCATATCCTCAAATGCACGAAAGCGTACCATGGCGACGCGCACAAGAGTTTTGCGAACAAACCGCCGAATAGCCTCATTTTCATCGATGATACGCGCATTTGTCGCGATGACCTCCTCGACCTCGTGGATGTGCTGGATCAGCATCCCCTCGAGGTCCTCCTTCTTCGAGCCGCGCATCATTTCACGGTAGCGCGCATTCATCGTCGAGAGGCGCGCCATCGTATAGATCACAAGAATCAATAAGACCAGAATGAGCAGCATCGATGTCAATAGGAGCGGTGTCGCATGGGCTGCAACATAGATAACGAGATTGTTCAGAAACAATGCTTTCTTCCCTTCTTCCCTACTTTCTCCGAGAATATCATACGGTAAAGTTCTGTGTGGAGATGGCGCGCAGCGCTGCACGCCTGTCATCCCTCGCCGTACTGTCCATGCCCGTGAGGAGCCCCATCAGGCGCTCGAGATCGTCTGTGGAGAAATAGCTGATCTCAAGGCGTCCCTTTCCCTCTTCACGGCTCTCCTGTATGCGAACTTGCGTCCCAAGGCTGCGTGTCAGACGCTCCTCTGCCTCGCGCATAAAGATGTCCGGCTTGCGCTCGCTTTTTGCAGGCTGTCGTGCCTGCCGAAGCGCGTTCGGATCCTTTGCGAGGCGCTTGACGAGAGCCTCTGCCCCGCGCGCCGACATATCATGCTCCTGGATGTACTCCGCCGCTTCGCACTGAAGCTCCTTGCTCTCCAAGGCAAGCAGCGGACGCACCTGCCCCATTGTAAGGACGCCGTTGGCAATGAACGCCTGCACGCCCTCGGCGAGCCGCAGGAGCCGCACACTGTTCGCAATGGCCGATCGGCTGCGTGCGACGCGTCGTGCCAGCTCCTCCTGCGAGAGCTGAAACTCGGTGAGGAGGCGCTGATAGGCATGCGCCTCTTCGATGGGGTTCAGATCTTCGCGCTGAATATTCTCGATCAGTGCCATCTCCGCAAGCTCCGCATCCGTTGCCGTGCGAAAGACGACGGGGACGGTCGTCAGTCCCGCGAGTTTCGCCGCGCGCAGGCGACGCTCACCCGCGATGAGCTCGTATTTCCCCGCACCGATGACGCGGACGGAGAGGGGTTGGAGGATGCCATGCCGCACGATCGACTCACGCAGTTCCTCAAGTGCCGCCTCATCGAACTCGCGCCGCGGCTGAAAGCGGTTCGCCCGAATGTGTTCGATGGGGATTTCGGCCGGTATTCCCTCTGCCGCTGTGCTTGCAGGAGCAGGAGGAGCCGTTGGGGGAGGGACCTTGGGGGACGGAGCTCCGCCGACTGCTCCGGCGAGCTCGGTTCTCCCGAGACCGAGTGCGCCGAGCCCGCGCCCGAGTCCGCCTGTCTTAGCCTTCTTCACGCTTCATGACCTCCCTCGCCAGCGCAATGTAGCTCTCCGCCCCACGCGACGTGATGTCGTAGGAGGTGATGGGCTGACCGAACGACGGGGCCTCCGAGAGGCGCACATTGCGCGGAATCAGTGTTTCGTAGACCGTGGCACCAAAAACATTTTTCACCTCATCGACGACCTGCGTCGCGATCCGCGTCCGACTGTCGTACATCGTCATGACGACGCCGCGCACCATGAGCGCCGGATTCATGTTCTCCTGCACCAGTCGAATGGTGTTCATCAAAAGTGCCACACCCTCCAATGCGTAGAATTCGCACTGAATGGGAATGAGGACAGCATGTGCCGCCGCAAGCGCATTGATGGTCAAAAATCCGAGCGACGGCGGGCAGTCGATGAAGATGTAGTCATAGTCGTGTGCCACCTCGCTCAGGGCATCGCGCAGGCGTATCTCCCGCCGCTCCATCTCCACCAGCTCCACCTCGGCACCCGCGAGTTCCACATTCGCGGGCAGGACATCTACGCGGTAGTCCGACGTGACAATCGATTCCCGAAGACTGCGCCCCTCAACCAGAACACGATAGGTCGTGGACATGAGCATTGTTTTATCAATGCCAAAGCCGCTCGTGGAATTCCCCTGCGGGTCGATGTCAACGAGCAGCACACGGCGCTTGGCACGCGCAATGGCGGCGGCGAGGTTCACCGCCGTTGTCGTCTTGCCGACGCCGCCCTTCTGGCTGGCAATCGCTATGATATTTGCCACGGGATCATCCTTTCTTCGGGCGTGTGAAATATGGTAGCAGGGGCATGCCCCCCCTAGAACAGCACCTTCGCCAGATGCAGGTAGTCCGGGTCGAGCTTCTTCTTATTGTTTACTGCATCGTAGAGGTTGACCGAGACGACGTGCCCCTTGCTGTAGCCGAACACCACGCCTGAGAGGCCTGAGATCAGGGCGAGTGCCGCCTGCTCGCCGAGCTGGCTTGCACGTACGCGGTCGATGACCGTCGGCGAGCCGCCGCGCTGGATATGTCCGAGCACCGAGACACGCGTCTCGATGTCCGTATGCTGCGCGACGTAGTCACAGACATCCTGTCCCTTTGCCGCGCCCTCGGCGACCACGATGAGGATGTAGCGTTTTCCCTTTTCGTACGCTGCCATCAGATCCTCTGTGATCTGCGCCAGATCGTACTCCTCCTCGGGCACAATGATGTACTCCGCACCGCCTGAGATGCCGGCGACGAGCGCAAGCCATCCGCTGTTGCGGCCCATGACCTCGAGCACGATCACGCGGCGATGTGCCGACGCCGTGTCACGCAGCTTGTTGATCGCGTCGATGATCGTATTCGCTGCCGTGTCGCAGCCAATTGTGTAGTCCATGCCCCAGACATCGTTGTCGATCGTGCCCGGCAGTCCGACAATGGGGAAGCCGTATTCCTCCGAGAGCAGCTGTGCACCGCGCAGGGAGCCGTCCCCCCCGATCACGCAGAGCCCCTCGATGCCGCGTTTGATGAGGTTCTCATGCCCGAGGCGGCGTCCTTCCGGTGTCTGCCAGCGCTTGCAGCGGGCCGTCCCGAGGAAGGTGCCGCCACGCTGAATGATATCGCCCACGTCACGTGACTTGAGCTCGCGCATATCCTCCTCGAGCAGCCCGTGATAGCCGTCGTTGATCCCCCAGACGCGCACGCCCTCATAGAGCGCCGTGCGTGCAACCGCACGCGCCGCCGCATTCATCCCGGGGCTGTCTCCCCCACTCGTCATGATTGCAATACTCTTTAACACAACTCTTCCTCCCCTACCCATTTGTAACGTGTATGAGAAATACACATCTGTTTTCCTCGAGCTCCTTTCATGATAGCACAAATGACAAAAAAAATCCCCTCTTTTTTGAGGGGATTCGCACAATTTGCGATAGAAAATCACAATATGTGTCTATGTCAAGTGTTACGGATTGCGATGCTCCACGCAAACGCCTCGTTCGCAAGCGTTCGTGCGCTTGTACGCTTAAATACCGGCGAATTTCTAAACGCCCTTCGGTTGAACGACGAAATCCGCCGGGGCGTACCGCGCACTTTTTTCCGCTTGCTCCACTAGGGTTTGCTTTGGAACATCGCAGTCCGCATTCTTCCGTAACAATTATCATAGAACCGAAAATGTTTCACGTGAAACAATTATCCCTCGCGCGTCGTCAGGTCACGGAACCGTGTATACTCCTTCTGGAAGAAGAGCCTCACCGTGTCAGTGGCACCGTTGCGATGCTTTGCAATGCTGAGTTCCGTAATATTTGCATTCTCCGTATCCTGATTATAGTAGTCTTCACGATAGAGGAACATGACAATGTCTGCGTCCTGCTCGATGGAGCCGGACTCGCGCAGATCGGAAAGCATGGGGCGCTTGTCCGAGCGTCCCTCGGTCGCACGGGAGAGCTGCGAAAGAACGACGATCGGCACCTCCAGCTCGCGCGCGAGCACCTTGAGCGAGCGCGTCATCTCCGCGACGGCAAGGGTGCGGTTCTCCGCACGCCCCGGCGCTTGGATCAGTTGGAGGTAGTCAATCGCAATGAGGTCGAGTCCGTGCTCTGCCCGAAGGCGGCGCGCGCGCGTGCGGATATCCATGACGGTGGTGCTGCTCGTATCATCAAAATAAAGCTCCGCCTTGAGCATGCGATCAGCGACATTGACAAGGCGGCTCCACTCGTCATCATCAAGCTCGCCGCGCGCAAGATGCGTCGCATCAATCTGCCCCTCCGCACAGAAGATGCGGTGCATGAGCTGCTCGCGCGGCATCTCAAGGGAGAAGAATGCAACCGTCTTGCCCTGCAATGCCACATGGGTGGCAAGGTTGAGGACGAATGCGGTCTTGCCCATTGCGGGGCGTGCCGCGACAATGACGAGATCGGATTTTTGGAGGCCGCGCGTCACGGAGTCGAGGGTCTTGAGTCCCGTGGAGAGCCCCGTGATTCCCCCCTTTACTGCGGCAAGCTCACTCACGCGATCCACTGCATCGAAGACGACGTCTTTGATGGGGGTAAAGCTTCCCGTGATCCGTCCGCCCGCGATCGCGAGGATCTTCTGCTCGGCATCGTCCAGCTGCTGTGCAACGTCCTCGCTCGCCTCGTACGCCGCTCCCGCAATCTCCGTGCTCGCATCGATGAGCGCGCGCAGAAGCGCCTTTTCCTTGACGATCTTTGCATAGTACGCGAGGTTTGCGGTGCTCGGGACACGGTTCGTCAGATTTGCAAGAAACGAGATGCCGCCGACCTGCTCAAGGCGACCACTTTTCTTGAGTGCCTCCGTGACAGTAACGATATCCACGGGCTCACCAATCCGCACCAGCCCCTCCATCGCCTCAAAAACAGCTCGATGCGCCTGCCGGTAGAACTCGTCCGCACGCAGCAGTTCGATTGCCTGCGTGACGGCTTCCTTCTTCAGCATCATCGCCCCGAGTACGGACAACTCCGCCTCAATGCTCTGCGGTGGCACACGTCCTTCCGCCATTGGATTCTCCTTTCTCCTTCCACTTTTCATCGGCAAAGAGCACAGCAAACGCCTCCTCTGCCGTCTTGAGCCGGTGGATGGTCAGCCCCAGATGCTCCTCGGGGATGTCCTTCTTGTTCTCCCACGGGATGATGAGCGTAGAGATCCCCGCCTGCCGCGCGCCGTATGCCTTTTCAAAGACGCCGCCGACCGGTTTGATCTCGCCCTGCAGGGAGATCTCCCCCGTCACCGCCACATCCTGTCGGATCGCCGCACCTGTCACCGCGCTGACAATCGCCGCGAGGATGGCGGTCCCCGCACTCGGGCCGTCGATGTTGCCGCCGCCAATCACGTTGACGTGGATGTCATAGTCATGGATATCACGCCCCGTCAGCTGGCGCATGACCGACGCTGCATTGAACACGGAGTCCTTCGCCATGCTCCCCGCCGTTTCGTTGAAGCGCACCGTGCCCTTCCCCTTCTCCGCCGCAGGAAACGCAACCGCCTCAATCTCAATGATGGAGCCAAGGAACCCCGCCACGCCAAGCCCGAACACTCTGCCGGCGGCAGGTGTATCCGATGCCTTCTTTCGTCCGAATTGGTAGAGGCGGCTCACCTGAGCGACCTCGTAGATATCATCCCTCGTTACGCGAAGTGGTGGAGGAATTGTTTCACGTGAAACAATTTGCGTGATCTCATCATCCGAAAGGCGGTTCAGTGCAAGACTGTAGGCATCGGCTAGAATGTTGATCGCCTTGCGCCCCTCAATCGTGTATTCGCTGATGAGCTGTGCCGCACCATCCGCGAGCGCAACATTCAGACGGCGTGCGGCATTCTCCACAATCGTCCGAATGTGTGCGGGCGTCAGCGGCTCGAAATAGATCTCCGCACAGCGTGACCGCAGCGCGGGATTGATACGATCCGCATCGCGCGTCGTCGCACCGATGAGCACAAAGTCTGCGGGCGCCCCCTCCTCGAAGAGTTTGCGGATGTAGGGCGGCACGCGCTTGTCATCGGGGTCGTAGTACGCCGACTCAAAATAGGCGCGCTTGTCCTCCAGCACCTTGAGCAATTTATTTTGCAGCATCTCGTCCATCTCACCGATCTCGTCGATGAAGAGAATGCCGCCATGTGCGTCCGTCACGAGCCCCGGCTTCGGCTCGGGGACACCGCTGTCCGCGAGGCTCTTCTGCGCGCCCTGATAGATGGGATCGTGTACGGAGCCGAGCAGCGGATTCGTCATGTCACGCGGGTCCCAGCGCAGCGTCGTACCGTCCGTTTCCACAAAGGGCGCGTTTTCCCCGAAGGGCGACACGGCTCGCTTCTTCGCCGCCTCAAGGACCAGCCGCGCCGCCGTCGTCTTACCGACGCCCGGCGGTCCGTAGAGGAGGAGATGCTGCGGATAGGGCGAGGAGAGCTTCGCCATAAGCGAGCGCACCGCACGCTCCTGTCCCACGATCTCGTCAAAGTTCTGGGGGCGCAGCAGCTCCATAACAGACTGCGTGAGGTGAACCTGCTCAAGCGCCTCAAGATCCTCGCGCTTCTTCTTGTCGTGCGGCGACTCCGTACCGGGACTTTCCTCCGAGATGACCTGACGGCGAATGTCATCCACGTACTCCTCGTGATCCTTCTCAAGTTTCTCGTTCACCTTGCGCTCGATGCGATCCTCCAGATCGCGCCGCGCGAGAATGCCCGCCAGCTGCTCCGTCATACGGGTCAGGATCTCGGGGATCTCCGCCTCGGACGGCGGCGGGGAGAGCAGCGGATCCTCCTCAAGGATGCGCATGAGCGCCAGCACGCGCTCACGCCTGTTCTCCGAGCGCATGAGTGTCATTGCGTTCATCTTGCCCGCCCGGATGACCAGGCGCTCCGTCCCCATCGTATCGGCGAGCATGCGAAAGATCGCGGCAATCTCCGCATCCATTCGCGCCTCGGGCGCAAGTTCGGGCGGCTGTTCCTTCTTACCGTCGCCGCCGAATAAGTCCTTAAAAAATGACATAAAATTATTTCCTTTGGAGAGAAAAGCTGATGAGGATTGCCTCATCAGCCGATTGGATGAAATTGTTGTGCATTAGTTTCCCTCCACCGCTGTGGGGAGGATGAAAGGATATAACGAGGTTCTGCGAAGGGTGGGCGCCGCAGCTTGTAAAAACAGCTCCTACTCCTTCTTCACATGAATCTTGATCGTCGTGGAGATATTCGGGTGTACCTTGACGATTGCCTCGTACAGGCCCTCGCCGACCACCTCGCCGCGGATCGTGATCTTGCGGCGATCCACGTCGATGTTCTTCTTCTTCAGTGCTTCGGCGACATCCTTGCCCGTCACCGCACCGAAGAGGCGCCCGTTCTCACCGATGCGCACGGGGATCTCCACCTCGACCTTCTCGAGCTGCGCCGCCATGAGTTTTGCCTCATCGACAGCCATTGCATCCTTGCGTGCTTTCGCGCCCGCCTGCGCCTTGGCAACGTTTACATTCTCGCTGCTCGCGGGCAGCGCCAGCTTCTTCGGCAGGAGGAAATTGCGTCCGTAGCCGTCCGCGACCTCCACAATCTCGCCCTTTTTTCCGATATTCTTAATGTCCGCCTGCAGTATGACCTTCACTGCTATCACTCTCCTCTATATATGCCCTTGCCCGCTCGACAACATTGCCGCGCACAACAGCGAGCGGCATCCCGCGCACCTGTGCACCTGCGACATTTGCATGCCCGCCGCCGCCGAACTCCTCCATGATCACCTGAACATTCATCTCGCCCGTCGAGCGTGCGCTGATGCCGACCGCATCGCCCGGCAGCTGGAACACATAGATGCTCATGCGCACCCCGTCCACACGCAGCATTCCGTCCGCCGCCTGCGCCGCAATGATCTGCCCGTTCGCCAGACGTTCGGGGATACTGCCGACGATCAGCCCGCCGGGGAAATACTCCGCATTTGCCTTGGCACGTGCAAGCGCCACGGTCGTCTCGTAGTCGCTCTGAAAGAGCGCCCGAACGAGCACGGGGTCCGCCCCCGTACGACGCAGGTACGCCGCCGCATCAAACGTGCGAACGCCCGCACCGACGCTGAAATTCTTCGTATCAACCACAACGCCCGAGTAGAGCGCCGTCGCATCGAGACGGGTCGGACGAATGTTGTCGCCGAAGTACATGAGCAGCTCCGTCACCAGCTCACTGGCCGAGCTGGACGATGTCTCGATGTAGACAAGCAGGGGATTCTTGACGAAGTTCTCGCTGCGGCGATGATGATCGATCACAACGATCTTTGGAATGCGGTCGAGCAGTGTCGGATCCGCGAGGATGTGCGGAATGTGCGCATCCACCACAACGAGGAGCGCCGAGAGAGAGGCAATCCCCGCAATATCTCCGGGACGGACAAAGAGACCGTCGTATGCTTCATCCTTGCCCACCACGTCCAGAATGCGGTCGATGCCCTCGTTCATCTCGCTGAGAACAATGTGCACGGGCTTTTCGAGTGCGCGCGCCATGCACGCGATCCCCATTGCCGCACCAAAACAGTCATAGTCCTCGTTATGGTGCCCCATCACATAGACCTCGTCCGCATCCTCCATAATATCGCGCAGGGCGTGCGCCACAACGCGCGCCTTGACGCGCGTATGCTTCTCCACCGCCTTCGCCTTTCCGCCGAAGAACTGTGTCTTCCCGCTGATATCGAGCGCCACCTGATCGCCGCCGCGCCCGAGTGCAAGATCGAGTTTTGCCTCTGCCTCCTCGCCAAGCTCCTTGAACGACTGCTCCGACGCAAGCGAAAGCCCGATCGAGAGCGTCACCGGCAGCCCCTTCGAGTTGACGATCTTACGCACCTGGTCAAGGATATCAAATTTCTCTGCGATCGCATGATCCAGGGAGTTCCGATCGAGGAGCGCCACAAACTCACCGTCGGAGATGCTGCGCATAAACCCGCCAAGACCGTTCATCCACGCATCCAGACGCTCGCGCACGGCAAGCAGCAGCATGGACTTCTCCGCCTCCGTCTGCCCCTGCATGATCTCGTCATAGTTATCGAGCTGGATGTAGAGAAGCGCCGTGCGGCTCCCATGAAATCGTTTTTGCAGATTGGCGAACTCCGTCTCGTCCTCCACATAGAGCGCCATCAGCGGGTCCATCTGCGGAGGCGTCGGCAGCATACGATGATAGATGCGGTAGGAGCGTCCCTCATGCGAGAGGCGATATTCCCCTTCCATGCCCCAGACCGCCTCCGAATTGAACTTCGGCCAAAAATCAACGACTGCGGTCCCCTGCTCCGGCTTTGTCCCGCCAAGGGCCGCGCCAAGCTGATTATTGCACCACTCGAGATGCCCATCCTTGCTGATGACGAGGATGGCCTGCGGCAGACGATCGACGGCATAATTCATAACATCGTTGACATTGCGTATGATGCCCATACAGTAGCGGTCAAATCGGCGCTCTCTGTCACGACAACGTTCCCACGCAAACGCAGCAAGAATGGCCCAAAGCAGGAGTGCCGCCGTCCCCATGTAGGAGTTATAGCAGAACGTCACAAGCGCAAGGGCGAGCATGACAATCAGATGGATCGTAAGATCGATCCATGCGGATAGATTTCGAGGCATGGAAGTACCTTTCTTTATACAAACATTATATTTTTATTTGCTTTGACGAAATCTCTTTCGATAGTCAAATGCGATATCGAACAGCCCCGTCCACGACACAATCTGCGTCATAAAGCCGTTCAGCGCGATGAAGATATAGACGAGCATCCGCACAAGGGGAGAGACGTGAAAGCGTTTCATCAGCAGCTGCACCAGCGAGATTCCCTGCACCAGCCCGGCAAAAAAAGAAATCAGATAACCGTTCAGCCCCATCTGATAGAGCAGCGCAATATCGCGCGTCGTTCCCCAATAGAGTGCAATCAGCGAAAATGCAAAGAGATAGGAGAAGAAGATCGGCAGACGCCACTCGGTGAATGCGGGCAGCCCCGTAATGGGAAGACCGAGACGCACAAGCACCTTGCGCAGAAGGACAAAACACGCCGCCACCTCGATCACGGAACTCCCGAGAAAGAGGGCGGGCAGCATGAGCACAAAGAGCTCAAGCACCTGTGCCGACGCCGCGCGTGTCTCCTCCAGCTGCGCCTCACTCATGCCGAGCGAGCGATACAGCGCCAGTGTCTCGTCCATGGTCTCGTTCGCCATGGAGATATCCATCGCCAGCGGATTCAGCCCGAAGAGGAGAAGCATGAGAAGTGCCGCCGCCGCCTTTCCGCCGAGGGAGGCGAGCGCACCGCCCACAAGCGCACGCACCGTGTTTGCGCCGCGCCGAAAGAGCACGCCGAGGACAAGCCCCGTCGGGGCAAACGAGAGCACGAAAAAGGCGCCCGTCACAGGCGATGCAAAGAGCATCGTGAGGATGAGAGATGCGAGCGACGCGAGAAGCCCCCAGTAAAGGCCCACGCGCACCGTAACAAGCGCAATAAAGACCGGCCAGAGCATCCCCATCATCATCGTCAGCATGGGCAGCCAGATCGCCGCAAGCGCATAAACCACCGCCGCAGCGGTCATTATCCCCGCCGTCGCGGCGGGTCTTGCACCTTGCTCACTCATTCCATATCCTTTCAGCGGGTTTATCCGCATTCCTTTCCTTTATAAAAAGACTTTTCTATTATAACAGATTTCAGACGCGCTGTCACGGAATCACAACAAGGCACTCTTTCCTCAATCGTCCAAAGCGCCCCTTCCACCACGCTGCGCGTGGTCCCCCTCCCCCGCATCGAGCGGGGGAGGCTTGGGATAACGCTCTCTTAGCCTCCCCTGCCACAGCGGGGGAGGTGCCGAACGAAGTGAGGCGGAGGGGGCGCTCCAAAATTCTCACTCCCCCATGATGCCCGCCATCCGCAGGAGGTACTGCGCATTCGTCGTACGGCAGCGCCCCTCACGGATCTTGAAGTCAAAGAGAATCTTGTCCCCCTCGTAGTGCTCCTCAAAATGCGCGTTCGCCACGGGGATCCCCGCGCACTCGAGATCGCAGAGCTCGAAGTCATGCGTTGTCACAATCGTAATCGCATGCGGCAGTGTCAGGCGGCTGATCGCCGCACGCGCCCCGACAATACGGTCGGCAGAATTCGTCCCGCGAAAGATCTCGTCGATGAGGATGAGCATCGGACGCCCATGCTTGCTGTACGTCATCATCTTCTTGATGCGCAGGAGCTCGGCATAGAACGTCGAGATGCCGCCCGCGAGATCGTCGCTGATCTGGATCGACGTATAGACCGCCATCGGCGTGAGCGCAAAGGATTTTGCACACACGGGCGCGCCTGCGTATGCGAGGACAGCGTTGGAGCCCAGCGTTCGCATATACGTCGTCTTACCGGACATATTCGATCCCGTGATGACGAGCGTCCCGGACGTGAGGTCGGCATCGTTCGGCGTTGCCGACTCCTCGGGGATGAGGAGCGGCATTGCCGCCTCTGCTCGGAGATGCGGTTTCTCCCCGTCAAGGAACTGCGGAAATACATGCACCTCGCGCGTATGACCGATGCGTGCGAGCGACAAGAGCACCTCCACCTCCGCCCAGACCTTGAGCCACCCCGCAGCGGCGGCACCCGCCTGCAGGCGCCAGTGGGAGAAATACGCCATACAGTGCAGATCCCAGAGCAAAAGTCCGTTCGCAAGGAAGAAGAAGAACGCATTCCGCCGCATTGCCGCACAGTCGGCAAGCATAGTAAGCCGCCCCTGCGCCTTTGTCGCGCGAACGGGCGAAAAAAGAGGTGCCAGCACCTCGGCAAACGCCTCCCCGCCCAGCGGCGCACGCTCAAGCGTGCGGAAGATGCGCCCGTAGAGCCTGAGTTCCCGCGCCATATGTCCGAGCGGAGCGAGCTCACGCTGCGTGCGCGGATAGAACGCCATCGCCACCGTCAGGTTGAACATGAAGAGGACGAGCGGCAGCGTCCACGAGCCGCCCGCGAAGATTGCCCATAGGAACGATAACATGCAGGCGTTTGCAAATACAATGCCAATACAAGAGATAAGTTTTAGCGACCCTTTGAGTGGCTGTGCAAGCTCCTCTGCAAGTTTCCGCGTATCGTGCCCGTCGGGGAGCCGTGCACCGCGCGCCTCAAGCTCAATGCAGAGGAGGGGATGTGCCAGAAGCTCTGCCACCGCCGCCTGCCGCCGCCGCGTCCGTTCGAGATCGTACGGCGTCGCCGAGAGGGCTGCGGCAAGCCGGTCGCGCCCTGCCTGCGTGCGCGCCGCACAGAGATACTGATAGAGCGAGGCCGTTCCGAAGATGTGGAGATCTCGGTCAGGCGGCCGCTTCTCCTTCCCATAGGCAGCACCGTCCTCGGGCAGATTCTTCCACTCTCCCGAGAACCGTGCGAGGTAGTCGGCGGTCACCGCAAGGTATGATTTCGTCAGGAGACGCAGCCGCTCCAGTTTCCGATGCCGCGCGACGAGCACGACGAAGAGCAGCAGCAAAAAGCCTCCCAGCATGAGTTCTGCGGGAGATCCCATATCATAGCCGTGGACTAGGACAATCAGCATTGCGGGGAAAACAAGTGTACGTGCGAGAATAAATCGCGTCCGCTGCTTACTCTGCACCCGTTCCAACGCAATCGTATTCTCACGCGCATTTTCGTAAAATGATTTTTTCAATATGAAACCTCTTCTCATTTTGCAATAATTCACATTATAGCACACCTTGGTTTTCTAGGGAATCACTGAAATTAGACGGTTCTATGATAATTGTTACGGAAGAATGCGGATGCGATGTTCCAAAGCAAACC
>ERZ773014.1333-NODE-1333-length-15812-cov-10.940281_pt1 | contig 15812 bp, 10 predicted proteins | sample MGYA00580841_ERZ773014 | MGnify/ENA primary metagenome ERZ773014 (study PRJEB29015, sample SAMEA2737989) | human oral metagenome | biome: human oral; feature: human-associated habitat; material: dental | place: China | collected 2067 ...
TGCGTGAGGTGATGATCCAGAAGTACCTCGCCATGCTGGGCGCCTTTGGCGAATCCACCGAGTGCTACAACGACATCCGCCGCATGAAGGCCCTGAAGGAAGACTTCGTCAAGCTCTCCAACCCCAAGCCCTTCCCGCAGCGTGCGCCCTACGGCGACTCCGACGTCTTGGCCAACCCGAAGGTGAAGGCCGCTTACGGCGACGGTCAGTACGTCTACAGCGACCCCGTCTGGTGGGCCGGCGGTAGCCGTTGATCGAAGAGCCGATCGCTAAGAACGAAAAGCCGGGGGTGGCGACAACCGCTCCCGGCTTTTTCCATTTCTTTGCCGCCGCTCCGAGCGGAAAGCCCCGTCGAACACTTCGACAGGCCGTCGCAGATTGAGAAAGCCCCATCGAACACTTCGACAGGCCGTCGCAGCTTAGGAAAGCCCCATCGAACACTTCGACAGGCCGTCGCAGCTTAGGAAAGCCCCGTCGAACACTTCGACGAGCTGTCGCAGATTAGGAAAGCTCCGTCGAACACTTCGACGAGCTGTCGCAGATTTGAAACACGCTGTCGAACACTTCGACAGAATGACAACGACATTAACTTATAAAGAGATGAAAGTAATCAAGACAATTAATGGAACGTGGGGAGGACGCTTCCCACTCGGGCTGCACGCCAATTTGCAGTCTACCCTTTACACCCTGATCCATCCGATCGCACCGGCTAAACTGTTGCTCGAGGCGTCGGACATCGACACTTGGAACGGCGGTATCCTCGAGGAAATGGAAATCGATCGCGAAGCCAAAAAGGCCGAAGAGACGGCCCTCCTCCGTGAGAAAGACGACACGCGCGACGAGATCCTCTGGGCCCTGCTCCAAGAGACACGCCTGGCCGCCAAGTCGCCCATCAAGGAAAACCGTGCTCCTGGCGCCCGCTTATTGATCGTGCTCAACACCTACAAAGACATCATCCGCGAGAACTATGCTTCTGAGACGGCTCACATCAAGGCCCTGCTCAACGACCTCGACAAGCCCGCCGCCGTGGCCGACCTGACTACGATCGGGCAGACCCGACTGGTGCAAATGCTTCGCACGGCCAATGAGGAGTTCGACAGCCTCTACCTCAAGCGCCTCGACTTCGACGCCGGCATCAAGAAACTGCCTTCCAGCGCCTCGGTGCGTCAGAAGAACGACAAGATGACAGCCACGATCTTCCGTCACATCGAGACGGCTTACATGATGGCCACCTCAGACGACGACCGGAAGCTGATCAGCGACCTCATCGACCGCATCAACGCCGCCATTAACAAGACGAAGAACGTCTACAACACCTCTGGCAAGAGGAAAGAAGACGGCGAGCCCAAAGAGCCGAAGCAGCCCAAGGAACCGAAGGAGCCTAAGCAACCCAAGGACCCCAAGCCTACGCCCGACCCGAAACAACCGGAGCAGCCGAAGAAGCCGGACGAGAAACCGAAGGATCCGAAGAAGCCGGACGACGGCAATCCCGACATCAAGCTGCCGGAAGAATGAGGCGTCCGCAGACGCCAGCCAAGTTTGCCGGGTATCCCCCCCAGTGGGTGCCCGGCATTTTTTACGTCTCTACCCTTTACTACCTCTAACTACTCGGGCCTTGGCCCGTAACTTCTCATAACTACACCGAAGAATGAACAGAGCAGTCATCACCGGCCTGGGCATCTACTCCTGCCTGGGCACCACGCTCGACGCCGTCGAGCAATCCCTCCGCGAGGGACGGTCGGGCATCACCCTCGACCCCCAGCGCAAAGACCTCGGCTTCCGGTCGGCACTCACCGCCCGGCTCGATGTGCCCGACCTCAAGGGCGAACTCAGCCGCAGCCAGCGCACCTACATGCCCGAACAAGCCAAGTACGCCTACGTCGCCACCCGCGACGCCCTCCGTCAGGCCGGCCTCGACACCGACTACATCGACCGACACGACGTGGGCATCCTCTACGGCAACGACAGCACGGCCGAGGCCGTCGTCCACAGCATGGACATCCTCCGCGAGAAGCGCGACACGACGCTCATCGGCTCCGGCTCCATCTTCCAATCGATGAACTCCACCGTCACGATGAACCTCTCCTGCATCTTCCGCCTCCGCGGCATCAACCTCACCATCTCCGGCGCCTGCGCCAGCGGTGCGCACGCCATCGGACTCGGCGCACTGCTCATCCGGCAGGGCTTGCAGGAGTGCATCGTCTGCGGCGGCGCGCAGGAGGTCAACCCCACGGCCGTCGGCAGCTTCGACGGCATCGGCGCCTTCTCCACCCGCGAGAGCGACCCGACGCGCGCCTCCCGTCCCTTCGACCGCGACCGCGACGGGCTCGTGCCCGGTGGCGGTGCCGCCACCGTCGTTCTGGAGAGCTACGAGCACGCCCGACGCCGTGGCGCAACGATCCTCGCCGAGGTGCTCGGCTACGGCTTCTCGTCCAACGGCGACCACATCTCCGTGCCCAACGTCGACGGTCCCCTGCGCTCCCTTCGCATGGCCGTGGCCGACGCCCGTGTGCCGCTCGAAAGCATCGGTTACATCAATGCCCACGCCACCTCCACCCCCGTCGGCGACCGCAACGAGGCCCTCGCCCTTGCCGCCCTCTTCGACGGTCACCCCATGCCGCCCGTCACCTCCACCAAGTCCATGACCGGCCACGAGATGTGGATGGCCGGCGCCAGTGAGGTCGTCTACTCCCTGCTCATGATGCGCGGCCAGTTCATCGCCCCCCACCTCAACTTCGAGCACCCGGACGACGACACCGCCCCGCTCCGCATCCCCACCGAGCGCCTCGACGACTACGCCTTCGACACCTTCCTCTCCAACTCCTTCGGTTTCGGCGGCACCAACTCCACGCTCGTCATCGGGAGAACTAAAAACGAAAAGTGAAAAGTGCCCCGACCCTCCTTCTAACTACTGCGGCTTTAGCCGCATAACTACCCAGGGCGGGCACAAGGCCCGCCCCTACTACCGCGCCGAAGGCGCATAACTACCCCTATTCATGCACGACATTATCATCATTGGCAGCGGTCTGGGCGGACTCGTCTCCGGCGCCATCCTCGCACGGCGCGGCATGAGCGTCTGCGTCCTCGAGCAACACTCCCAGGCCGGCGGCTGCCTCCAGTCCTTCCGCCGCGGTGGCGCCACGTTCGACACCGGCTTCCACTGCGTCGGCGGACTCCGTCCCGGCGAAGTGCTCCATCCCTACTTCCGCCACCTGCGCCTGCTCGACCTCCCCTGGGTGCAGATGGACGAGGCGTGTTTTGAGGAGATACATATCGGTGACGATGTCTACGCCTTTGCGCAGGGTCGCGAACGCTTCATCGAGACCCTCGCGGAGCGTTTCCCCACCGAGCGCGCCGGCCTCGAGGCGTTCATGGACATGCTCGAAAGCACGGGTCACTCGCTCCGCCACCTTTTCGACGACGCCGACACCGCCCGCGATCATACGCGAGAACGCTTCGGTCAGTCGGCCTACGAATTCCTTCAGCGCACCATCGCCGACCCTCGCCTGCGCAGCGTCCTCTCCGGCGCGTCGATGAAGATGGAGCTTCACGCCGACGCCCTGCCGCTCTACACCTTCGCCCAGATCAATAACTCCTACATCCAAAGCGCCTGGCGACTGCGTGGCGGTGGTGAGCCTATCGTCCGCCGACTCGTCGAGCAGATCGAGCAGGCCGGCGGCACAGTCCGCACCCGTGCCCGCGTCACGCGACTCATCGCCGCCGACGGTCGCCTCACCGCGGCCGAGCTTTCCGACGGCGAACGTGTCGAGGGTCGCACCTTCATCTCCGACATTCACCCCGCGCTCACCGTCGGGCTTATCCCGTCCGACAGCGGCCTCCTCCGACGGGTCTACCGCCAGCGCATCGAGTCGCTCCGAAACACGTTCGGCTTCTTCACCCTGCACGTCCACGCGCCCCACACCCCCATCCCATACCTCAACCGCAACGTCAGCATCTACGACGACTACGAATCGCTCTGGCACAACGACCGCAGCGAGATCTCCCCCAGCTATCTCATCTCCTGCCGCCCGCCGGACACGCCCGACTCGCGCACCGTCACCACGCTCGACGTCCTGCACCCCATCACGCCCCGTATCAACAGCCTCCTCCCTTGGGACACCAAGCATTATGCGCAAAACCCCAGATACACCGCTTGGAAGTCCGTATCGGCGGAGCTATGCGAGCAGAGACTCCGCGAACACGTCGCCCTCCCGCCCGGCTTTACCATCGAGCGCGTGACCACCTCCACGCCCCGGACTTACCATCGCTACACCGGTACGCCCTACGGCTCAGCTTACGGCATCCGTCGTGACTGTCGTGACCTGCCGCGCACGCTTCTCTCGCCGCGTACCCCCATCCCGAACCTCCTCCAGACGGGCCAGAGCGTGAACGTCCACGGCGTGCTCGGCGTCACCGTCACCGCCTTCCTCACCTCGGCCGAGCTTCTCGGTCGCGAGACGATACGCCGTATGCTGGTGGGGGAGGAGTAGGGGTACCCGGCCAACTTGGCCGGCGCCCCGCTCGCACCTAGACTTTCTTTTCGCCCCTTTTCTTGTGTCAAGACAGGAACAGGAGGCGAACAAGAGAAGAGTATCCACTAACCACCGCGCCGCAAGGCGCATAATAACTACCTGCAACAATGAACCTTTTCCGCATCGCCCGGCAGGCACTCGCCCTCGTCCTGCTTGTGGCCGTCACCGAGCGAGGGCTTGCTCAAGCTGACACCGCCGACCTCTACACCCAAACGCGCATCATCGGCGACGGCGTCACCGTCACCTGGATCCGCGACAACGCCGCCGACCACACCATGGCCCGCAGCCTGTTCGTCGACACCCCGGACAGCGTCATGGCGCGCCTCGGCCTGACCGACGGCGTGCCCGCCACCATCAGCACCTTCCTCGTCGAGACCAGCGGCCGGATCATCCTCTTCGACACCGGCTACGGCTTCCCCGACAGCCGACTGGCCGACGCGCTGCGTCGCCTCGGGCACGACCCGTCCGAGATCGACCTCGTCTACCTCACCCACTTCCACCGCGACCACATCGGCGGACTGATGCACGGCGACACGGCAGCCTTCCCCCACGCCGAGGTCTACGCCTCGCGCCCGGAGTATGACGCCTGGATGGCCATGCCGCCCGACCGGAACGCACAGCAGGTGAAGACCATGAACGCCTACCGCGACCGCCTGCATCTCTTTGCCTTCGGCGACACGTTGCCCGGCGGCGTCCTCACCATCGATGCCGTCGGTCACACGCCCGGCCACACTGCCTATCGCGTCGGCCGGCTGCTCATCATCGGCGACCTGATCCACGGCGCCGCCCTGCAACTCGAGCGCCCGGAGTACAGCACGTCCTACGACATGGACCGACCCGCCGCCGCCCGTACCCGTCGTCGCATCCTCGACTATGCCCGCCGCGAGGGACTCGTCATGGCCGGTATGCACCTGCCCCCGCCCGCCCTCCTGCCCTCCCGGTGATCTCCCCCCCAAGTGACTGCGCGGGCGTGGGGCGCCTGAGGCGTACTTTGCGGATAGTAAAATCAGGGTACTTTTACGCCCCGTTAAAGAATCAATAATCACTTATTAAGTCACGTAAGACGTAATCGTAAACAGAGTATTTCTATGAGAAGAGACAAAGCAATCTTCGAGATTATCGAACGCGAACATCAGCGTCAGCTGAAAGGTATTGAGCTGATCGCTTCAGAGAATTTTGTCAGCGACGAGGTCATGCAGGCCATGGGCAGTTGCCTGACGAACAAGTATGCCGAAGGATACCCCGGCAAGCGCTACTACGGCGGTTGCGAGGTGGTGGACGAGAGCGAAACGCTGGCCATTGAGCGGCTGAAGAAGCTCTTCGGCGCCGAATGGGTCAATGTGCAGCCGCACTCCGGCGCACAGGCTAACGCCGCCGTCTTCCTGGCGGTGCTCAACGCTGGCGACACCTTCCTCGGCCTTAACCTCTCGCACGGCGGACACCTCTCGCACGGTTCGCCCGTCAACAGCTCGGGCATCCTCTACCACGCCCTGGAGTACAACGTGAAGGAGGAGACGGGCCGCGTGGACTACGACCAGATGGAAGAAGTGGCCCTCCGCGAGCGTCCGAAACTGATCGTCGGCGGCGCCTCGGCCTACTCCCGCGACTGGGACTACAAGCGCATGCGTGAGATCGCCGACAAGATCGGCGCCCTGCTCATGATCGACATGGCACACCCCGCCGGACTCGTCGCTGCCGGACTGCTCAACAATCCGCTTCAGTACGCCCACATCGTCACCTCGACGACCCACAAAACCCTGCGCGGACCGCGCGGTGGCGTCATCCTTTTAGGTAAGGACTTCGACAACCCGTGGGGCAAGAAGACGCCGAAGGGCGAGGTGAAGAAGATGTCGCAGCTGCTCGACTCAGCCGTCTTCCCCGGCATTCAGGGCGGACCGCTGGAGCACGTCATTGCCGCCAAGGCCGTAGCCTTCGAGGAGGCCCTGCAACCCGAATACAAGACCTACCAGGCGCAGGTGAAGAAGAACGCCGCCGTCATGGCCCAGGCCTTCGTCGACAAGGGGTACAAGATCATCTCCGGCGGAACGGACAACCACAGCATGCTCATCGACCTGCGCACGAAGTTTCCCGACCTCACCGGTAAGGTGGCCGAAAAGGCGCTCGTGGCCGCAGACATCACGGTGAACAAGAACATGGTGCCTTTCGACAGCCGCTCGCCGTTCCAGACCTCCGGTATCCGTATCGGTACCCCGGCCATCACCACCCGCGGCGCCAAGGAGTCGCTCATGGGCGAGATTGTCGAGATGATCGACACGGTGCTCTCCAAACCGACGTGCGACACCACCATCGCCTCCGTTCGCGAGAAGGTGAACCACACGATGAAGGAGTACCCCATTTTCGCTTGGTAAACAGATTTCCCCGAGAGGGGGCACTATTTTTAGCTTAGCTTATGTTGGCATGCTTCCCGCGTTTGTCGGGGGGCATGCCTTTTTTTGAGGGTGACTCTATGCCGAAACCGTTCGGGAATGGCCCAGAAACAGTGATTCTGGGGCAAAACCGTTCGGGAACAGTCCAGAAACAGTGATTCTGCGTTGAAACCGTTCGGGAACGGTCCGGAAACCGTGTTTCTGCGTTGAAACCGTTCGGGAACGGCCCAGAAACCGTGTATCTGCGGTGAAACCGTTCGGGAACAGTCCAGAAACAGTGATTCTGGGGTGAAACCGCTCGGTAACGGTCCAGAAACAGTGATTCTGGGGTGAAACCGTTCGGGAATGGTTCGGAAACCGTGTTTCTGCGTTGAAACCGTTCGGGAATGGTCCGGAAACCGTGTTTCTGCGTTGAAACCGCTCGGGAATGGTTCGGAAACCGTGTCTGTGCGCGCCGCAGGGGGCGTAAAAGGGGCGCCAAACAATCTTTCTACTTTTGGCCCGTGAAAATCAAAGAAGAAAACAGGGCACACGTTCCTCCCTCCGACCAACGCGCGGCGGGAGACGCCCGACAAACAATAAACCTCAGTATGGAAACGGACAGCATCGTCATCATCCCGACGTACAACGAAAAAGAGAACATCGAAAACATCCTCCGCGTCGTCTTCGGCTTGGAGAAGGCCTTCCACGTATTGATCATCGACGACGGCTCGCCCGACGGCACGGCCGACATCGTCAAACGCCTCCAGCGCGAGTTTCCCGGGCGGCTGCATCTGGTCGAACGCAGCGGCAAGCAGGGCCTCGGCACGGCCTACATCTGCGGTTTTAAGTGGGCCATCGAGCACGGCTACGACTTCGTCTTTGAGATGGACGCTGACTTCAGCCACAACCCCCAAGACCTGCTCCGGCTCTACGCCGCCTGCACCGAGCAGGGCGCCGACGTAGCCGTCGGATCGCGCTACTGCAACGGCGTGAACGTGGTCAACTGGCCCCTCGGGCGTGTGCTCATGTCGTACTACGCCTCGGCCTACGTCCGCTTCGTGACCGGCCTCAAGGTGCACGACACCACCGCCGGATTCAAGTGCTACCGCCGCCAGGTGCTCGAGACGATCGAGCTGGACAAGATCCGTTTCAAGGGCTACGCCTTCCAGATCGAAATGAAATACACCGCCCATCGCTGCGGGTTTAAGATCGTGGAGGTACCCATCGTCTTCGTCAACCGCGTGCTGGGGACATCCAAAATGAACTCATCCATCTTCGGCGAGGCGCTCTTCGGCGTGCTACGGCTCAAGTGGCAGGGCTTCTTCAGGAAATACCCACAGAAAAAAATCGGATAAACGACCCGTAAACGCGCGGGGGGCGCACATCCTCAGAATGGACGCGCCCCCCGTTCTTTTTGCCCATATGAGAGGTTCCCCCTCTACTTCTAACTACTTATACTACCCTATACTCCCCCCCTACGATTCCTTATATGAAGACATTGATTCAAGACGCCGTGATCATCAACGAGGGACGCTCGTTTGTCGGATCGGTACTGATCGACGGCGCATTCGTCGCCGCGGTCTATGAAGAAGGCGAGACGCCGCGCGCGGATGGCGCCACCGTGATTAACGCCCGCGGCCAATGGCTGCTGCCCGGCGTGATCGACGACCATGTGCATTTCCGCGAACCCGGCATGACGCACAAGGGCACCATCGCCAGCGAGAGTCGTGCGGCCGTGGCCGGCGGCGTGACCACCTTCATGGACATGCCCAACACGAACCCCAAGACCGTCACACGGCGCGAATGGGAGTGGAAGATGGAGCGCGCGGCCGAGACATCGGTCGCCAACTACGCCTTCTATTTCGGCGGATCAGACAACAACACCGACGAGATCCGTCGCCTCGATCCCGCCCACGTGCCCGGCCTCAAGCTCTTCCTCGGATCCTCCACCGGCAACGGCGCCATGAACGCCGACACCGTCCGCCGCATCTTCGGCGAGACCGACCTGCCCATCGCCGTCCACGCCGAAGAGGAATCCATCATCGAGCGCAATCGCGAGCGCTACGTCAACCTCATGGGCGAGGATCTGCCGCCCGCCTTTCACACCAAGATCCGCAACGCCGAAGCCTGCTACGCCTCCTCGTCGCGCGTTGTCGAGTTGGCCGACAAGATGGGTGTACGCCTGCACGTGCTCCACGTCTCCACCGAGCGCGAGCTCTCGCTCTTCGCCACCGGTCGGCCATTGACGGAGAAGAAGATCACGGCCGAGGTCTGCGTGCATCACCTCTGGTTCACCGACGCCGACTATGCCGCCTACGGCAACCGCATCAAGTGGAACCCCTCGATCAAGTCGTTCGACGACCGCGAGGCGCTTCGTCACGCCCTCCTCACGGGTGCCATTGACATCGTCGCCACCGATCACGCGCCGCATCTGCCGGCCGAGAAAGAAGGCTCGTGCCTCACGGCCGCATCCGGCGGACCGATGGTGCAGCACACGTTGGTGGCTATGCTTGAGCTGGCCGCGCGCGGCGTCGTGACGCGTGAGCAGGTGGTGCAGAAGATGGCGCACAGTCCGGCCGACCTCTTCCACATCGACCGCCGCGGCTACATCCGCCCGGGCTATTACGCCGACCTCGTGCTGGTCGACCCCGCCTCGCCGTGGCAGGTCACGCGCGAGAATTTGCTCTACCACTGCGGGTGGTCGCCGATGGAGGGGCAGACGTTCCAGCACGCCGTGCGGATGACGTTCGTCAACGGTCAGCCGGCCTACGCCGATGGCCGCGTGTCGGACACGGTGCGAGGCATGGCCGCGCAATTCGTCCGGTAGTAGAAAATGCGGGACGAGCAAATTCTCAAAACATGTTGTAGAACAGGTTCGAAAATTTGCAAGCCTATCAGCTTTGCCCCTTCTTTGCGGGCAGATAACCAGAACAATCTTTACGCCTTATTCATGATACCCGAAAAAGATTTGGAGTTTTGGCAAAAGCGACCTTCGTAATGAAGATCGCTTTTGTTTTTTCAGTGAGGATATAAGAAAGCCCCCGAACCCTTCCTTTTGTTGCGGAGGATTCGGGGGCTGTTCTTACGAATGGGGCCGTTTTAGCCGATCAATTCCACGCTGCGGCGGATGAAGCGGCTCAGTGGCTCACCCTTCAGCAGACCGTTGGCCAGGAGGGCGAGGTCGATCAGCTGACCGACCACCTTGTTACCGGCGGCGTACTCCGTGAGGATGGCGTCGCGACGGCCACGCAGCTCGTCGAGCGTGCGGTTCGTGTTCGTCATATCCTCCTTTTCGGCTTCGGTCAGTTCGTCTTCCTTCTTCTTGCTCTGCGATTCGCGGAGGTCGTGTTGGCGTGCCTCCCAACCCTTGATGTCGGAGAGGATGGGCTGCAGCTTGTCGGTGCAGGCCTTCTCCTCGTCGCTGAGGACGGAGAGGATGAGCGGGTGATCGGTGTTGAGCACAAGGTTGTAGCTGTCGGGCATCTCGCCGTAGAACGACATACCGGGTTGCATGGCCGACATCTCACGCATGCGGCGCATGAACTCGCCTTGTGTCAACATGACCGGGTTGGCCGACGTGCCGAGCGCCTCGAAAGTGACTACGAAGTCCGTCTTATCCATCTTCGGCAAGCGGCTACGGAAGACTTGTTGCAGCGCCTGACGCTGATCGTCGGTGAGGCTTACCGTGGGGGCGTCGGCCTTGAGGATGAGGCGGTCGATCGTGTCGCTATCTACGCGGACGAAGCGCGTCTTCTCGATCTTCTGCTCCAGCTGGCCGATGGCGTGGACGTCGAGCTGTCCGTCCATGACGAGGACGTTGTAGCCGCGATCCTTGGCCGCCTGGATGTAGCTGTACTGCTCGTCCGGGTTGGTGGTGTAGAGGTAGATGACGCCGCCTTCCTTATCGGTCTGCTCGGAGGCGATCAGCTTGCGATACTCCTCGAGGGTGTAATAGGTGCCGTCGACGTCCTTGAGCAGGGCGAACTTCGCGGCGCGGTCGTAGAACTTCTCGTCGCTGAGCATGCCGTATTGGATGAAGAGCTTCAGGCTGTCCCACTTCTCTTCGAAGGCTTTGCGGTCGTTCTTGAAGATCTCCTCCAGGCGATCGGCCACCTTCTTGGTGATGTGCGCGGAGATCTTCTTCACGTTCTGGTCGCTCTGCAGGTAGGAGCGGGAGACGTTGAGCGGGATGTCGGGCGAGTCGAGCACGCCGTGCAGCAGGGTGAGGAACTCGGGGACGATGCCCTCGACGGAGTCCGTGACGAACACCTGGTTGCTGTAGAGCCGGATCTTGTTGCGCTGCAAATCCATGTTGCTTTTGATGCGCGGGAAGTAGAGGATACCGGTCAGGTTGAAGGGATAATCCACGTTGAGGTGTATCCAGAAGAGCGGCTCATCGGCCATCGGGTAGAGCTCGCGGTAGAACGCCTTGTAGTCCTCATCCTTCAGCTCCGAGGGCTTGCGCACCCAAGCGGGCTGGGTGTTGTTGACGATGTTGTCCTCGTCGGTGTCGACATACTTGCCGTCCTTCCACTCCTGCTTCTTGCCGAAGGCGATGGGGATGGGCAGGTAGCGGCAGTATTTCTCGAGCAGGGAGGTGATCTTATCTTTTTCGAGGAAGTCCTTGTTGTCGTCGTCGATGTGAAGGATGATGTCCGTTCCGCGGTCGTCCTTCGTTGTCTCGGTCATTTCGTATTCCGGCGTGCCCTCGCAGCTCCACCGCACGGCCGTGGCGCCCTCTTGGTAGGAGCGGGTGACGATCTCCACCTTTTTCGACACCATGAACGAGGAGTAGAAGCCGAGCCCGAAGTGGCCGATGATGGCGGCCGCGTTGTCCTTGTATTTCTTGACGAACTCCTCGGCGCCGGAGAAGGCGATTTGGTTGATGTAGCGATCGATCTCGTCGGCCGTCATGCCCACGCCGCGGTCGGAGATGATGAGCTTGCCTTTCTCCGTGCGGATGCGGATCGTGAGGTCGCCCAGCTCGCCCTTGAACTCGCCGACGGAGGCCAGCGTCTTGAGCTTCTGCGTGGCGTCGATGGCGTTCGAAACGAGCTCGCGGAGGAAGATCTCGTGGTCGCTGTAGAGGAATTTTTTGATGACGGGGAAGATGTTTTCACTGGTTACGCCAATGTTCCCCTTGGTTTCTTGTTTTGCCATAATGGTCTTCTGTCTATTTCTTGTTTATGAATGATCTATCGGATAGTTGGGCGGTGATCTTTCGGATCACGCGCCGGCCCCTTGGGTCAAAAAAAATGCCAGCCGCCACCGGACTGACATTTTGACGGAGTCGTGGGTATTTGCGGAAGTTCCGCAAGTGCCCCGAGAAACTTTTTGGTGTTTGCGGGAGTCCCGCAAGCCTCTCGGGAAACTTTTTGGTGTTTGCGGGAGTCCCGCAAGTCTCTCGGAAAACTTTTTGGCGTTTGCGGGAGTCCCGCAAGTCTCTCGAGAAACTTTTTGGCGTTTGCGGGAGTCCCGCAAACGTCTCGGTAAATGCCGCGGAACCCAGCGCAGCCTGCGCAAACGTCTCGGTAAATGCCGTGATACTTGCGCGGCTTGCGCAAACGTCTCGGCAAATGCCGTGGTACTTGCGCCACCTGCGTAAACGTCTCGGTAAATGCCGCGGAACTTGCGCGGCCTGCGCAAACGTCTCGGTAGATGCCGGAAACCTCGCGCGGCCTGCGCAAATGTCTCGGCAAATACCGGGAGCCTTGCGCGGCCTGCGCAAACGTGGGGTCGTTGGGGGGCGTATGCTGTTGCACCCCTACAGCCTGACGGCAAATTGTTTCAACGATCGCCGCGAGAAGGTTCTAAACACAGAAATCGCAGCCTGCACCGTATTACCGGGCCGACTGCGATTTCCTCACACTTGTATGATGGTACGAATAACGTTTTGAGGAGGGAGCTCTATTAGAGGCTCTTTTTTCTCAAGTAGTTAATAAACGCGCTGCATGAGACTAACATAAACAGAGCCTCTGGCTCACTTGGTATATATTTTCCAGTCTTATCAAGTATTGCATGTCGAATACCGGTGTCTTCTGAATTCGTGTATCCATAAAGGAGCTCGAAGGATTTCTTTAATACGTCCGGTATTACGATAGAAGTAGATTCAAGATGATTTAGGGCTTTACCTAAAGTTCTTTCACCTGTTTTCTCTCGACAGTAGGCTTCTACAGCAGAGATGGATTCTTTTATGGAATTGCGATAATCACCTTCTGGCCGTATTGCAAGAAGGGCTAATGCATTCGTGAGATGCTTTCTGATGTTCTCCGAAGAATCTTCTATCGCTTTTTCTATTTCGGCAATTTCTCCTTCAGATGTTATCTCGACAATCTTTCCTTCGATAATGCGATAGGCAAAGTTGAGACGCTCAAATTCGGAATTTAATTGCTCTATAAAGGGTTTTGTAATAAGAGGACAGAGCGTTTGACCATTTGGCTGCTTTTCTATTAGTTCTACAAAATGTTTTATTGTAGCCTCAATTAAATCAAGTTTCTCATACCAAAGAGTTTCATCATTTCTTAGGACGTCGACAATGACGTTAGGATAGCTATTATTTGGCCCCCAGAATTCTACGATATATCTATTTAGATGACTCACCCAAAGTCTCTTTTGTACCTCTCGCTCAGATATCGACACCAAAAAATTGAGATGCTCATCATCCCTAGGATCCTCAATAGTCCAAAAGGCTTCGAAGCAATTACAAATAGCGTTTTGGATTTCAGGGGTAATCTTTTTTCTGATAAGTCCGTTTGAGGGCTTTACATAGCCATATCGCTCAGAAAACAGTGGTTCATTCATGGAAGAAGTAGATAAAAGCCCCGATAACTATCGTGTTACCGGGGCTGGATTTATACCTATAATTACTTCACTTCTTCAAAGTCAACATCCGTGACGTTGCCGCCGTCATTGCTCGAGGCATTGCCCGCGGAGGCGTTGCCTGAGGGCTGACCGGCGCCACCAGCTTGCGCGTTCTGTGCATTGTAGAGATCCTGACTGGCGGCCTGGAAGACGTTGTTCAACTCGGCGATGGCCGTGTCGATGGCAGCCAGATCCTGCGCCTTGTGTGCATCCTTGAGCTTGCCCAGCGCAGCCTCGATCTGAGAGCGCTTGTCGGCCGGCAACTTGTCGCCGAGGTCCTTCAGCTGCTTCTCCGTTTGGAAGATCATGCTGTCCGCCTGGTTGATCTTGTCGATGCGCTCCTTTTCCTTCTTGTCCGCCTCGGCGTTGGCCGCGGCCTCGTCCTTCATGCGGCGGATCTCGTCGTCGCTCAGACCGCTGGAGGCCTCGATACGGATGCTCTGCACCTTGCCCGTACCCTTGTCCTTGGCCGAGACGTTGAGGATACCGTTGGCGTCGATGTCGAACGTCACTTCGATCTGCGGCACGCCGCGCATAGCGGCTGGGATACCGTCGAGGTGGAAGCGGCCGATCGACTTGTTGTCTTTGGCCAGCGAACGCTCGCCTTGCAAGACGTGGATCTCAACCGAGGGCTGATTGTCGACAGCTGTAGTGAAGACTTCCGATTTCTTCGTGGGGATCGTCGTGTTGGCCTCGATCAGCTTCGTCATCACGCCACCCATCGTTTCGATACCGAGCGACAGCGGAGTTACGTCGAGCAGCACCACATCCTTTACGTCGCCCGAGAGGACACCGCCCTGGATGGCAGCGCCGATGGCAACGACTTCGTCCGGGTTCACGCCCTTCGACGGTGCTTTGCCGAAGAACTTCTCCACCAGCTGCTGCACGGCCGGGATACGTGTCGAACCGCCCACGAGGATCACCTCGTCGATGTCTGACGTCGACATGCCAGCGTCGGACAGGGCGCGCTTACATGGCTCCAGACAGGCGTTGATCAGCGAGTCAGCCAGCTGCTCGAACTTAGCGCGGGTCAGCGTGCGAACGAGGTGTTTGGGCACACCGTCCACGGGCATGATGTAGGGCAGGTTGATCTCCGTGCTCGTCGAGCTGGAGAGCTCGATCTTGGCCTTCTCTGCAGCCTCCTTCAGGCGTTGCAGCGCCATCGGATCTTTGCGCAGGTCGAGGCCTTCGTCCTTGAGGAACTCCTCGGCCAGCCAGTCGATGATGACGTGGTCGAAATCGTCGCCGCCGAGATGCGTATCGCCGTTGGTCGACTTCACCTCAAAGACGCCGCCGCCAAGCTCCAGGATGGAGATATCGAACGTACCGCCACCGAGGTCGAAGACGGCGATCTTCATGTCCTTGTTTGCCTTGTCGAGGCCGTAAGCCAGCGATGCGGCCGTAGGCTCGTTGACGATTCGGCGCACCTTTAAGCCAGCGATCTCGCCAGCCTCCTTGGTGGCCTGACGCTGTGCGTCGCTGAAGTAAGCCGGCACCGTGATCACGGCCTCCGACACCTCCTGACCCAGATAATCCTCGGCCGTCTTCTTCATCTTTTGCAGGATCATGGCCGAGATTTCCTGCGGCGTGTAGAGCCGTCCGTCGATGTCGACACGGGGCGTATTGTTGTCGCCCCGCACTACCTTATACGGTACGCGGGCGATTTCTTTTTGTACCTGATCGAACGTCTCGCCCATGAAACGCTTGATCGAGAAAATCGTTTTCTGCGGGTTGGTGATGGCCTGTCGTTTGGCCGGATCGCCCACTTTCCGTTCGCCACCTTCTACGAAAGCTACCACGGAAGGCGTGGTGCGTTTACCCTCACTGTTCGCAATCACTACCGGCTCGTTGCCTTCCAATACGGCGACACACGAGTTGGTTGTTCCTAAGTCTATACCAATAATCTTTCCCATGTTCTTTATCTGTTTTATTATTTGAAATTCTGGTTGGTTGGATGCCCTTTCGGGCGATTCGTCGTCCCATTCTCCAAACGGCGTGCCAAAGCGCGGCGTAGGGTGACGAGTATTTGCAACTGACATTTTGTCACAGC
>ERZ773014.1336-NODE-1336-length-15802-cov-4.958913_pt1 | contig 15802 bp, 12 predicted proteins | sample MGYA00580841_ERZ773014 | MGnify/ENA primary metagenome ERZ773014 (study PRJEB29015, sample SAMEA2737989) | human oral metagenome | biome: human oral; feature: human-associated habitat; material: dental | place: China | collected 2067 ...
GATTGTAAAATTAAAAGTCTCAAAATATATAATACTTGAACTACAACTCAAAAAAGCCTTGAATAATCAAGGTTTTTTGTCATTTTCAGCTTAAGCTTTTTGCTATCTCAAGTATTCTGTCATAGCAGGCATCAAAGAATATTTTATAAGCTTTACAAAAATAATTACTGTATAATCCGCTATCCGGATTAAAATCTCTATTGCGTTGACATCCGCCTCTACAGACTCTGTAATATTTACATTCCCTGCATCCGCTATCCAGCTTAAATGATTTTTCTATAAAGCCTATTTCAAGTCTTTTTTCGTCTATCTCGCTCATATTGTTTTCATTAAAATTCCCAAGGCGATATTCGTCCATAGCATAGAAATCGCAGGGAAATACACTTCCGTCTGCTTCCACTACAGTTTGAATCCCACATACTCCATTCTGCTCACAGGATTCCGCCATATACCCCCCGGCAAGGTTTATATAATTTATAAACTGCCTGTTATAAGGATCTTTTCCTTTTTTATAATCCTTGTACCATAGATCAAATAATTTGATTAAAAACTCTCCGTAAATCTCTGCGGTCAAAGAATATGACTTAGTTCCACGCTCTTCATCAATGGGATCAAGGCAGACTATGTACTGCTGATACTTCCAGCCCTGCTTTTTATAAAAGTGATATATGTCTGAAATATTCTTTGCCACATCAGATGTAACAACCGTTAAAATATTATAATCCACCTTATACTTATCAAGAAGCTTCGCTGAATTTATCACTCTCTCAAAGGTAGAATCTCCTGATTTTGTATGACGATAGGAATTATGTATTTTTTCCGTACCGTCTACAGACAATCCAATTAAAAAATTATTTTCCTTAAAAAAAGAACACCATTCATCCGTCAATGTAAAACCATTGGTTTGAAGAGCGTTACTTACTTCTATATTATTTTTATTATATTGTTTTTGGTAAGCCAATGCTTTTTTAAAAAAATCAATACCGCATAAGGTCGGCTCACCTCCCTGAAAAGCGTAGTGTATGCTGCCCTCCGCCCTAAGCATGGTTTTTCTGATTGTATTTTTCAAAGTCTTCTCAGACATAAATCCATAGGAATCATGTGTACGCTTATTTGCCTCATCACAGTAAAAACAATATTCACAGGACATATTGCATAGACTGGATGCCGGCTTGATTAAAACAGTTATTGGGTGCATGTGGTCTCCTTTTTTGTTGGTGTGAGTTTTAGGTCAAACTCTTTTGCAAGTAATTCATCAACTTCATCCGCAGAATACACTCTTCCTGCTTTTATAGAAGCATATCCCTTCTTCAGTTCCGTATCGAGTTGCTCTCCAGTCATTGTAGCAACAGATAACAGTATAGATTTATCTGTCATAGTAGCACCTCCATTTTCTCATAAAACTATTGTAATAATTATTTCTCTACCCAAAATTACATCAGCGCAACTTATCAGGATGGGCATATGTAAATCTTATAATAAGGCACTTGTTCTACCGGCATCTTAGCCGGTAGAACCTCTCATTTTAATTTGTACTAAATCTTGACATAGGACCATTCTTCTTCATTCATAATGTCACCTAAAATTTATTTTTTAGCCTAAATCTTTCACCCTCATATACTCTTATCGGATTTCCTCTTACTATCTCAGTATGCTTGCTCCATGCATTGTTCTTACTTTGTTCAATTTGGGAAGTATTCTTGTTTTTTAAAACAATAGCAAGTTTTCTAAGAGCATCCTTTTTATTCATAAGCTGACTTCGTTCTCTTGTTGAACTTATCCTTATTCCTGTAGGTATATGTATAACTCTCACTCCGGTTTCCACCTTGTTTACATTTTGACCTCCCGGTCCACTTGCATGAAATTTCTCCACTATAATATCTGCTTCAGAGAAGTTATCATCTACATTAACTGTTTCCGGAATAATACTCACATCCACAAACCAGTTCTTTCTTTTATGCTCAGGCCTATAGCGACTTTTACAAATCCAAAGCATGGTGCCTTCAAGATATGATAAATCCTCATCAGATGAGAGCATAACTGAACAAAAAGTTTCTTTTTCCTCTCCGTCTACATAACTTAAACTCTCTAAAGACTGAAATTCCCTCATTAAAGCTTTACATATACCAAATACAGCCCTTTGACATTCCACCGGACCCATACCTGCACTTATTTGTAAAATCATTTTCTGTTTCCTCCCTTATAATTAAATATAGGAGTAAGAACATTTTCTACCTCTACGGTATCTTTTATTACTTCTTTTATATAGTCTATTCCTCTATATGCAAAAGGTGCTTCATCCAAAGTATCCTTACTTATACAGCTTGTATAGATACCCTTCATCTCTTTTTTGAACTCGGAAACCGTATGTGAAGAATTTAGCGCCCCTCTTGAAATTACTCTACCGCTTCCATGCGGTGCCGAATTATTCCATTCTTCGTTTCCAAGTCCTCTTCCAAGTAAAACACCTTCCTTCATATTTATAGGGATTATTACCCTCTCATCTAACTTCGCTGAGATGGCACCTTTTCTTAGTATAGGACTATCATTTGAAAAATCTACATAATTATGAGAACACGAAATTTCCTCAATCGCCTTCCACTTCATCTTTTTTATAATCTCAGCAGCAATTATTTTTCTGTTTAATATCGCATACTCTTCAACTATTTTTAGATCATGCAGATAATCTTCCATCAAATATCCGCTAAGGTAGGTCATTTCAAAGGGAATATCATTTATACCTTTTCCTTTCAGCTCATCCTGTCCGGCTTTCATATAGTACTCAGCCACTTCTTTTCCAAGATGTCTGCTTCCCGTATGTACTATAAGATAAACTTCTCCGTTCTTTGCTACATCCAGCTCAATAAAATGATTTCCACCACCTAAAGTACCAAGACTGAGCAACGCTTTTTCAGATCTTATATGTGAAAAGCATTTAAGATTATTTAATTCAATTCTGTCTGCATATGCATGTACATCTTTTCTTAAAGCAAATCCTACCGGAACATTCTCTCTGATTACGGTATCCAGCTTCATAAAATCATTTCTTATTTTACCAAGTTTTACCGCAAGCATACCGCAACCGATATCTATTCCCACTAAAGATGGTAAAATCTTTTTTCCCACAGTCATTGTAAGACCTATAGGGCCTACCTTTCCCGGGTGAACATCAGGCATTACCCTAATCTTTGCTCCCTGTGATACTTCATTATCACAAATCATTCTCACCTGAGACTTTGCCACTTCTTCCACCATGGACTTTTCCATAGTTTCATCACACATAATATACGCCTGTGCATATTTTCCATTTAATTGTATCAAAATAAAAACCTCTGTTTTCTTCTGTTTCAAAGGCTTTATCGTTCATTCTCTAATAAAAAAGTTTTAGAATAATAGACAGCGAACAACTATGCCTCTGTAGTTTATAGTTCCACTTATTGTATTATTCATCATATTCCTCATAGTCATTCTCCTTTCGATCTCTATTATTTACTGTAGCCTTACGATTATATCACAGTATTTTTTTTAAAACATCTTAACTTTCTCCTACATATATCTTTCGTGAAAATAACACAACTGTTATTGAAACCACACCAAAGATAAGCTCTACAAATATCCATTGTCTACCTTCAAAATATATTTTCTTATTTCTTATCGACGTCAAAAGTGCTATTAATATAATTCCTCCAAAACCATAAATCGGCAAATATGGACTGAATAAAAAACCACGATTTACATATCCGACATGTGTTTCCAAAAGTCCTACCGGTACTTCATAAATCCATCCGAGAAATGCACATACCATAAACATAAGAAAGATATCTCTAAGTCTTTTTAATTTCATGTATTATCATCCTTCTCTTTTTTATATTGTATCCTAAAATTTCATTTATTTTATACATTGATTTTTCACATATATAGTATATATTATTTTTGGCACCAAATGTTCAAGCAAATATTCTTGCTTTAGTAATATATCATATAGAAGAAAGAGAGATATAAAAATGAATTTTTTGGAAAAAATCAGACCGAAAGAAAAGCTTAAATATTTAAGATGGTTTGATATCCTTATTGTTACCTGCATTATGTTCGGTATTTTTATAGTAACTTCAACCCAACTTTTTATCGGCTTACTTCAGTCTGACCCACAAGCCATACAGGATTCAGCGGAATCTATGGATATTACCTCAGACGGTGCGGCCTATACCGGCAATTTTACATTGCAGTCGATTCTTTTAATTATTGCATTACTATATTTACTTATCAGAAACTTTGATTTTAAACAGTTGAAAATAAGATTACATTGGTCTGTGATTATTTGGGTACCTGTTCTTTTTTCAATTATTGGACTCTTTGGTGACCTTGTTAGTACAGTGAGTGGAGAATACAACTATTTTGATCCTTCATTGTTTAAATACATAAATCCTATAGAAGCATTAAATAAATTTCTGGCACTTTCACCGTTTGCAATAGGATATGCTTTTTTAAACGGATTTTATGAAGAATTTTTCTTTCTGGGTCTTTTGACCTCTGTAAAGGATGAGCATAAATGGTACGCTCTGGCTTTTTCAACTTTAGTCAGAGTATCATTCCACACTTATCAAGGTCTTCTTTGGTCATTAGTAATAGGTGTTGTATATGGACTCTTCTACTATTTTATGTGCAAGAAAGTAATAAAGAATCTTTTACCATTCTTCTTGATGCATGCAATGACTGATATGTTCGGTTCATCACTTATATATCTGCTTATAAACTGGAATTATCAATAAACAAAGATAAATCCGAAACGGAAAAAAGACTACTACTAAAAATGTGGTTCGCATAGGAAAACATTCCGAACTTCTAAAAACTACCGCTGACCCTCTGGCTTACGCTATAGATGAGGTCAAAAGATATAATGAGGAGTTAAAAAATAATAAATCGGTAGCTTTAGATTTTAAGTTCGACTTCAACGAAAAAATTACCTATCAAGATGATTTAGTATCTAAGTCTAAACTTTTAAACATAGGATATTTTTTCCTTCAGCAAATTTACCATGATCTTAAGATTGGAGCCTTCTTCAAAAATATAATAAAAGATACCAGAATACAGTTTGACCCAAATCTAGTAAATAGATTCCTCACTTATTCTCGTATACTTAATCCTGACTCCAAGCTGGGTACTCATCAGAATCTTGTTAGCTTTTACGAGCAACCTACATTTGGTTATGAACACATTCTTCGTACACTTGACATAATGTATAATCACTATGATGAGTATATTTCTCATCTATATGAGGCAAGTACGAAATTAATAAAAAGAGATACATCTGTATGTTTTTTTGACTGCTCAAACTATTACTTTGAAATAGAATCAAATGACGAAGATTATATTGATCCGGTAACCGGTGAAGTGACTAAAGGTCTACGAAAATATGGAGTGAGTAAAGAACATAGACCAAATCCTATTGTACAAATGGGCCTATTTATGGACAAAGATGGGATACCACTATCTATGTGCATTACTTCCGGTTCTGATAATGAGCAAACTACTGCTATTCCTTTAGAACAAAAGCTAATAACTATGTTTAAGGGCAAAAAGTTTATTTATTGTGCTGATGCCGGTCTTGGGTCTTTAAATATCAGAAATTTTAATTCTATGGGTGGCAGAGCTTTTATTGTTACTCAATCCATAAAGATGCTCTCTAAAACCTTAAAAGAAGCTGTTTTTAGTGATATTGATTATCGCTTATTATCTAATGATAAGCCGGCAACTATTCAGCAAATGAAAGATTTTGATAGGTTTGATAAAGTTAATGCAGAACTGTACGATGATAGGATATACAAGATAATCCCTGCTGATAAGGCATTTGACCTTGGACTTTATGAAGAAAAGGCATGTAAGAATGGTACTATTAAGAAAGTTAAGTCAAAGGCCGTAGTTCCACAAAAGATTATTGTCTCATTCTCAAGAAAAATGATGGAATACCAAAGATTTATACGAAATCGCCAGATAGAAAGAGCTAAAAAGCTCCTTACTAAACTAGATCCTGAGAACTACAAAAAAGGGGCAAATGATATAACTCGTTTTATAAAACGAACCACATCCACATGTTCCGGCGAAAAGGCTGTAGATATCTACGAGCTTGATCAAGAAGCCATAAATGAGGAAGAGAAGTATGATGGATTCTATGCGGTAGCAACAAATCTTGAAGATTCAGCTAAGTATATCTTAGAGATTAGCTCAAACAGATACAAGATAGAAGACTGCTTTAGAATTATGAAGAGTAATTTTTCAGCCAGACCTGTATTTCACCAAAATAGAGAGCGCATAGTAGCACACTTTATGGTCTGTTACACAGCTCTTTTAATATATAGGATTATGGAAAAGAAGCTGGATATATATGGAACACACTTCACTGTAGATAATGTTATAGAAACTTTGAACAACATGCAGGTAGCTAATTTAGAAGATGTATGCTATATGTCAACATATGATAATTCACAAGTACTAATGTCATTAAATGCTATCTTAGAACTTGAATTAGACAAGAAATACTATCAGCCAAAAGATTTAAATAAAAAAATAAAAAAAATTTCAACTTAAACTTTCCATACAACATTTTTTACATACTTAAAAAAGTGGATAAAGCCTTGTAAATACAAGGTTCTAAGCCACTTTTCTATTCCCAAACTGTTGAAGATGGGAATATATATCTTTATATTTTGTATTAGGCTACTTATTATCTAAAATATCATAGCAATAAGTATTTCACAATCCGTAAATTTACATAAAGTTTTAAGTGCAAGTTTTTGTATACTAAATAATACTGTTTTAATTATTAAGTAATTCGGTTTTATCCCATCAAATCATACACATTTATAAAGCACAAATTATTATATTTATATGCATACTATCGGGTCTTCAACAGTTTGTTACATGCAAACAGCCTCTAAAGCCTTGTAAATAAAGGGTTTTCTATGTCAAATTTCTTTTATTTTATTGTTGTATTATGTTGTATTGTATGTTATAATGAAGTATGAAACTTTGGTATGACAAAAAATCAAAGGATCCTACTTATTTTATTCAAAGAGGAATCCGAAACGGAAAAAAGACTACTACTAAAAATGTGGTTCGCATAGGAAAACATTCCGAACTTCTAAAAACTACCGCTGACCCTCTGGCTTACGCTATAGATGAGGTCAAAAGATATAATGAGGAGTTAAAAAATAATAAATCGGTAGCTTTAGATTTTAAGTTCGACTTCAACGAAAAAATTACCTATCAAGATGATTTAGTATCTAAGTCTAAACTTTTAAACATAGGATATTTTTTCCTTCAGCAAATTTACCATGATCTTAAGATTGGAGCCTTCTTCAAAAATATAATAAAAGATACCAGAATACAGTTTGACCCAAATCTAGTAAATAGATTCCTCACTTATTCTCGTATACTTAATCCTGACTCCAAGCTGGGTACTCATCAGAATCTTGTTAGCTTTTACGAGCAACCTACATTTGGTTATGAACACATTCTTCGTACACTTGACATAATGTATAATCACTATGATGAGTATATTTCTCATCTATATGAGGCAAGTACGAAATTAATAAAAAGAGATACATCTGTATGTTTTTTTGACTGCTCAAACTATTACTTTGAAATAGAATCAAATGACGAAGATTATATTGATCCGGTAACCGGTGAAGTGACTAAAGGTCTACGAAAATATGGAGTGAGTAAAGAACATAGACCAAATCCTATTGTACAAATGGGCCTATTTATGGACAAAGATGGGATACCACTATCTATGTGCATTACTTCCGGTTCTGATAATGAGCAAACTACTGCTATTCCTTTAGAACAAAAGCTAATAACTATGTTTAAGGGCAAAAAGTTTATTTATTGTGCTGATGCCGGTCTTGGGTCTTTAAATATCAGAAATTTTAATTCTATGGGTGGCAGAGCTTTTATTGTTACTCAATCCATAAAGATGCTCTCTAAAACCTTAAAAGAAGCTGTTTTTAGTGATATTGATTATCGCTTATTATCTAATGATAAGCCGGCAACTATTCAGCAAATGAAAGATTTTGATAGGTTTGATAAAGTTAATGCAGAACTGTACGATGATAGGATATACAAGATAATCCCTGCTGATAAGGCATTTGACCTTGGACTTTATGAAGAAAAGGCATGTAAGAATGGTACTATTAAGAAAGTTAAGTCAAAGGCCGTAGTTCCACAAAAGATTATTGTCTCATTCTCAAGAAAAATGATGGAATACCAAAGATTTATACGAAATCGCCAGATAGAAAGAGCTAAAAAGCTCCTTACTAAACTAGATCCTGAGAACTACAAAAAAGGGGCAAATGATATAACTCGTTTTATAAAACGAACCACATCCACATGTTCCGGCGAAAAGGCTGTAGATATCTACGAGCTTGATCAAGAAGCCATAAATGAGGAAGAGAAGTATGATGGATTCTATGCGGTAGCAACAAATCTTGAAGATTCAGCTAAGTATATCTTAGAGATTAGCTCAAACAGATACAAGATAGAAGACTGCTTTAGAATTATGAAGAGTAATTTTTCAGCCAGACCTGTATTTCACCAAAATAGAGAGCGCATAGTAGCACACTTTATGGTCTGTTACACAGCTCTTTTAATATATAGGATTATGGAAAAGAAGCTGGATATATATGGAACACACTTCACTGTAGATAATGTTATAGAAACTTTGAACAACATGCAGGTAGCTAATTTAGAAGATGTATGCTATATGTCAACATATGATAATTCACAAGTACTAATGTCATTAAATGCTATCTTAGAACTTGAATTAGACAAGAAATACTATCAGCCAAAAGATTTAAATAAAAAAATAAAAAAAATTTCAACTTAAACTTTCCATACAACATTTTTTACATACTTAAAAAAGTGGCTAAAGCCTTGTAAATACAAGGTTTTAAGCCACTTTTCTATTCCCAAACTGTTGAAGATGGGATATACTAATGTCAAGTAATTATGTGCGAATAAAAGAACAGCCGTACAAATATAGAATAAAAAAGATCAACAAATGTATAAACTTATTTACATTTATTGATCTTTATGAATTTCAATATGATTTTTATAACAGAACAGACCTTTCTTTAATCCTATATATTATATTCTACTTATGAGCAAGGCAAATTATCCTGTATTTATAGTATATTCTTACCGGTGGTTTTAATGGCGCAAAAATATATTTTTACCTCTCTTTAGGTAATCAGTATCTATATCCTCTTTCCACACTCCACCTGCAAAGGTCTCTGCCATATCCGCAGATCTGCATTTTCTAACACAACTAACAGCCTTTTCAAGAACCTGATAATTAAGTGCTGTTCCTGTTTCATCGCAGTTATAATTAGCCACCCTGTCTTTGCCGATGCCCATATTTGCGGCAACTTTAATCGCATCAATATTGGCTCCCAGGAAGAGAAACTCCCAGGAGTACTTTTCTTTCTGACGCTCTATCATCCTCTTAATATCTTTAAATGAATAATATCTACTTGCATTTTCCAGACCGTCGGTCGTGATGACAAACAAAGTCTTAGCAGGTCTGTCCTCCTTGCGAGCGTACTTATGAATTTTACCTATATGATCGATAGCTCCTCCTACAGCATCCAAAAGAGCAGTACAACCACGAACACGATAATCTTCCTCTGTAAGATTTTTTACATCTCTGATCGGCACTCTGTCATGTATCACATCAGTCTTATCATCAAACAAAACTGTTGATATGATTGCCTCTCCTTCTTCTTTCTGCTGCTTTGCTATCATGGAATTAAATCCACCTATAGTATCTGACTCAAGCCCATTCATAGAACCGCTTCTGTCAATAATAAATACTATCTCTGTTAAATTTTCTCTCATAATGATCACCTCCGTAATTAGCTTGTTTGCTTTTATCTGAGGTGATCATACAACATTTTATATATAAGATGGTCATCCGGCAGGCGACATTTAACCTGTCTTCATTCCAAGCAACTGCTCACCATGTTCAAAAAGAGCTACATTTATTTCATAAATATTATAAACTTTTCGCTCTATAAAGTATTGGACTATGACATCCTGCTTGCTGCAGGGTGATAATGCCAGTCCTGCTCTTGAAAGCAGATCCTTTGTGTCATCCATATCCAACTCCAAAGCAATAGCCATAGCCAGTGCTGTTGATTTACTCGGATTCTTAGTCGTTCCGCATTTTAATTTAGAGAATGCCTTTCTGTCCATATTGGCTCTTTTTTGGACCTCAACATCAGTAAGACCCTTAGCATCTGCAAAAGAAAATACGAGTTCCATAAAAGTCTTATCAAGATCCTTTACCACATCTTCTAGGGTTCTTTGTGCTGATACGGAAGTCTTTCCCACATACATATCAGAGGAAAGTTCTTCTTCCAAATCACTTAATGTGCTCTCATACGTTCTATCATCGCTTTCAGGCTTTAAGCTTTTCCCGGATCTACTGCCCGGTCTTAAAAATTCAAGGAATTTATTCGCTCCGGAATTAGAGTCATAAGCGCTCCTGTCTTCACCTTGCCTTCCTCTTATAAGATAAGGATCCCGGTACTCTTCCATATTCTTTTCATAAACATAGTTACCATTGATATATTCATCTATATCACCATAAAGTTCTGATGAAAGTGAAACAGACTTTTCATCGAAAACGACAAGATAAACATCCATATCATTTTCAAATATGAAAGCTTCGATCTCTGTCAAAGCTATCCTGAGTGCTATCCCCTTCGGACATCCGTAACTGCCTGATGCCAATAGAGGTATTGCAAGGCTATGTATATTGTTATCCAGAGCAAGTTTAAATATACTGCGATAACACTTCCTTACAATATTTTCCGCATTGGAATTACCGCCCTCCCAGGCAGTACCAACCGTATGGATAATATATTTAGCAGGCAGATCGTAACCATCGGTAATGACCGACGTTCCACGATCTATCACTCCTATTTCATTACGTTTTGCCAAAAGCTTCTCTTTACCGGCTGCCGCATAGACAGCACTGTCAATCCCGGCTCCGTATCCGGGCATATGGCTTGCTGTGTTTACTATGGCATCAACATGCATTTTAGTAATATCGTTTCTTATTATTTGAAATGGCATATATTTTTGTCTCACCGCCTTTTTTTCTTTTAGATAGATCTTTTTGTATTTCCTCTTTTGATCCGGTTACTAAAAATAATGGGATATGAGGTTTAGGGTTATTGAAATAATTTTCTTTATTCCGGATCATCAACAATTCCATTATAAATTACTCGATAGGCTAATAATCATTGCAGGAAAAGCAGGTAATAAGCCCTATGGTATATTGATTGGTAAATCATTTTGCTACATATAACAACACTTTACAACAATGCAATTTTAACATATTGCCAAAGAGTGTTGTTCAACTTTTGAAAGTCACGTGCACTTATATAATGTACCAGGTAAAATTATTTGATCAATACGAATAATTTATGTGAGAAGAGATAGTTTTCATCCGACTAATCTATACATAATACTGTTTTTGATACATTCAAATACCATACTCGGTGATCTTATAAAGTCCTCAGTTAATCTTCTCATTTTTTCTTTACCGGAATCATAAACACGAATATAAGTATCATCATTATAAACTGATATAGAGTCATCAATCTTTACAAATAGTTCCTTGTCATCATCCTGAACTCTTAAATTCTCTTGAATTCTTCGTAATTCATATACTAATCTATAATCTGATTCTGACCTGATATTAAAAAGTTCAAAGGTTGATTTACTGTTATGTAACAGAAATGAATTGCTGTATCTTGGACGATATACCCAATCCCTTTCAAATTCAATCTTTGATGACAGCTTCTTCCATTCTTTTATTGTAAATCTGTAGCATTTCGCATTGGGATGTGTTCGTCCGCCAAGGTTATTTATCTCAATTCTAGGCATAATACTTACCTCAATTACTTCTCCATAATACCGGATTCCTGCTTCTTTACCAAAAAGATTCTTTGACTGATATATAGCAATATATTCAACTTGATGATAGTTTTCATATAAAGCTGATACAGGAACATAATAGTACTTTTTCTTAAAACATTCTTCCCACTGTCCTAATGAACTTAATGATCCGACAAGTACCTCTTCCTTACTCCATTCTACTTTTTTCAATCTTTCTTCAATACCTTTTGGAAGAATAGTTCTTTCAAATGCACTGGAATCCGATTCTCCAACAAGTCTTGTAAGTAATTCTTCGGCTATTTTTGTTTTTCCCGGCAGAAAGGGAATACCACCTATATTAACTGAATCTATACTTTTATAGAATTGATGAGAACGATACTCTTCCTCATCATTAGGATAAGGAAAAAGAACATATGCTCCAAACATCAACTTCTCACTTAAATCCCCATTTTTAGCTACTATAGCATCTCTGTATCTGTGCATAGTATTAATGTCCGCTACCTTTGGTCCCGGTTTTCTTCCCTTATCGGGATAATAATCATCCGGATTCATTTCAACTTTATATTTAGCATCAAACACATATTGAAATCCTAAATGTTTTCCATTAACCCCGCTTTTTTTTGATAGTTTCAAAACAGTATCGGGAATCTGTTTGACTGTGTCTGACGGATATTCCCCGGGATTATAAATAAGCTCGAATCTATCACCTGTGTTTGGATCAAGAAAGCGTACTTGAGATCTACTGTTTTTTGAAAGCGTAACTACAACGCCCTTTCTATTAGCCTTTATAATTTCATCACCTTTATCAAGAAGAGCATATTTTTTCTTCATAATATTTACAAGTTTAATGAAACACCAATATTCATATAATACTGATGTCTCTTTAACAGAAAAGCTGTATACTTCACCTGTAAAAGATATTCCTCTTTGTATTAATTGGAAGTATCTGTACAAATCTCTATATCCAGGTGCCATTTGAAACACTAAAGACATCGTATTAAGGCTCTTTAACTTGGACACTTCAGAAAATATAGGATTGTCCAGTTCCCTATTAATCTTAGATACCATAGTATCAATATTCTTAATAACTTCTATATCAGCAGATTTTTCAGAGTACTTAAAACTTGATACGTATATCAGTCTGAACTTCGACAAACGTTTAACTGTCGTTATAAGCATAAACTTTACTAACCTGTTTTCAACCGTATCATATGTTATTTTCTTCTGAACTCCAAGAGCGCTTTTAACTAAGTTCTTTCCTTCAGAACGCTTTATCCTATCAGGATGTTTCGATAACCACAGTAAAGTCTTGTTATCTGTTCTTCTTAACTTATGGTTTTCAACTATTGAATATTCTTTATTTAACTTATGATTTGGTTTTTTCATTATCACTTTCACAGCTTTTAAGAACTTGTCAAATAGTTGGCTGATAAGTGTAAAGAAAATTGCAGGTACATCATTTCGTACAGAACTGATTGTACCCAACGAATAGGTTGATTTGATAAAATCTATAGCAGCGGCCTCAACCATCTCGTTTATATCATTTCTTATAGATTCGTAATCTTCTTTATACGATAGTTTAGATGGAAATACTTCTATTTCAATCAATAATCTATTACCCAAGTCATCATAGAAAATAAGATTGGAATAACCAACATTATTTCCGAAATTTATAACACCACTCAGACAATTTGGCTCATCATCATCTACAGGAGTTATAGCTTCTCTAATGTACTTATCTACATGCTCAAAATGTACCGGCTCACCTTTAAGAGAAAGTGCACTAATAATATAATCCTCCTGCTCAAAAAATAGAGGAACTGTTTCTTCCTGAGAATAATTTTCATTTATAGGAGTACATTCACAACCACAAAGAATTAATTTTTCTATATTCCCCCAAATTTCCACTTTGGACTTTTGCCCTAAAAGTGAATCAGGAAAAAGAGAAGTGGTTTTCCTTCTCTTAATAGTGACTTTTATATCTGATGCTGTCACTTCAACTATTCGGTTAGACCCAGAAAGAGGTAAAATCATCGTCTTCGTACCTCCTAAACATCTTGCATATTTTCTCTGCACTCTTTGGGTAATCAGGCATTCTATTTCCATCTAAATAGCTTTTCATTTTTAATCCATCGGTTTGTCCATTTTTATCAGTGAAACTACCCGCACAAATCTTAAATAATTCACGTAAGATATTTGCTGTTGATTCTGAGCTTCCTTGAATACGAGGTAGTATCTTTTGCATTATCTGATTGTCAAAAGCTTCCTTTTTCGGTAACAAATCAAACTCATCATTATGCAACATATAGAAAATAATATCATCCCTCATTCTATATCCAAAATGTGAATCCGACTTTTCCAATACGCTGTTAATTTTAGTTATATCCTCATTATATTTCTTAACAGCTTCCCATTTATCTATACAATCCGTTCTTAATTTAAGATAGTCAGAACGTAAAAATTCATTTTTCACCTCTATAGCCTCGGTTTCATTTGGTGATATGCTTTCCGGCAAGTTGAAATCCACATATGAAAACTCTATTGTATTTGCTCTATCCAATACCTTCTTACTGAATGGAAATGTAGTTTCATCCATATTTACAGTTCCTATTATATATAAATTTTCCGGTATCATTAAATTTGAATATAGTTTTTCTGCATCCTCATCCCCTGAATAACAAATTTTAGGAACCAAATTGTCAGTTACTATTTCATCTTCAACCCAATCTCTTGTCTCCATGATAGAAAGAAAATCGCTGAAGTAGTACTCCACACGTGCCAAATTCATTTCATCCAAACATAGTATATATGGTAATTTATTAGGATCATCCGCAGCTTTTTTGATAAACTCAACAATCGCTCCCGGAACAAATTTATTATCAAGATTCACATGTCCGAAAAGATCCATAGAATCCGACCAATCCGGTTTTACCGCAACCTGTTTATATCTTCCACTTCCATACGCACCTATAGCTTCTGCAAACAGTCGTACCAATCTAGTTTTTCCGGTTCCGCTTGTACCGGCTAAAAGAACAAATGGTTTGGATTTTAAGCTGAGATAGAAATTTTTAAGTAATTTTTCATCGTATACGAATCCCTTTGAATTAATATATTCAAAAATTTTCTTTATTTGTTGTTCTACTTGCAATTCCTCCTCACCTACTTTCACCTGCACATCATTTTCCTCAGATTTCAAAAAGACTTTATCATAATATGCTTTATATGCTTCTATAAATTTATTTAAATCCGAATACAATTTCTCATCTTCAGGCAGTGAATCAAGAGTATATTTTATGTAGTAGATACAACCTGCATCATAAGCTTTTGAACCGCTACCAATAAGGTTGCTTTCTAGTCCAGGAAAGGAGCCTATTATGCTTCTAATGCTTTGAGCTCTGTTTTGAAGGTTATCAGCTGCTTTACTATTACTTGCAGTAACGACATCTGTAACCCCTTGATTAAGTGTAAGAAACAATTCCTTAGTAGCCTTATTAAGAAGGTATACAATATACACTCCTCTTTGTGCTGATGTTGTAACACGCTTATCAAATACTCCAACCCATGGGACATCAGCCCAACTTCCAGCACCAACGCTTCCCTTGACTTTATAAATATTCTCTAGTAGTTGCGCTCCAATTAGATGTGCAATATCTTTTCTAACTATATTACCTAGAGGACGTTTAAAATCCTTATCTTTACGGGCCGCATTTAGCTCCGATTCGTATTCTTCCATGAACTTTTTCAAAAGTTTCTGTAGGTCATTTGACATTACACCTCACCTCTACCAATTGATACGTGAACAATCGGCGTCAGGACAGAGAAAAAAACAGCTTACCATCTA
>ERZ773014.1337-NODE-1337-length-15801-cov-21.416804_pt1 | contig 15801 bp, 13 predicted proteins | sample MGYA00580841_ERZ773014 | MGnify/ENA primary metagenome ERZ773014 (study PRJEB29015, sample SAMEA2737989) | human oral metagenome | biome: human oral; feature: human-associated habitat; material: dental | place: China | collected 2067 ...
CTGCAAGTGCCGCATGTGCAATGCCCGCCTTGATGAGCGTGATGTCTGCGCGGTGCCCGTCAACCCCGAGCGTCAATGAGATCTGCGCCGCGTAGTCAAGGACGGCATCCGACACCGTCACATGTGGAACACGTGCACGTGCCTCAAGAATCTGCGTGCACAGGTGATCCTGCTCTGCCGCATACATTTCCGCAAAGGCATCGGGATCACGTTCGTAGGCGATACGGCGGCGGATGACCTCGACGCGCGTCTCTGCCTCGCGTTCCCCCACAACAGTCACGGAAAGTGCGAAACGATCGAGAAGCTGCGGACGGATGTCCCCCTCCTCCGGATTCATCGTCCCAATGAGGACAAAACGCGCCGGATGCGCATAAGAGATCCCCTCGCGCTCGACGGTATTGACCCCCATCGCCGCAGAGTCGAGCAGAATATCGACAATGTGATCCTCCAGCAGGTTGATCTCATCCACGTAGAGAATATTGCGGTTCGCCGCTGCCAAGATACCCGGCTCAAACTCCTTGCGCCCGTGCCGGATCGCCGCCTCCATGTCGAGTGTTCCGACCACACGATCCTCGGTCGCGCTGACAGGCAGCTCCACCACGCGCATCGGAACATCCTCCGCTGCAAGTTCCCCCTCTGCGCGTCTCTCTTGACACGCATCACAGTAGAGTTCGGGGGACGCGGGATCACAGTGGCAGGCACAGCCGCGCACCGCATGCAGATCCGGCAAAAGTGCGGCAGCCGCTCGGACGGCGGTAGACTTCGCCGTCCCCTTCTCCCCCTTGATGAGCACACCTCCGAGTGACGGCATCACAATACTGAGGAGAAGCGCCGTCTTCATCTCTTCCTGCCCAACGATAGCGGCAAAGGGGTACGTCACCCTTTTTTTCATTCCTATTTCCTTTCATGAGGAAGGAAGGTGCTATGGCAATCACCTTGCCACAGCCCCTCCCTTGCTTCCTTAGAAGCTCTGCTCCACACCGATCATGAAGTTGCGCCCGGGCGCTGTCCACCACTGTTCGGCAGCCCCCCACCAGCTGATGCGGGCATTGGAGTGCTCGGCGTAGAACTGGTTGAAGATATTGTTGACCTTCAGATAGACCTTCGTCTCCTCGGCAACCTTGTAGTTCATCGCCAGATCAACCACCCAGTAGTTATCGGTTGGGAAGAATTTACCAATCGCATCGGACGGCCCCGGGCGACCGACGATTCCGCGAGCAAGCAGCGAGGCATCGAATGCGCGGTTGACATAATCGACACCAATGTTCCACTGATCCTTCGGCAGATAACCGTCTACGTTAAACTGGCGCTGCGCCGTTGCACCGACATGGGTCCGCATATAGCCGAGACGTGCCCGCAGATGCGCGTCGACACGCTTCGCGAACTGCAGCGACCAGCCATGCGCATCCTCATCGCCGACATTCGCATAGCGTGAAGTCATATAGCTGTATCCGATACGATCCTTAGAGTGCCGCTTGAAGTAGTTCGCCGTGAGGCTGAGTCCCCTTCCGAAATCACGTGCAATGCCGATCTCCTTCGTGTTGCCGGATTCGGGCTTTAGATTCGGATTTCCATAACGGGTGCTGTACAGATTGCTTGGGCTCGGTGTCAGGAAGTATGCGCTGTATGACGCATAGACGTGCGTCGCGGGATCGATATCATAGCCAAGGCTGACGCTCGGACTGTTGTGACTGCCAAACGATGAGTTATTGTCATGACGAATCCCCGCTGTCAGCTTCAGTTCCGGCAAGATACTCCACTGATCCTGCACATAGAAAGACCGATTGAACAGTCCGCGATTTGTCAGCTGCGTTCCATCCGTCTCATCCTTTGTATAGTCGAATCCCGCCGTCAGCAGATGATCGCCCAGTTTCTTGTCAAGCTGATTGCTGAATTTCGTTGTCCAAACGGTAAGTCCATATCCGCCAACCATATAGTCATATTTACTGCGCGCGATGGACATCTGATTCTTTGTCGTATCATCGATCTGCACATTCCAGATGAGATTGCCGTCGACACGATCATACTCCCCATCCTTCGGCGCCTGTCCCATCCGCTTTTCATAGAGTGCCTGATAGCGGTCCGAATCCTTATAGGAACGAACATTAAAGGCTAGATAGGATGCCTTGCTCAGCTGCTTGCCAAGATGCACGCCGACGGAGTTTGCATCGAGCTTCGACGGCGTTGTATCGCCGTGTGCGTCCTTGAAGTTACCGCTCTTATCCTTCTGGTATTTGATGCGCCAATCCCATCCATCCGCACCGCCGGCATTGGTGATGCTGTACTGCTGACGGCTGTAGCTGCCGTAGCCGATGCCGATCGTCGTCTTCATCCCCTGTGCCTTCTTCGTGATGATGTTGATAACGCCGCCCTTGGCATCCGAGCCGTAGAGGGTCGATGCCGACCCGTGCAGCACCTCGATACGGTCAATGCCGCCGATGTCCTTCATCGCGGAGACAATTGAACCCGCCTTGCCGCCCGCATAGTTCTGGCGCACACCATCGACAAGCACAACGACATCATCGGAACCGTTGATGTAGACCGCATCGCTGTTGTTGTATCCCGTCTGTGCATACTGGTTGACGACAACACCGGGCACATCGCGCAGTGCCTGCTTGAGATCCGTATAGTGACGGCGCTCGATGTCCTTGCCCGTAATTACTGTGACGTTTGCATCCGTCTTCAGCTCCTTATTGGGTGTCCTCGTTGCAGTGACAACCGTTTCGTCCAGCATATGCTCACGTGCAGATGACTCCGCATCTGCAGCAAGAGCATGTCCCCCTCCCGTGGATACAAATCCAAGAGTGAGTGCCATCGTCACCTGCATGACAATCTTCTTTGAAAGATAGCTTCGCATTCCATTTTCCTCCTAAAATCCAGATACACCAACAATACTTATTCATCAACTGCCGATATGTGGGCATCATCCGACAGGTAAAAATCATCTCCATAGACACGGTAAGCAATCTCCTGCACGCCATAGACAAAATCCTGTGAGCAGTTGTAGAGGAATGACGAGCGCGGCGTGACGAGATGCCGGTTTTGGAGTGCTTTGAGCGGCCGAAGCGCCGGATCCTCCGTGTAGCTCCGAATATAAGCCGCCAGCCATTCCTCTCCCTTCCATGGATAATCCGGCAGAAACAGGATGTCAGGATTGATGGCAAGAATGACCTCCTTCGTCACCTCCTGCCCATTGCGCAGTCCAAAGGCAGAGACACCGTTGATGACACCCGCATAGTGACAAGCATCGTCAAAACTGGACCCAATCCCGCCATACGAGGGCATAAGCGATAGAAAGACCACCGTCTTACGCTCACTCTCCGGAATCGCCCGCACCTTCTCTGTGATCTCCGCCAGTTTTTCATCCATCTTGCGCAGTAAGATATCACCGCGCCGAGACTCTCCAATCGCATCCGTTGTGAGGCGAACGAGATCCCGCACCTCCGCCAAATTGTGCGGGCCGCGCCCGATCACAACCTTGAACCCTGCATCCCGCAGCGGATCGGCAAGCTCAAGATACTGCCAGTCCGCAATCAAGACGATGTCCGGATGCAGAGAAACGATATATTCCACGCTGGGGCGTTCTATCGTTTCCGCGACCTGATCCGCAATCCCAACCATGTTTGAGTTGATATGGTTCTTCATGCTCGCATTGATTGCAACCATACGCTCCGGCGGAACGACGGAAAGAACAATCTGATCGAGCGTCGAGGACAGTGTGACAATGCGCTGCGGAGGAACATCAAAATGAATTGTGCGCCCTGTAATATCCGTGACTGAGTATCCCCCCTCTGCTGTCGCATGCTCCGTTTCGACTATACCGCAGGCGGCGGTCAGCTGCATGAAGCAGAGCAGGATTACAGTCCATACAACCTTCAATATTTCTCTCACCTCTCCCGTATAACGCTCTCCTCAAAGCAGCCTTTCAAACACCTGCCGCCTTTATCGCAGATCGCTTCAGCGCACATTCGACATCGGATGCGGCAAAATGTCCCTGCCCTGCCCTGCGTGCATAGCACGCGCCGCCGCATCCTGCAAAGTCCGCACACGCCCTGCAAAACGCCATGGCACGCTGCATCTCATGCGCCACCGTCTCCTGCCGCCGAACGTCGATGCCGTGCTCCACGTCGCCAAGCAGGAAGCGCGCATCCCCCACAAAGGAGGAGCAGGCGTAAATGCGTCCGGCGGCATCGATGTGCACCCCCGCCCCGCTCATCGCGTGGCAGTGGGAAAAGCCATCGCCTGTGCGCTGTGAAAGACACGCCGCCTGCTCCTCCTGCGCAATCGCGATGCGGTATCCGTGCAGCCGTCCAAGGTGTTCGTTCCGCGCAAAGACCTGCTCCATCGCCCGCGCCATATCCTCCTCCCGCGCGGGACGGACGGCAGAGCCCCGCCCCTGCGATCGCAGGAGATCAAAGCCGATGCGGCGCACATTGTCGAGATAGTACGCCATCTCGATAACGCCGGAGAGCTCCGCAACATTCTCCGCTGTGACAACGCATGTCAGACCGATCGCAATGCCACGCCGACCAAGGCGCTGAATCCCTGCAATCACATCCATTGATGAGCCGCGCCCGTCCGGATAACAGCGGTGCGCATCGTGTTCGGCAGGTCTGCCGTCAAGGCTGACGCCGATGCCGATGCGCGCACACCGCAGGAAAGCAGCCGTCTCCTCCGTCAGCAATGTTCCGTTGGTCTGCAGATCCATGCGTGCCCGTATACGATTCGTGCGTATGTAGTCCACGATCTGATGCAGGAGCGGCAGGGCGAGCAGCGGCTCCCCGCCCGAGAACTGGAGGATAAAGGGAGCACCACTCGCCGCCGCAAGATCGATCGCACGCCGCGCCGTCTCCCATGTCATCGTGTTCCGATCCTGCTCCGAGGCGTAGCAGTAGCGACACGCAAGGTTGCAGTTCCCGGTGAGGCTCAGTACCATCATCCGCAGCGGAGTCATTCTCGTTTTCTCACTTCTCATCGGCAAAGCGCTCGGGATACACCACGCGCGCCAGCTCATGAACGCACTCGATTGCGTTCTGTCCCGCACTGTAACGATAGGTATCGGGTACGGTGTAAAGATGATTCTCCCGCACCGCCTTGACGTGCATAAACAGGGGATCACTCCGAAGCTTTTGGCGAAAATCCTCGGTCTTTTCGCCCTCTGCGCTCCATGTGGGCAGGAGGAACACATCGGGATCAAGCGCAACGATCTGCTCCATGGAAACGGGTGTGTCTGCCGTCAGCCCGACCATGGCGGCACCGTTGCGCAGGGATGCATGACGACACATATCGTCAAATAGACCGTCCTTTTGTCCGAACACGCCGCTGAATGCAAACGCCACGATAATCGGACGCTCCTCCTCGGGGATATCTCCGACACGACGCTCTACATCGGCAAGGCGTGCACGCTTTTCAGCGATGAGCGCTGCGGCATTCTCCTCCTGCCCGATCAGCCTGCCGATCTCCTCGATGCGCGTAAAGATGCCCTCGATGCGCTTCGGGGTACGCGAGGCATAAACCGTCAGTCCGAGGTCGCGCAGACTCTCCACGAGTTCCTTTGGCACGCCGTCCGTTGTAAAGACGAGATCGGGGCTGAGTGCAAGCACACGCTCAGGGCTTTTATCCTTGAGTTTGACGGAAACCGCCTTCGCCTGCTCTGTCATGGATGAGAGTCCCGGATCATCCGCGTACGATGTGAGTGCCGCGATCTGCTCCGGCGGCGCAATCGCGAGCAGGATCTCATCAGTCGCAAGACCGAGTGACACAATGCGCTGCGGCTTCTCGCGCAGCACGACCTCGACGCCCATGCCATCCGTGCCGCGATAAAACACAGATGGCTCTGCCGCATTCTCCTTTTCCTCCACACCACAACCGCCGATGATGGCGGCTGTGATGAGGAGGAAGGAGAGTGCGCAGAGCTGTATCATCTTAGAACGCATGCGTATAGGTCAGGCGGAAGTTGCGCCCGAGATCGATATTGCCGTAGCGGTTGGAGTAGTTCTCACGGTTCAGCAGATTGTAGATACCGAGCGACACGACATCATCCCTGCCCGCCGTATAGATCACATTCATATTGAGCTGGATCTTGTCGGGTACATCCTGCGGGGCGCCATATCGCTGTGCAGTATATTCACGGTCACCGAGATATTTCAGGTTGAGATTGCCCTGCCACTTTGCCATCTGATAATCCAGGCGAATAAGGCCCTCAAGCCGTGCTGCATCCTGCACCCACGCCTTGTTCGTTCCCGCCGGATTCTGTACCTCCGGATTGGATACGGAACCGCCGAGCGTCAAACTCCATGCATCATTGAAACGCTTCGCATATTCGAGTTCAACTCCCGTGTTACGGAATTGCCCCGTATTGACCGCATAGTGTTGCTGTGTTGGCACGTCGAGTCTCCAACCAATCTTATTCTTCATATCCATATGGTAGACAGCGGCTTTCCATGTGTCATTTCCGCGGCGAATCTTGACTCCCGTCTCATATGTCCAACCGCTCTCGGGCTTTAGCCCGTTTGGATTGAAATTGGTATAGCGGAAGCTGTCATCGATGGTCGGCATCTGGAACGCCTTACCGACATTGATATACCATGCCGTATTGCGGTCAAATTTATATTCTGTCTGGAACTGCGGCACAAAGACACGCTGATCCTCCTCCGGGTCATTGATGAACTCACCGCGCAGACCAAGTGTAACGTTGAATTTCGGCGTAAACTGCTTGCTGTAAGACGCATAGAGAGAGTTCGCTGTACGGGACGCGCTGCGATGCCGTGCCGGGGTGTCGATTGCCTCACGCTTATAGGAGTATCCGACCACCATCGAGTCCGTCCCAAGCTTCCAGTTTTTCTGTACATCGAGGATTTGACCGTCCATCGTGGCATTACTGTCATTCTTCTTATTCGCAAGATAGTCAAATCCATTGACCTTGCGATAATTATAGCCGAGAACAGCATGAATGCCGTTGTCCTTGCCCTGATAGACGAGACTCGCCGTATGGCGAAGGTCATTATAGCGGTAGTTATATCTCGTTCCCGTCGGAACAAGTCTATTCCCCGTTTTGCGGTATTGAGTCCCACCGCGCGTAATGTCTCCCTCCATATAGTTATAGTCGAGAGAGACCTCATCGGTTAGCTGGGCGATAATGCCCACGCGGCTTCTTTTCCCTTTGCCAACCCACCAGTCCACCCAAGAGATCTTATCCATGCCAAATCCGTTGGAGTGCGGCAAATCCTTCAACCACTCGCGGCTCACATCGACGATGATACGCTCCCCTGCATAGGTTGCCTCGCTCTTTTTGAAATAATTTCCAACCGTCTGGCTGAGCTTGAATTCAGATTCTCCCTCCGCTGGTTTCTTCAGAATGATGTTGACAACGCCGCCCATCGCCTCAGCTCCGTAAAGGGTTGATGCCGCTCCCTTGACGATCTCGATGCGCTCGACCATGGACGCCGGAATATTCTCTGTGCTCGGATAGTTCTTGAGATTCATTGGTACGCCGTTGACCATGACGAGCGTGCCGCGATCGTAGCCGCGCAAGGTGATACGCCCGGCCGCAAAACCAAAATCCTGTCCCGCCTCACCATACGACGTGCTCGTCGAGCCGACCTGCTGATCGATTGCCTCGAATACGTTGCGGTAGCCCGCCTTCTCGATCTCCTTTGCCGTGATGACCGTCGTCGTCGCGGGCGTATCGAGATCGCGCTTCTCACGGCGCTGCGCCGTTACCACGGTATCGGTCAGGGCATGCGCCTCCGCCTGTTCTGCCGTTGTCTGTTCCGCAGCATATCCTGTCCCCGCAAAGCTCACTCCGGCAAATGCCGCAAGTACCGCCAGTGTCCATTTCTTCTCTCTCGTCATAATCCTTTGTCACCTTTCTTTCAGCGCTTTCCATGCGTTGTGTTCATATTTCGGAAAACTTTAGCAAGTAAAAGGCCCTTTCCTGCAACAGCAGAAAAGGGCGCACTTACACAAAATTAAAGGATCTAAATCCCCATCCCCATCACTCGCAGGTCAAACGGCGATTGTCAATCAGGCAGTTCTCCTGGCTTCAGTTCGTTGCTCACCTGCGCCTTCCCAGGGATACCCCCAGTGACATGATCGAAAATACCATTCGTATTTTCTTGCAGGTTTGCTCACTGATACAGTGGCGGGACCGCTCCGGCTTTGTGGACATTACTTCCTTTACCGGATTTTCTATTAAGTGTTGTAACACCTGATCCAATGGCTATAAAGTTTTCATAATGGAAGTGCTGAACTGATCAAAGCTTCCTAAAACACCTCGATAAAGATAACATTGGATGAAGTACTTGTCAATACGCAAAAGAAATATTTCATAAATTCTCTCAACACATGAGAACTTTTTCAAAGTTACTTTTCCAGCAGATAGAGATAGTCGCCATACCCCTCCCGCTCCATATCCTCCTTCGGGATAAAACGCAGAGAAGCGCTGTTGATGCAGTAGCGCAGACCGCCTGTCGCAGCAGGACCGTCGTTGAAGACGTGGCCCAAATGCGCGCCGCTGGTCGCCGCCGTGACCTCCGTGCGCACCATGCCGTGCGAGCGATCCTCATGCTCCGCGATCAGTGTACTGTCAATCGGACGCGAGAACGCCGGCCAGCCGCAGCCCGAATCGTATTTATCCGTCGAGATGAAGAGCGGCTCACCTGTCGTGATATCGCAGTAGATGCCCTCGCGGAATTCATGGTCATACTCGTTGAAGAACGGTCGCTCAGTCGCCTTCTCCTGCGTAACGGCGTACTGCAGATCCGTCAGGCGTGTCTTGAGTTCGGCATCCGAAGGCTTCGCGTAGGTGCGCGTTGACTTCGTTTCCTCTGCACGCTCTGCCGCCGCGCGCTTTTCCCGCATTCTGGCGATAAGCGCCGGCGAAATATGGCAGTATCCGTTCGGGTTCTTCTCAAGATATTCCTGATGATCTTCCTCGGCGCGGTAGAAGTTTACAATCTCCCCCATCTCGATCGCAACGTGCTTTCCAATGCGCTGCTGCAGTGCAGCGAGTGAGGCACGAATCACGCCGGCATCCGCACTCTCGCTGCCGTCCGCATTCGGTACATAATAGATTCCGGAGCGGTACTGCCGCCCGATGTCGTTGCCCTGCCGATCCACCGTCGTCGGGTCGATGGAATCGTAAAAATCCGTCAGTATCTCGTCGAGAGAAACAATCTGCGGATCATAGACGACGTGCACCGTCTCCGCGTGACCGCTTCCGCTGCACACCTCACGATAGGAGGGATGTGAAGTCGAGCCGTTCGCATAACCACTCTCCACGGAGATCACACCGTGCACAAGTCCCAAATAGAGCTCCGTCCCCCAGAAACAGCCGCCCGCAAGGTAGATTTCCTTCTGCCCATCCAGCGGCATATTTTTCTGTACGATTTCATGCGGCATCTCCCCCGATGTCGCGGCAGGCGTGCCGCATCCGCCGAGGCAGACCAGCAGGCCAAGCGCACAGATATTGCGCAGAGATAATATTTTCATGATGCTTCTCCTTTCTGCTGTTTTGTGATAGAGTAACGCATACTTTTACAAAACACCGTTCAGTCTTCCGATGTCCTGTATTTTCTCCGCAGAGAGTTTGGTAACACGCGCGATCAGATCGAGCGGCATTTTCTCCCGCAGAAGGGCAAGCACCGTTTCCATGCGCCCCTGCTCGAGACCCTGCTCGAGACCCTGCTCGAGCCCGTATTCCACGCCATCCCTATACACACCTTCGCTCAAATTGCACATTTGTGCCACCCCTTTCTCCAAATTCGGCGTCATGATAACATTAAATTTCTCTTTTAGTTCATTCAACACTTCACTGCGATCATTCCGACTTCGATGCAAAAGAACCATATTCAGCAGTCGAAAGAGCCCCTTGAGTTCGTAATGTTTCCGCTTCCCCAGACATACCATGATCGGCACAATCAAATCATACTCTTCGCGCTTGGCATGTGCATGCCCCGCAAGATTGGATTCCTGCATGGCATATTTCGTAATCGTATACGCCCATTCATCACTTGGATGTGTGCAGATCCAGATGGAATACACCTTCTCGATATCATCGTAGGAAGCATGAGAAAACACCGTGCCATACTGTGCTGAAATCATCCGACAACAATAATACAGTGCGCGTTTCAGCAGGGAGTATCCTGGTGAAAAGTCATTCTGCGCTTCCACATTGATGATGAGTTTGACGGGTCTGTTCGTCCGGGGAAGCAGTGCACGGAAACGAATGTCATAGTGAATGACCGGCTCTGTTAGGGAAACATCCTCCGTATTCAGCCCATCCAGCCGCAGGCGTTCCGCATCATCAGCCCTCACGGGCACCGTGCTGATCTCAGGCGCCCCCTGAATACACTCTGTGGCGATGAAGCCAATGGATTCATCTCGAAACTCTTCCACGCATTCCTTTAGAATATTCGCGAGGATATAACGGTCGGCGAGTACTTCCTTGCACGCTGCATCATAAGACCTTTTCGTCTCCCCAATCGTACGCACGGCATCGCCTCCTTTGTTTCCTATTATATCATAATATTAGCGAAACAGAATGAATGTATCCCTAAATTCTATGCCGTGATCTCCTCCGCCGGCGGCAGCTGCCACTCGATTGGCGTCTCACCTGCTGTCGTGAGAAAAGAATTGACACGCGAAAAGGGGCGGCTGCCGAAGAAGCCCCGATGCGCCGAAAGCGGACTCGGGTGCGGCGACTCGACGATGAGGTGGCGCGGATTCGTGATGAGGCTGCGCTTCTTCCGTGCAGGGCTGCCCCAGAGGATAAAGGCAAGCGGACGCTCGCGCGCACCGAGCAGCCGGATAATGTGATCGGTGAAGCGCTCCCACCCATGTCCCTGATGAGATGCCGCCGCATGAGCGCGCACGGTGAGTACGGTGTTGAGGAGGAGCACGCCTTGCCTTGCCCACGGGATGAGACAGCCATGTGTGGGCGGTGTGATCCCAAGATCATCCTGCAGCTCCTTGTAGATGTTGAGCAGCGACGGCGGCGGATCGATGCCGACCTGCACGGAGAACGAAAGCCCGTGTGCCTGCCCGTCGCCGTGGTATGGATCCTGCCCGAGAATAACGACCTTCGTATCCGCAAAGCTCGTGTAGTGCAGCGCATTGAAGATCGCAAACATATCGGGATAGATGCGCTTCGTCCGGTACTCCTCGATGAGAAACTGCCGCAGTTCGCGATAGTACGGCTGTGCCATCTCATCGGCGAGAAGTTCCTGCCAGTCGTTGTGAAAGATTTCCTTTGCCATGCTAAACTCTCTCGTAAATTTCAAAAATACAGTCTTCTCTGCGCCGACATCCTGTACGCACAAAGTCCGTCAGCGGCGGCAAAAAGACATCCGCCTCATACGTCCCCGCAAGACACGTCACATACGCGCGATGCACATAGGGCAGGAGCAGACGATAGCATTCCTCACCGCCGATTGCAAAAATCGGACGCTCCGCATCGTACACGAGCCGTCCGAGCAGCGTCCACAGCTCCGCGAGGTCTCGGACAATCTGAAAGCCATCCGCCCGCTCCATCGTACGCGAGAGGACGATGTTCTCCCGCCCCTCAAGCGCGCGCCGTGCGGGCAGGCTCTCCATTGTGCGCCGCCCCATGATGACAATGCCGCCCATCGTCATCTCGCGAAAATATGCCATATCCGCTGCGCAGTGCGTGAGCAGCTGTCCGTTTCGCCCGATGCCGCCTTCCGCGTCGCTAGCGGTGATAAGCATGAGCGGATACGGCGCGGAGAGCTCTGGTGCACGTACAATGCCCGTACGGTCGATTTCATCATAACATGAGGCGATGGATTTTTCATGAATGCAGAGCTCCGGCGCAATCTCATAGAGAGGTACAAGCACAAAGGCGCGCTCCGTCAGATAGGGATGCGGCAGGCTCAGCCGCTCCTCCGCACAGGTCAGCCCCTCAATATGCAGGATGTCGAGGTCGATCGTGCGCGCCCCCCAGTGCTCATGACGCACGCGCCCGAGCTCCTGCTCAATCCGTTGGAAACCGGCAAGAAGCTCATACGGCGTACCGTCAAACGCAATGCGCGCCGCCGCATTGAGAAAGGGAGGCTGATCGGTCTTGCCCCACGGCGGCGTTTCGTAGAACGCAGAGACTCGCTCCACATTTACAGAAGGAAGCTCCGCCACGCGCCGTAATGCCGCACGCATCGTCTCCCCGCGATCGCCGAGATTTGCTCCAAGCCCGATATAGGCAGTCCGTCTCACGGCTCTTCGCGCTCCCGCGTGATGGAGACACCCACGTCCGAAAAGATCCCCGGAATGGGCGCCGCCGGCTTGTGTACGGTAATGCGGATGCTCTGAATCGTGGAGAACGCCGCAAGCACCCTACCCGCGATGTCCTCGGCGAGCGATTCGATCAGCTTCTTCGTCTCGCCCTCGATGGTCTTGCGCACGATCTCGTAGACCTCGGCATAGTTCACCGTCTCCGCAAGATTGTCGTGCACACCTGCGCCATGCAAATCGAGCAGGAGCTCCGCATCCACGATGAAACGCTGGCGCACCCCGTGCTCATGCGGCAATACGCCGTGTGCCGCCGCAAATGTCATGCCGCGCAAAAAAATTTTGTCCATATCAAGCTCCCAGTATCGCGTCCGTCATCCGACACATGCGTGCAATCGGCTTCACATCGTGCACACGCACAATGGACGCACCGTGCATGATGCCGAGAACACACGCCGCCCCCGTCGCCTCCATGCGCTCCTCCACGGGCAGATCGAGCGCCGCCCCGATGAAGCTCTTGCGGCTCGCCCCAAGGAGGGCGGGATAATCGACGCCATCGTATGAGATGAGCTCATCCATTCGCCGCATAACGTGCATATTCTGTGCCGCCGTCTTGCCGAAGCCGATGCCGGGATCAAGGATGATATTCTCACGAGAAAGCCCCGCCGCATCCGCAATCTCAAACGAACGCAGGAAAAAGCCGCGCATGGCGGCAATCACATCCCCATCATACGCCGTCCCGTTCTGATTGTGCATAACGACGACGGGCACATCCGCCTCTGCCGCTGCCTGCGCCATTGCCCCCGGCTCCTCTGTATACTGCAAGCCCCAGATATCGTTCAGCAGATGCGCCCCCGCACGAAGCGCCGCACGCGCCGTGTCTGCCTTGAACGTGTCCACAGAGACGGGCACAGGGCACTCCGGCAGAACGGCTTCGAGAAACGGAAGAAGCCGTTCGATTTCCTCCGCAGCACTCATCGGCACGAAGCCCGGGCGGCTCGACTCCGCACCGATGTCGATGATGTCCGCGCCGTCCCGCACCATCTCCTCCATATGGTGCAGGGCATCGTCCCGTCGATTCCACTTTCCGCCGTCTGAAAACGAATCTGGCGTCACGTTCAGAATCCCCATGACGAGTGTCCGCGCACCAAGCCGCAGTTCCTTCCCGTCACGAAAGCGATATGTTCTCTCTGCTATCATTCCACTCACCTATGCCCCATCAGCAAGACTCCGTATCATGTACAATACCAAGCATCTGCCAAGCCTGCATCGCCATCACCGGATCTGCAAGAAACACGCCCCGGCAGGCGGAGGTTGTCGTCCGTGTGCCGTGCGCGCGTGCACCGCGCATCGTCATGCAGAGCTGCTGTGCGTCGACAACGACGAGCACTCCCTCCGCGTCGAGCCCACGCTCGATTTCATCTGCAATATCCGAGGTCAGACGCTCCTGAATTTGGGGACGTCGCGCCATGCGATCAACGAGCCGCGTGAAAACGCCAAAGCCCGCCACGCGTCCTGCGTGCGGGCAATAGACAATATGTGCCGTCCCAAAGAACGGAAGCAGATGATGTTCACAGATGGAGTGAAACGGAATCGTACGCACGGCAATGAGGCCATCCATCTCCTCCGTCATCACATCCGCCCAGAGTTCCCCGACCTCCTCATGCAGGCCTGCAAAGAGCTCTGCGTAGAGCTGCGCTGCGCGCGCAGGTGTCTCCTCCATCCCCTGCGCCGTAAGATCGACGCCGACAGCCGTGAGGAATTCGTGCATGGCGCGCTCCGCACGCGGAAGGTCGACCGTTGAACGCCCCTTCTCCATCTTCGTCACCTCACTCTGCATTCTTTGCCCATGTAGAAATCTCCACAATCTCGCGCGGCGATGTTCTGCAGCAGCCGCCGATGAGTCGTGCCCCTGCACTGCGCCAGCGGCGCGCAAGTGCGCCGAAGTCCTCCGCAGCACCGTGCCATGTCTTATCCGATGCATCGTAACTTTCACCGGAGTTTGGATAGACGATGATGGATTTCGCTGTTTCCTGACGGATCGTCCGAATCAGCTCCTCCACATACTGCGGTGCCGTGCAGTTCAGCCCAATCGCTGCAGCCTCCGGTACGCCGTCTAGGAAGCGTGCGCATTCCGCGATCTCCGTCCCGTCACTGATATGTGCCGCATCACGGCAGGAAAACGAGAACCATGCAGGGATGCGAATCTTCTCGGTACGCAGGGCGCGCACAATGGCGCGCGCCTCGATCAGGCACGGCAGTGTCTCACAGGCGAGCAGATCCGGCTGTGCCGCAGCGAGGAGTTGGAGGCGCCCTGCATGAAATTCCGTAAGCGCATCCTCGCCAACATCATAGTCGCCGCGATACTCCGAGCCGTCCGCGAGATATGCCCCATAGGGGCCGACCGACGCCGCAACGAGCGGTGCGGGGTCATGCGTGCCGCGCTCAGCGAGATAGAGATCGCGCGCTTCCTGCGCCAGATGCACGGACTTCTGAAGGAGCGCCGCAGCCTCCGCCTCAGAGAAGCCGCGCTTCATAAAGCCTTCGACGGTTGCCTGATAGCTCGCGCTCGTAACGACATCCGCCCCCGCACGCAGATAGTCGAGATGAACATCGCGCACAAGGTCGGGACGCTCAAAGAGAGCCTTTGCCGACCACAGTGCATCATTCACGGAAAAGCCGCGCGCCTCAAGCTCCGTTGCAAACGCACCGTCCAGCACGATCACATCCTGCGCCACAAGGCGCTGCGCAATCACATTCACCGCACGCCCTCCGATCTGTGCCTGCGAAAAACGCTCCCCTCCGCGTATGGCAGTCCCGCACGAGAGGAGAGCGTCATGTCAAGTCACTTGATCAGCCCGTGTGCCCGCAATGCTGCGTCGAGCTTCGCCGCATTCGCCGGTTCCATCTCCGAGAGCGGCATGCGCAGGGAGCCTGCATCGTAGCCCAGGCGGCGCATTGCCGTCTTGACGGGGATCGGATTGACCTCGCAGAAGAGCACATCGATGAGATCAGAGTATGCGATCTGGAGTCGCGCTGCCTCCGCTGTATTTCCGTCAAAGTAGTGCTGACAGATGTCATGGGTCGCACGCGGTGCAACATTCGACAGAACGGAGATCACCCCCAGACCGCCGAGCGAGAGGATGGGCACAATCTGGTCGTCGTTGCCCGAGTAGACCGCCAGCCCATCGCCGACCGCCGCGCGCAGGCGCAGGATTGCCGAGAGATCACCGCTCGCCTCCTTCACCGCAACAATACGCGGATGCTTTGCGAGCGCAACGTATGTCTCCGTCTTGATATTCACACCTGTGCGTGAGGGCACATTATAGAGAATCGCAGGGATATTGACGCTGTCCGCGATCTTCGTATAGTGCGCAACGAGACCATTCTGCGTACACTTATTGTAGTACGGCGTCACGAGGAGCAGCGCGTCCGCGCCGACCTGCTCCGCATACTGCGAGAGTTCGACGGCGTAGGCAGTCTCATTCGAGCCCGTGCCCGCCACGACGGGAATGCGCCCCTTCACCTGCTCCACCGTAAAACGAATCGCCTCACGGT
>ERZ773014.1338-NODE-1338-length-15791-cov-12.360320_pt1 | contig 15791 bp, 16 predicted proteins | sample MGYA00580841_ERZ773014 | MGnify/ENA primary metagenome ERZ773014 (study PRJEB29015, sample SAMEA2737989) | human oral metagenome | biome: human oral; feature: human-associated habitat; material: dental | place: China | collected 2067 ...
GTGAGGTGCGAGGGTCGGTATTTTCAGAATCATAGCTTTTGGAGGAAATGAGGCATGTCGTTGTTGGAAATAAAGAAGGCGGGAGCGCCTGTCTTGAAGGAAATCTGCGCTCCCGTGGAACGTGTCGATGCAAGGCTCAGGAAACTGCTCGATGACATGGCGGAAACGATGTACGAGGCAAACGGCATCGGCATCGCTGCGCCGCAGGTGGGTGAGGCTCTGCGCATGGTCGTCATCGATATAGGCGATGGAATCATCGAGCTCGTCAATCCGAAGATCACGTTTCGTGAGGGAAGCGAAACGGATTCGGAAGGCTGCCTGAGCGTGCCCGGAATTTTCGGCGAGGTCGAGCGTGCGGCGAAGGTCAAGGTCGAGTTTCTCGACCGGCGCGGCAAACGCAAGCATATCACGGCGAAGGGGCTTTTGGCGCGCTGCATCCAGCATGAACTTGACCATCTGGAAGGCGTGCTCTTCATCGACGTGGCGCAGAGCCTGCGCAAGGAAGAGGAGCAAAAGTCATGAAGCGCTTTCGTGTGATTTTCATGGGAACTCCCGATTTCGCCGTGCCGTGTCTCGCGCGTCTCGTGGAGATTTCCGATGTCGTTGCCGTCGTGACGCAGCCGGACAGACCCAAGGGGCGCGGGCAGAAGCTTCTGCCGCCGCCCGTCAAGGTGTTCGCCCAAGAACATGGCATCGCGGTCTATCAGCCGGTGCGCGTCAAAGCGCCGGATTTCGTCGACGTCCTGCGCGGACTCGCGCCTGATCTCATCGTCGTCGTCGCCTTCGGGCAGATCTTGTCGAAGGAGATTCTTTCTCTGCCTCCCTTGGGCTGCATCAACGTCCACGCTTCGCTCCTGCCGCGCTATCGCGGTGCGGCGCCGATGCAGTGGGCGATCGTGCGCGGAGAGAAGGAGACGGGCGTCACGACGATGTTCATGGACGAAGGTCTTGATACGGGCGATATGCTCATGCGGGAAACGCTGCCGATCACGCAGGCGATGACGGCAGCCGAACTGCACGATGCGATGATGAAGCTCGGTGCGGATGTCTTGGAAAAGACACTTTTTTCCTTGTCGGAGGGAACACTCAAGCGCACGCCGCAGGATGATGCGCTTTCCACTTATGCGCCGCTTCTCGACAAGGAGGTGGGGCGCATCGACTGGAAGAAACCGGCGCAGGAGATTCATGATCTCGTGCGTGGCCTGAACTCGTGGCCAGGCGCCTACACGATGCTGGCGGGGCAGAAGTTCAAAATCTGGCGCACGCGCCTTGCCGAAGGCACGGCAGAACCCGGCGAAATCGTTTCCGTGACGAAGCAGGGACTTCTCGTCGGCACGGGCGAGGGGATGCTGGAAATACTGGAACTGCAGGCGCCGAGCAAGAAGAAGATGGCGGCGGGCGACTATGTGCGCGGCCACGGCCTTCAGCTGCCCGCACGCTTCGGTTTCGATGCAGAATGATGCATTTTGCGTTGAGGAAAGGAGGGAATCGTTTTGACATCTGTGATACCGGGGCTTGAGCGCCCGCACAAGAGACTCTTCATGGCACTTCTGTCACTGAGCTTCCTCTGCATGACGTTTCTCGCCTATGCTGTCTGGCGCGTGAGCTACCTCGGTCTGCTCGAAATCAATGCCTATCTGCCGCTCGTGCTCGGCATCTTCTTCGCGAGCGTCGTATTTCTCACGGGTTTCGGCATCTTGAGCATGGTCGGAGCGATTCTCGGACTGCCGTTTCTTCATATTTTTCAGAAGCAGTCGTACACGCTGATCAATCTGCTCTTTCCCGTAGCCATCATGATCGGCAAGGTGTTCGGCTTCAACCGGCGACGCATCGAACGCTCCTTCATCGAGGTCAGCAACCAGATCATCCACCATCGCGGCATCAAGGTGCATGCGAACGAGCTTCTCGTTGTCACGCCGCATTGCCTGCAGCTTGCGACGTGCCCGCACAAGATTACGCGCGACCCGCACAACTGCAAGCGCTGCGGCGGCTGCGACGTCGGCGCTCTCGTGAATCTTGCCGATGAGATGGGCTTCCATTTCTTCATCGTGACGGGAGGCACGCTCGCGCGCCAGACGGTCAAGAAGATTCGCCCGAAGGCGGTCATGGCGATTGCCTGCGAACGCGATTTGACGAGCGGCATACAGGACGTTTACCCTCTTCCAGCCGTCGGCGTTCTGAACATACGGCCGAACGGCCCGTGCTTCAATACGCACGTCGATATTGAGAAGGTGCGTGAGGAAATCAAGAAATTCTTGATTGACGACGATGCGGCGAAGAAGGAGAAGAATGTGCCCGAAGACGAAGGTGACGGGCAAAAATGAGGAGGATCTATGGACAAGGCGCGGGAGACGGCGCTCAAGGCGCTTCATGAAGTGAATGAAAAGGGCGCTTATGCCAATGTGGCATTGGCGCGGTCTTTGCGTGCCGCGAAACTCTCCGAAGTGGATCGCCGATTTGCAACGGAACTGGTCTACGGCGCGGCGAAGGCGGGCGGTACGCTCGATTGGATTCTGCGGCGCTACTTGAATCGTCCGCTTTCCAAGATCCCGCCCATGGTGCGGGATATTTTGCGTTTGGGCATATACCAGCTTTTCTTCCTTGCGCGCGTGCCTGCCTCCGCCGCCTGCAATACGGCGGTGGAGATGACGAAGCGCTGCAGCCATGCGGGCACGGTGAAGTTTGTCAACGCCGTTCTGCGCACGGCGGCTCGTGAACCGGAAAAAGCGGCATTCCCGAAGGGCAAGGCGCATGAAGCGGAAAATCTCGCCCTGTCCCTGCAGCATCCCGAGTGGCTCGTGCGGCGTTGGATCGGGCAGTTCGGCTATGAAGAGGCAAGGGCGCTCTGCGAATTTGACAATGCGCAGGCGACGCTTTCCCTGCGTACGAACACCTTGAAGATTACGCGGGACAAGCTCCTCGAACGCCTCTCGCAAGAGGGCGTGGAGGCGGAGCCTTCCGCTTGGACGCCCGAAGGAATCCTCTGCCTTCGCCACGGCTCTCTCGACGCTCTGGAATCCTTGCAGCAGGGGCTTTTTCAGGTGCAGGACGAAAGCTCGATGCTCGTGGCGCACGTCCTCGCGCCCGAGCCGGGTGAATTCGTGCTCGACGTCTGCAGTGCGCCGGGCGGCAAGACGACGCATATCGCCGCCTCTATGGGCGACCGTGGACGCATCGTCGCACTCGACGTGCATGAGCACAAGATGCGCCGCATTGCGGAAAACTGCGAGCGGCTCGGCATCAAGTCGGTGGGGACTCTGCTCCTCGATGCGCGCGAGGCGGGGAGGCGCTTTCCGCGCCAAGCCGACCGCGTGCTCGTCGATGCGCCGTGCTCGGGACTCGGCGTCCTGCGGCGAAAGCCCGATGCGCGTTGGCGAAAGCGGCCGGACGACCTCGCCGCTCTCGCACGATTGCAGCGGGAAATTCTCAGCTCTGCTGCGGAAGCCGTGAAAAGCGGCGGCGTGCTCGTCTACAGCACATGCACGATCGAGCGCGAGGAAAATGAAGCCGTCGTGGAGGACTTCCTCGCGCGGCACGAAGAGTTCAGCTTGGAGAATGCAGGAGAACTCCTGCCGCTGAAAAAGCGCCCCGAGCGGATGCTGCAGCTTTATCCGCAGCGAGACGGCACGGACGGCTTCTTCATCGCCCGCATGAGAAGAAGGTGAATGCATGAAGAACATTTTCGGCATGACGCTCGAAGCGATGCAGGAGGATTTCGCTGCCCTGCGCTTGGAAAAATACCGCGCGAGGCAGGTGGCGGAATGGCTCTACAAGAAATGTGCGAAGCGTTTTTCCGACATGACGAATCTGCCAAAGTCCCTGCGCACGGAACTTGAGACGAGGTACACGATCGACACGCCTCTTTTGCGCACGAGGCTCGATGCCGCCGACGGCAGGACGAGCAAGTTCCTGCTCGCCTTTTCCGACGGCGCGGCCGTGGAAGCCGTGCTCATGCGTCAACCTTACGGCAACAGTATATGCATATCGACGCAGGCGGGTTGCAATATGGGCTGCTCCTTCTGCGCATCGACCCTGCACGGATTGGCGCGTGATCTGACGGCGGGGGAAATGCTCGCCGAGGTTCTCTTCATCGAGGAAATGCTGAGATCGCAGGGCGGGAAGGTCGACACCATGGTCTTGATGGGATCGGGAGAGCCTTTGATGAACTATGAAAATGTCGTAAATTTCCTGCGCCTGCTGCATGAAGAATACGTGCTGAACATCAGCTATCGCAGCATCACGCTGTCCACTTCGGGCATCGTTCCCGCTATAGACCGTCTTGCCGAAGAGGGCATGCCTCTGACGCTTTCCATCTCGCTCCATGCGCCGCGCGAGGAACTTCGTTCCGAACTCATGCCGATCAATCGCAAGTATCCATTGTCGGACGTCGTCGCGGCAGGAAAACGCTATGCGGAAAAGACGGGGCGGCGCGTCACATACGAGTACATCCTCATCCGCGACGTGAACGACGGCGAGCGGGAGGCTCGGGAATTGGCCGAACTTCTCGAAGGACAGCTTGCAAGCGTCAACCTCATTCCCATCAATCCCGTGAAGGAGCGGGGCTTCGAGCGGCCATCCGAGGAGCGCACCGCAGCCTTCTGTCGTGCGCTCACGCGCCGTCACATCACGGCCACGGTACGTCGGGAGATGGGAGCTGACATACAGGCGGCCTGCGGACAACTGCGCAACCGTCACATGTCCGAGAGTGAAGAGAAGCAATAGATTGTGAGGGATTCCATGGCTTTTACCAAATGGGAAACATTTTTGGAAAATCATATCGAAGGATTTTTCAATAAGAAGTTTGGCAGCGCCCTTGAACCGATCGAGGTGGAGAAGAAGCTCGAAAAAGAAATCGCGAACGCGAAGCGGCGGGCGAAAAAAGGGAAGAAAGAATGGATCTTGCCCAATGCCTATACGATCCTTATGAACGAGGAAGATTGCCACCACCTTTCGTCACAGCGCTTCCTTGATGATCTTCACATCTTGGCGGAGAAAAAAGTCATCCTGCTCGATGCCTTCATGGATGGGAAACTTGCCATCAACATCCAGAAGGATGCGGAACTTTCTCTCGGCCTGTGCCGCGTGAAGGCATCATATTCTGACATGGTGCAGCGCGTGGCGCAGGCGGTGAAGGAGCAGCACACGATCGTCCTGCAGAGACCGTCTTTCCAAGTGCCGCTCGATTTGCCGACGGAGTACAAGATTGCTTCGCTCACGGTCGTGGAAGGAGCAGATCTCGACTCTTACCTCGCGTTCGGCGAGAAAAAGATCTTTCTCGGCAGACGTGAACGAAGCGATTTCATCTTGACCGATCCCAACGCTTCGCGCGTCCATGCCTCCATCCGCTATGAAAGGCATCGCCATTTCCTGCAGGATGAGGACAGCACGAACGGCACGCTTCTCAACGGACGTCCCGTGCTCGAATCATGGCTGCGGCATGGCGATGAGATTCAGATTGGAAATTCCGTCCTGCGCTATGAGGTGATATGATTGCCGGGTTCAGATCTTTTGCTGCGCGTTCTGAGCGTAGCTTTTCAATACGGCGTCCTGCTGCTGCTCTTTCGTTTTATCGCGCGCTTGGCACAGGCGATGTTTGAAGACGCCAAGGCCTTGCGGCAGGAAATAAAGCCGCGTGAGATATTGCCTGACGAAGCCGTGCTCAGTGTCGTGGAGGCGGGCGATGAAGCGCTTTTGGGCAAGCGTTTCGCCTTCACGCAGGGACTGACGATCGGGCGCAGTGCCGACAACGACATCCGCATTCCCGATTCCTTCGTATCGCATCGTCATGCTGTCGTACGTCTTGTAAACAATCAGTATGTCATCGAGGACATGGGCAGCATGAACCACACGTATCTGAACGATGCGATCCTGCAGGGAAAGGCCTATCTGAAGCCGGGGGATCTCATACGCATCGGCTTTGTGACACTGAGGTTTGAGAGGTGATTTTTTTGAAAGTCTCGAAAGCGACGGACAGGGGAAAGGTGCGCGAGAGCAACGAGGATGCATGCGCCTTCATACCGCCTGATACGTATGTCGTGGCGGACGGCATGGGGGGATATGCCGCAGGAGAAGTGGCGAGCGCGATGCTCGTCGATGTATTCACTGAGATGTTTTCCGATGCTGTGCATGAATACGGCGAGAAAGCTTTGCTTCATGCCGTACAGGCAGCGAACAGCAAGATTCTCTGTGCAGCGGCAGCGAGTGAAGCCCGAAAGGGCATGGGGACGACAGTCGTCGCCTTGCAGTATAGGGAAAATGCGGCGTATTGGGCGCATGTGGGCGACAGCCGCCTGTATCTTCTGCGAAAGGGTGCGCTCAGGCGGCTCACGCGCGACCATTCTTTCGTACAGGATCTCGTCGAGCGAGGCTCCATCACGGAAGAGGAGGCGAGGAATCATCCGAAAAAGAATCTTCTGACGCGTGCGGTCGGCGTGGAAGAAAAACTCGTCGTCGATACGGGAAGCTTCACGATCGAGGAGGGCGACATCTTTCTCCTGTGCTCGGACGGATTGACGAATATGGTTGGAGAAGCCGCCATTCGCGAGACTCTGCAGGGAGAGTCTGCGGACAAGGCACGGACTCTCGTCGAGCTGGCACTTCTGGCAGGAGGACTCGACAATATCACAGCCATCGTGGTGGAATGCGATGAAAGAGGCTAAGCTGCACCTGCTGCTGCCTCCGCTCGGCATCCTGCTGCTGGGCACGGGCGTACTGCTTCTTGCACATCGTCTGACGGCGGATCTTTTGCTGCTGCCCTGGCTTGCGGCAGTCATCGTCGGTGCATTCTTCACGCAGTTCATTTTGGGCAGACGAGATGGAACGGACTTGACGCTTTTCCCTGCGGCCATGCTGCTCGCAAGTCTCGGCCTCATCATGATCGGACGCTTGAAGCCCGCGCTCTTTTTGACACAGATGCGCTGGCTGCTGCTCGGTCTGATCGTTTATCTTTTCCTCGTCTTTCTTGGAGAGAGGGTTCTTCGCCTCCTTTCCTATCCATATCTTCTGGGCGTCTTCTGTCTTCTGCTCCTGTGCTCGGCGCTCTTTTTCGGCACGGAGATCGGCGGCAGCCGCAACTGGATCGTCTTCGGCCCTTTCGCCGTGCAGCCCTCGGAATTTGGCAAGATCGTCATCATCATGTTTCTTGCTGCCTATCTGACGGAGCATCGGGAGGTATTGACGCTGCCCAGGCACAGGCTTCTTTGGCTGAAGCTGCCCGTGCTTCGCTTCATTGCACCGCTCCTTTTAATCTGGGGCATCGCCATCCTGATGTTCGTCGTGCAGCGCGATCTCGGCTCGGCTCTGCTCTTTTTTGGCATAGCTGTTTCCATGACGTATATGGCTACGGGTCGAAAATCTTATGTGGCGCTTGCCTTCGCGTTCTTTCTGGGCGCAGCCGCGCTCAGTTACTCGTTCTTTTCCCATGTGCGCGTGCGCTTCAACATCTGGCTCGACCCTTGGAGCGATCCTTCGGGCAGCGCTTATCAAGTCGTGCAGTCCCTCTTTGCGCTCGGCTCGGGCGGCGTTTGGGGCGCAGGTTTTGCGCACGGTCATCCCAATTTGATTCCCGAAGTGCATACGGATTTTATTTTTGCGGCGATTGCGGAAGAACTGGGGCTGCTCGGCTCCTTGGGCGTCATGCTCGTCTTTGCCCTGTTTTTTTATCGTGCCATACGCATCGCGCTCGCCTGCCGGGAAGAGACGCGCATGCTGCTTGCCGCCGGTATCGCAGTCGTGTTTCTCCTGCAGGCTTTCATCATCATCGCAGGCGTGACGAAATTCTTGCCGCTGACGGGCATCACGCTTCCCTTTGTAAGCTACGGGGGCAGTTCCATGATCGCCAGCTTCATGCTGCTCGGCATTTTGACCGTGCTTTCCAAAAAGGAGAATCGACATGGTTGAGCGAAATAATACAAGGTATATCCTGCGCACAGCCATCATCCTGCTCCTGGCATTCTCCTGCCTGGCGCTTTATGTCGTCTATCTGCAGGTCTGGGAAGCGGATCAGCTCGCAGAGCATCCGCTGAATCGCCGCGCGGCTCTCGCCGAGGACAGCGTGCTGCGCGGCAGCATCCTTGATCGAAAGGGTGAAGTTCTCGCGCTCAGCCCGAACGTAGGAGAGAGACGCTATCCTTACGGGCGGATCATGGCGCCGGTCACAGGCTATCTTGATGATACGATCGGCAGCACGGGCATCGAGGCTTATAAGGGGGCAGAGCTTTCCGGACACAGCCGACTTCTCGGGCGACTGGGGCCGCTCGCGCAGATTTTCTCTTCCGCACGCGGCGACGACGTCTATCTGACACTCGATGCCGCACTGCAGGAAACGGCATACGAGGCGCTGGGAGAACGGCGCGGGGCTGTCGTCATGCTCGATGCGGAAAGCGGGGCGGTTCTCGTGCTCGCATCGCGTCCCTCGTTCGATCCGTCCGATGTTCAAGCGCAGTGGGACCGCCTGAGGCAGGACAAGGAAAGTCCGCTCGTAAACCGTGCGCTGCAAGGTCTTTATCCGCCTGGATCGACCATCAAGCCATTGATTCTCGATGCGGCGTTGGAAAACGGCGTCACGAACAGCAAGGAGGTCTTTGACTGCACGGGGGCGCTCAAAGTGGGGGATTCGGTCATCCACGAGAGCCACGGCGCTGTGCACGGCAGGATCGATGTGGAGCACGCCTTGATCGAGTCCTGCAACACGACGTTCGGCTCGCTTGCGCTGCGCCTGGGCGGCAAGAAACTGGCAGATGCCTTCCGGCGTTTCGGCTTTGAGGAGACGGCGCAGGGCGAATTGGCGGAGGCGGCAGCGCATCTGCCCGACTTCGCTTCCCTCGGTCAAGGAGATACGGCGCAGATCGGCATCGGGCAGAGCACGCTTCTCGTCACGCCGCTGCACATGGCGCTGCTCGCCGCAGCGTTTGCAAATGACGGTGTCGTAATGAAGCCCTACATGGTCGAACGTGTCGTGACGCCCAACGGCATCACACTCGAACAGCATCGAAGCGAGAAGTGGTTCGAGGCTACGACGGCGGCGCGCGCCTCCTTGATTCATGGATTCATGGAGGAGGTCGTGCAGGAAGGCACGGGCACGGCGGCGGCGCTCCGTGGCGTGCGCGTAGCAGGCAAGACGGGCACGGCGGAAAATTCGGGCGAGGATCATGCGTGGTTCATCGGCTCGGCGGAAATAAAAGGTCGAAAGGTGGCTTTTGCCATCCTTGTGGAAAACAGCGGCGGAGGCGGCACGGAAGCTGCACCAATCGCACGGAAGCTGTTGGAAAAGTTGCAAGATGATTAGGAGGCAGTGCCATGGAACAACGCATTTTAGGCAATCGCTATGAGCTTGTGGAGCTTGTTGGAAGCGGCGGCATGGCTGATGTATATAAGGCGCACGACAAACTGCTCGATCGAACGGTCGCGGTCAAGGTGCTGCACGCCCAATTCGCGAGTGACGCCGAGTTTGTAGCACGCTTTCAAGCTGAAGCACAGGGAGCCGCGAAGATGTCGCATCCCAACATCGTCAATATCTACGATGTCGGGCAGGAGGGAAACGCCCACTACATCGTTATGGAATACGTTTCGGGGCAGACCCTGCGCGAAGAGCTTGATGCGGGCGGACGCCTGCCCGTTGCCACGGCGCTCGCCATTGCGCGTCAAATTGCCGAGGCTCTGCATCATGCGCACAAGAACGGTCTTGTCCACTGTGACATCAAGCCGCACAACATCCTCGTGATGGAGGACGGGCGCATCAAGGTCGCCGATTTCGGCATCGCCCGCGCCGTGAGTTCGGTCACGTCGACGTATACAGGCAACATCGTTGGCTCCGTGCATTATTTTTCGCCGGAGCAAGCGAAGGGCGCTTCGATCACGCCGAAGTCAGACGTCTATTCCCTCGGCGTCGTTCTCTATGAAATGCTCACGGGCGAGCTGCCCTTCACTGGTGAAACCCCTGTCGGCATCGCCTTGAAGCATTTGCAGGAAGAACCTCGTTCCGTCTGCGCCATCGACCCGTCAATTCCGCCCTTCGTCGAGGCTCTCGTTGCGGAATTGATGGCAAAGGATCCGAGTCGGCGCCCCGACAGTGAAACCGTCGTGCGGCAGATCGCGCAGGATGAGGCGATGCTTGGCGGCTCGGCATCGCCGCTGCTCGATCCCTATGCGACGCAGGTATTGCCGCGCGTGCGCGAGGCCGAGGTCGATTCATCTCTTTTGTCAAGACACGGGCAGGAAGAGCGGCAGTCCGTGCATGTGCCAGATGCCGGGCATGGCGGTGCAGCGAAGAAGGCGTATCGTTCCAAGGCCTTTCTTTTCGTTCTGTTTCTCGTATTGTTCTTTGGCTTTTTTGCCGGCGCATTCCTTTCCTATGGAAAGTTTTGGAGCGGTGCGGAAGTCGTCGTTCCCGATGTGACGGGACAGACGCTGGCCGTCGCCAAGCAGAAGCTGGAGGACAAGAAACTGCGCGTGGACATCGCGGAGATGTATGATTCCAATATACCGGCAGGGCAGGTCGTCAAGCAAGATCCCGAGGGAGGCTCGAAGGTCAAGGAAGAGCGCCTCGTGACCATCTACGTGAGCAAGGGCGGCGAGGAGGTCAGTATGCCGGAACTCAAGGGGATGCAGAAGTCAGCGGCAGAGAGCAAGCTGACCGGAGCGGGCTTGAAACTCGGCGTCGTGACGGAAGAGTTCTCCTCACAGCCTGCGGGGAGCGTCATCGGACAAGACCCGCGTGCGGGATCGAAGATCAGCAAGGGGCAGGTCGTCGATCTCGTGATCAGCAAGGGCGAGCGTCCGCGCAAGGTCTCCGTGCCGAGCGTCGTCGGCGGCGCGGAATCAAGCGCCAAGGAAGCGATCAAGAACCGCGGACTTCATGTAGGCTCCGTCACGAAGGAAGCGAGTTCGCAGGCGGCAGGCACGGTCGTGCGTCAGAGCCCGGCGGCAGGCAGCGAGGTGGAAGAAGGCACGGCGGTCGACCTTGTGCTTGCCGCCGAAACGGAAAAGAAGTCTTCGAAGACGAAGGAGCGCGCGTCGGACGACAATGCAGGCGACAAGACGCCGAGCAAGGACGCAAGCGGCGGCAAGTCGAACCGCTAGCAAGTGGGAGAGGAGGACGGTTTGTTGCAGGGAAAAGTGCTCAGAGCGCAAAACAGTTTCTTCTACGTGGCGACACGAGAGGGGCTTGTAGAGGCGAAGCTGCGAGGCCGCCTGAAAAAGGAACGCATTGCCGTCGTACCGGGCGATGACGTGGAGCTTGAGCTTACAGAAGGCGGCGCGGGCGTCATCGAGCGGCGCTGTGAGCGAAAGAGCCTTTTGCGCCGCCCGTTGGTCGCCAATATCGATCAGGTCGTCCTCGTCTTCGCCGCGCGCGAGCCGGATATCAATCCCGTGCTCATCGACCGTTTTCTCGTGCTCGCCGAGTGGTCGAAGATCGAACGCATCATCCTCTGCATCAACAAGATGGATTTGCTGGATGGTGATGAGGCGGAGATTCCTGCACTCGCCGCGCTCTATCGTGAAATCGGCTATCCCGTATGCCTGCTGTCCACTGTTACAGGGGAAGGTGTGGCAGACATGCAGTCTCTTGTCGAGGGAAAGACGAGCGTGTTTGCCGGCTCATCGGGTGTGGGAAAATCCTCTCTCTTGAACTGCCTCGCGCCGGGCATCGCCCTTTCTACGGGCGCTGTCAGCGAGAAGATCAAGCGCGGCAGGCATACGACGCGAACGGCGCAGCTTCTGCCGTTCGCCGGAGGATTCCTCGTCGATACGCCGGGATTCAGTGCTACGGAACTTGCCGAGATTGAGCCTTGTGCGCTCCCAGGGCTTTTTCCCGAATTTCGTTCCTTTTTCGGCGCTTGCCGATTTCAGCCCTGCACGCACAGCCACGAGCCGGGCTGCGCCGTCAAAGAAGCCGTGCAGGCGGGAAGAATTGAAGACTCGCGCTATGCTTCCTATTTGGAAATGCTGCAGCAGAGTGTACAGAGAAAGAAGGTATATCGATGATTCAAGTGGCGCCGTCGATTCTCTCGGCGGATTTCGCGCATCTTGCCGATGAGGTGCAGCGCATTGAAACTGCCGGGGCGGAGTACGTCCATATCGATGTCATGGACGGCGCTTTTGTGCCGAACATCACGTTGGGCGCTCCCGTCGTGAAGTCGCTTCGCAAATGCTCTGCGGCGGTTTTTGATGTGCATCTGATGGTCGAGCGCCCGGAAGCGCAGATCGCCTCCTTCGCCGAGGCTGGTGCGGACGTCATCACCTTTCATATCGAGGCGGTGCGTCATGCCCATCGCCTCGTACAGGAGATCAAATCTCTCGGCTGCAGGGCGGGCGTCGCGCTCAATCCTGCGACGCCGCTCGTCATGCTCGAAGAACTTATGGCAGATATCGACATGGCGCTCATCATGACGGTCAATCCGGGTTTCGGCGGACAGAAGTTCATTCCGTCGATGCTCGAAAAAATCGCGCTTCTGCGTCATACGGCAGAAGAAAATGATTTCGCTCTCGACATCGAGGTCGATGGCGGCATCAATGCCGAGACGGCGCCGCTCGTGCGAGAGGCGGGGGCGAACATCCTCGTCGCAGGCTCTGCCGTCTATGGTGCGAGCGATATAGAAAAAGCGATTCAGGCGATTCGCGGCTGAGGGAGGAGGAAACGCGAATGGAAAAGGCGGTAGTGCTGCTTTCGGGCGGACTTGATTCGACGACCTGCATGGCCGTCGCAAAGGAGCAGGGGAAAGAACTTTATCCCATCAGCTTTGACTATCATCAGCGCCACAGCATCGAGCTGGAAGGCGCGAAGAAGATTGCAGCTTTTTACAAAGTGAAACGTCATTTGATCATCGAGACGAACATGGAAGCGATCGGCGGCTCGGCGCTGACGGACGACAGCATCGCCGTGCCCGAGGGCGACGTTTCGCGCACGTCGGTTCCCGTGACCTACGTGCCTGCACGAAATCTGATCTTCTTGAGCTATGCGCTCGGCTATGCCGAAACCATCGGCGCGCGCTCCGTCTACATCGGCGTCAACAGCGTCGACTATTCGGGCTATCCCGACTGTCGTCCCGAATTTATCCGGCATTTTCAGGCCGTCGCGGACTACTCGACGGAAGCGGCCTCCGAAGGAAAGCGCATCGAGATCGTCACGCCCCTGCAGAATTTGTCCAAAGCCGATATCGTGCGCTTGGCGACGCGTCTTGCCGTGCCGTTGGAGCTTACGCACAGCTGTTACAGCGGCGGTGAAAAGGCGTGCGGCGTCTGCGACAGCTGCAAACTGCGCCTGCAGGGCTTCGCGGCTGCCGGCATAAAAGACCCGATCGAGTATGAAAGACGCTGAAGAAACGATGATGAAGGACATACAGAAAAGCGCGGATATGCGCGGCATCGACATACAGCATGTCGGCATCAAGGACGCCCATCTGCCGTTTCGCATCAAGACGAAGGCGGGTGATTTCCAGCAGGTCACAGCGCGCATCCTCTTTACGGTTTCCCTGCCCAAGGAGTACAAGGGCACGCACATGAGCCGCTTCTTGGAAATCTTGCAGCAGTGGTGCGACAAGCCCGTAGCGGAAGAAGAGATGGAAGCCATGCTGCAGGACGCGCTTCATCGTCTTGAAGCAGAAACGGCGAAGCTGCGCCTTTCCTTCAAGTATTTCATCGAGAAGGAAGCGCCGGCAAGCGGCAAGAAATCCGTGCTCGACCTCGATTGCTTCTTCGAGGGCGAAAAGCGTGCGGGCGAGGCGATGTCGTTCCGCCTCGGCGTCACCGTGCCTGCGACATCCCTCTGCCCGTGCAGCAAGGCGATCTCGCGCTACGGTGCGCACAATCAGAGGAGTCTTCTGCAAGCAGTCGTCGAGTTCAAGCCACCCGCGCCGTGCATCTTCATCGAGGATCTCGCCGCGCTCATGGAAGAGCAGGCGTCGTGCCCGATCTATCCGCTGCTGAAGCGCGAAGATGAGAAGTATGTGACGGAAAAAGCATACGAGCAGCCAAAGTTTGTCGAGGACATCCTGCGCGACCTCGTGCTCGCCCTGCGTCCTTTGCCCGGACTCTTTTGGTTCTCGCTTTCCTGCGAGAATTTCGAGTCCATTCACAATCACAGCGCCTATGCGAGCCACGAAGAATATGTGAATTGCGAGGCGCGGACAGCCGGCAAAGAGCAATGAGCTGAGAAACTGCGTCAGGCCGCTCTGAGGAGGTGTCAAATGAAGGTGTTCTGCAAGCGTTTCATCGTACCGCTGCTGCTCGTTTTCTTCATCTCGGGCGCCGTCATCTATTCGACGGTCGACATTCATACGTTGAAAAATCTCACAGCGTTCCAGCCGTGGTCCATCGCCCTTGCGCTCCTCTGCGTGAGCCTTGGTCTGACGCTTGACGGCACGCGCCTCATGCACCTCGTGAAGATCTCGGGCGAGCACATCACGCTGGGACAGGCGGTGCAGGTGGTCTTCGGCAACTACTTCCTCGCGCTTCTGACGCCGGGGGCAACGGGCGGCGCTGTGGCGCAGCTCATGTTCCTGCGTCATGCAGGCGTACCGGCGGGCAAGGCGACGGTGCTCGTCATCGTGCGAACCCTCGTGTCCATCCTTTTCCTTATATGCTGCATGCCGTTCATTTTCCTGCACGACGCAGGCATCCTGCCCGGCGTGGACAATCATACGCTGATGCTCGTCTCCGTCATCGCCTTCGTCGTCATCGCACTCATCGCGCTTGCCTTTCGCGCGAATGCGTTCGACTATATCGTCCTGCGCCTGACGAAGCGACTGAGCGCGAAGCGCAGCAAAAAGCTGCTCTCTTTCTATCGTGATCTCAAGATGGGTGTGCATCTCCTCGCGTCCTCGCCCAAGAGCATGCTTCGCATCTTTTTTGAATCAGGTTTAAGTCTCATGTTCATCTATGCCATCGTTCCGTGTCTTCTTTTGGGACTCGGCGTGACAGAGGCCGATTGGTACACGGTCATGGGGCGCATGATTTTCCTCAACATGCTGCTCTACTTCACGCCGACGCCCGGCGGCTCCGGCATCGCGGAGGGCGGCTTCGTCCTGCTCTTCGCCGATTCCGTGCCGGCAGGCACCGTCGGCATCCTCGCCGTTTGCTGGCGGCTCATCGCCGAGTACATCCCGTTCTTCATTGGTCTTTACTACACGCTCAAGGTATTTGGCAGAGATTTTATGCATCGCCAGATGGAGCAGCAGGAGGATGGCTGAACGTGCAGGCATACTGCTGAAAATAATGTTTCTTAAAGAAAATTTTTTCGTGCGCTTGCCATGATAGGAACTTTGCTATATAATTACTGTTAGTAATTGTTTTTTCAAAACTTCATACAGACGTCATAAGTGTCGCCGATGTATATCGGCGAGCGATGAGAGGAAAATGGGTGAAAGACCCATGCTGTCCCGCAGCTGTAATCGGGGAATTTGTTTCCATGGGAAACGCTGGAATCGCTGTTTCTTATGAAAGTGCTGAATGCGTCGGCACTTCCTGACATGTCACTGGGGAAAACCCGGGAAGACGGAAACAAACGATGATCCGAGAGCCAGAAAGCCTGCTTATGATAAGATTCATTGCTTGACTTACGAGAGATGAGGAGATGGATGCCAGGGTATATTCGTTGGCGGAATATACCCGTGGTATTTTGCGCTTGCAGGAAAAATCCGCATGTCTTGTCTTGGTTGACGGACATGCGTTTTTTTATGGAAATGCCGGATAGCTGGGCGTTTCCTTATAGAGACCGATTCTGAGGATTCGGTCGCAAATGTCTTTTTTATATGATTTTTAAGGAGATGAGGTATTGCATTGAAAGGAAAAGA
>ERZ773014.1339-NODE-1339-length-15785-cov-18.679720_pt1 | contig 15785 bp, 11 predicted proteins | sample MGYA00580841_ERZ773014 | MGnify/ENA primary metagenome ERZ773014 (study PRJEB29015, sample SAMEA2737989) | human oral metagenome | biome: human oral; feature: human-associated habitat; material: dental | place: China | collected 2067 ...
CCTACTATGCAGGGGCTAAGTTTTCGGAAAATAGCAGAGCACTGCTCTCAAACGGTGGACGTGTCTATATGCTCGTCACCACAGCAGATACCGTCAAAGAAGCACAAAGTACCATCTACCAAGAACTCTCCCAACAAAAAACAGAAGGCCTCTTTTACCGAACAGATATCGGAAGCAAGGCGATAAAAGATTAACAGACACAAAAATTGTCATGGTGAGCGAAAGCGAGCCAAAGTAAGATAATGGTCGCCGTGGTGAAAAGGCCAGCACAGAAACTGTTCTGGCCGGGGAAAATTTGAGACTTAGGCTCAAATTTTAGGAATGAAACCGAAGGTTTGCTTCCGTCCCCACCACCTAAGACCATTATCAAAAAAGGAAGAAAAAGGATTAAAAATGAAACCAGTAATTTCCATCATCATGGGCTCAAAATCTGACTGGGCTACCATGCAAAAAACCGCCGAAATCCTAGACCGCTTCGGTGTAGCCTACGAAAAGAAAGTTGTCTCTGCCCACCGTACGCCAGACCTCATGTTCAGACATGCGGAGGAAGCCCGTAGCCGTGGCATCAAGGTTATCATCGCGGGTGCTGGTGGTGCAGCCCATTTGCCAGGCATGGTAGCAGCCAAAACCACTCTACCTGTTATTGGTGTACCAGTCAAATCACGTGCTCTTAGTGGAGTGGACTCGCTCTACTCGATTGTTCAGATGCCGGGTGGCGTGCCTGTTGCGACAATGGCTATTGGTGAAGCAGGTGCGACCAATGCGGCCCTCTTTGCCCTTCGTCTCCTCTCAGTAGAGGATCAGGCTATCGCGACAGCTTTGGCAGATTTCGCAGAAGAACAAGGAAAAATCGCAGAGGAGTCGACAAATGAGCTCATCTAAAACAATCGGAATTATCGGTGGCGGTCAGCTGGGTCAGATGATGGCCATTTCTGCTATCTACATGGGGCACAAGGTTATCGCGCTGGATCCTGCGGCGGATTGCCCGGCCTCTCGCGTGGCGGAAATCATCGTGGCACCTTATAACGATGTGGATGCCCTCCGTCAGTTGGCTAAGCGTTGCGATGTCCTCACCTATGAGTTTGAAAATGTCGATGCTGACGGTTTGGATGCTGTCATTAAGGATGGTCAGCTCCCTCAAGGGACAGATCTCCTTCGCATTTCTCAAAATCGTATCTTTGAAAAGGATTTCCTTTCCAACAAAGCTCAAGTCACCGTGGCACCTTACAAGGTCGTGACTTCTAGTCAAGATTTGGTAGATCTTGACCTGTCAAAAAACTATGTCCTCAAGACTGCAACTGGTGGCTATGACGGGCATGGGCAAAAGGTCATTCGCTCGGCAGAAGATTTGGAAGAAGCCTATTCACTGGCTGATTCAGCAAACTGTGTCTTGGAAGAATTTGTTAATTTTGACCTTGAAATTTCTGTTATCGTTTCTGGAAATGGCAAGGATGTGACGGTTTTCCCAGTTCAGGAAAATATCCACCGTAACAACATCCTCTCTAAGACCATTGTTCCAGCTCGAATTTCAGAAAGTCTAGCTGAAAAAGCTAAAGCAATGGCAGTGCGAATAGCTGAACAGTTGAACCTGTCTGGAACCCTTTGCGTGGAAATGTTTGCGACTGCTGATGACATCATTGTCAATGAGATTGCCCCACGTCCGCATAACTCTGGGCACTACTCGATTGAAGCCTGCGACTTCTCGCAGTTTGACACTCATATTCTAGGTGTTTTGGGAGCACCATTGCCAGCAATTAAACTGCATGCCCCAGCCGTCATGCTTAACGTTCTCGGCCAGCACGTCGAGGCTGCTGAAAAATATGTCACAGAAAATCCAAGCACCCACCTCCACCTGTATGGTAAAATAGAAGCAAAGCACAACCGCAAGATGGGACATGTGACTTTGTTTAGTGATGTGCCGGATAGTGTGGAAGAGTTTGGGAAAGGGATTGATTTTTAAGGAAATATGAAAAAATATTTTAAAAATAACACAAAACAATTGATATGTTTATTGTTACTAGTGATGGCATCTGGTCCCTTTTTCTCAGTTGTTATCGGAACTTTTTCCAATTATTTGAATTCCAAATTAGGTGATTGGTTGAGTTTTTATGGAAGTGTCGCTGGAATTGTAATCTCATTGATTGTTGTTCATCTACAATTATCGCTCGAAGAAGAAAAGGAATTACGTAAGTATCGACCAGAGTTGATTTTAAGCAATGATTATCAGCTTATCAAGCCAAACTGTAGAGTATATTTTGATGATAAATATTGGTTTCATCTAAGAAAATCAGAAAATAACAAACAGTATGTAGCAGCTAATAGTTTTGAAGAATCTTATTCTAATAAGGATAAAAGAGATAAAATTTTATCTCTTGAAATTGTTAACAATCAACCTATATTTAATATTCGCATCTTATTTGGGGAAAGTTTGGACGGTGAGCTGATACCAAAATTAAATGCGGAGCAAAGATTATATGTAATCTCGAAAGCACATCAAGAAGAGATACATCAACATATCTTAGGTAACAAGCCTAATTTTAATCACGTTCCAGAGACGATCACTTTATTCTTTACAACACTTTCAGGAGAAGTGTGTAAGTATATTTATAAAGTTGATGGCAAAGGATATTGTAGTATCAATCGAAAGTATTTTGGGGTAGACTATCCTGAAGTTGCTAAAAATATTCATATTTGTGACTATATTGTCAGTAAATAGAAAGTATTGAATAAATTTAGTTTTTATGGATTAACGTATTTTTTATTTTCGTCGAAAGGGATAGGATTGCAGTAATTTATGATTTACCGCTGGATACTGATTTGAATACACTAGCTCACTATCCATCTGTGTGGATTGAAAAATAAGGGTTTGAATAAATGGTGAAATTAAAAAAATTACAAAAAGAATTTTTAAATCTTGGTTATACTGTTAGTGATGAAGATCCAAAAGAAGGTGGCGAAGGTACTGTATACAAAGCAGAAAAAGGACAAAATCTTTATGCTATCAAAGTTATTAAAGATTTAAGAACGGATAGAATTAAAAGATATAAACAGGAAATTGAAAGTGTTCAAAAATTAAATCATCACAATATTATAAAACCTATTTATGGAGAATTATTGATTGATGGTGGAGAAGTTCAGTACAGTATTATGCCATTCTATGAAAATGATTTAAAAAAGATCATTCCCCAATTATTAGATTATGAGCAGATTTTTAACATTATCATTGAACTGGGAGAAGCTTTAAAGTACATTCATAGCAAAGGTATTATACACAGGGATTTAAAGCCAGAAAACGTATTGGTTGCGGCAGATGACGGACATTTAGTTTTAACGGATTTTGGTATTGCACATTTTAAGGATTCTAATCTAACTAAGAAAAATGATTTGTTAAATAACAGAGTATATCTGGCTCCTGAACAATATATTAAAGGTAATGCTCAAAATGTGACTCAAGCAGCAGACATTTATTCATTTGGACTAATTATTAATGAGTGCTTTACTAAGAGAGTCGCTCACGGTGACAATCCTCGGTTAATAAGTGATGAGTATCCGTTTTTATTTGAACTTGACAATATAGTCAAAAAGATGTTAAGGCAAGATGCTGAAAAAAGAATAGGTATCAATTGTGCTTTAAGTTTGTTGAAAGAGGCTAGAGAAACTCTGTTTGAAGACTTAGATTACCTTAGTTGTGATTTGACGGACGGATCTCCAGAAGATTTATCTCCAGAAGAACTAGGAAGTATTTTAAGTCAAGCTAGTAAAGATGTTTATTTTGCGACTAAATTTAAGCTAGATGATGATATCACTAAACAGTATGAGTTAAATTATCATAAAAACATTAGTTTTAGTGTTTCTCCTTATTTAAAAAATTTAGCTGCTGGTTATAAAATTTTGGATGTTTGTCGAAAAAAATTTATTTATGAAACTGCATATCCAGAGGGGCCAAGACTTTCATTTCTAAACGAAAGTGAGTATAAAGGTCTTCATGATAGATTAGAGGCAGTTCTCAATATATATATGATTTCAGGTAGACTTTATGGACAAATAAAAAAATATTTTTCAGCATGTCTAGATTATCATGCTGAAGAGATTCTAACACAAATTGAAGATGAACAATGGATGTTTGAAAAACTGTTTTATCACATAGAAGATGCACCCATACTTTGGTTAAGGACGTTTTTATTAGAACTGGGTATTGAACAGAGTGAATTAGAAGATAATATTTTTATAAATTGGGATAGAGCGGTAGCTGGCAATGAGATAGAGTCATCTTTGTATATAGGAGATACGGCATTTGATAAAAAACAAACTGAAAATATTAAATTAATTTGTCAAGAACTTACAAACAGGTGGGATGTGTCATATGATTATCTTGATGATAAAACTATTAGATTTATATTTGCAGATGAACATCAATTTGAAAATTTTAAACGTTATGTAAAAAGTGTGACGAAATCAGGTCGTAACCTGGTGTTAGATTTTAATGATGATATTAGTCAAAAGTCTAAAGTCATTGATGGTGAAATTATTGTGGATTTAAATATCTCTTGGGACATTGATTCAATTTTGGCAAAGGCACTTGATTTTAAGAAAATAAATTAAAATTTTTAGTAGTTGTTTAAATGCTCAAAATAAACTAAAAATATAGAAAGAAACAAATTCTCTTGTATTCATTTAACTGAATACGGGCTATGGACTTGATTAACTCCTATGATACAAATTATCGTTAACGCTTTTGTTGAAAAATATAAGACAGGAGCTGTTGTTGAAGTCTTGTATGCTAGTAGTGATCACGAACAAGTGAAATCCAAATATGAAGAGCTAGTGGCTCAGTACCCAGAAAACTATTTAGTTATCTATGATCTACCGTTGGATACGGATTTGAATACACTAAATCACTATACATCTGTATGGATTGGGAAAGAGGAATTTGAGGAATCTTCTAACTTGTGTCCTTAAGGAAAATGAAAGATAGGTGAAAGAAAATATGAAATACTACGCTGTAAAGTTGGGCAGACAGACTGGAATTTTTGAGACATGGGGAGAAGCGGAAGCACAGGTAAAAGGATTTCCTAATGCAAAGTTTAAATCGTTCTCTTCGTTTGAGGAGGCTGAATCTTATCTTGAAGATTTTAATCAGAGTCAATCTAGTAACCTAGTTGAGTATGAAGCTTATGTAGATGGCTCTTTTGATAAAAATAAAAATATATATGGTTCGGGTGTAGCTATAATTAAGAATAATGAAGTAGTAGAAAAAATTTCATTTTCGGGTTCTGATGAAAAATATATCGAAAGCCATCAGATTGCAGGAGAGATAGAAGCAGCCCTTCGGGCGATGGAATGGGCTGTTAACCACAATATTTCTTCAATTGCTATCTATTACGACTATGAGGGAATAAGATCATGGGCTTTAGGAGAATGGAAGACAAATAAGTCAGTTTCAAGAGATTATAAAGTTAAATATGATAGTTTATCATCACAAGTAAAAGTTTATTTTAACAAGGTTAAAGCGCATAGTGGTGTAAAGTTTAACGAATTAGCAGATCATTTAGCGAAAAAAGCAATAAAAGAAGGTGATTCTAATACTAATGATAACTTATCTAATAATCAATTAAGCATAGAATTTTATAACTATTTAACTTCAAGTGATGAGAACGATAAAAAAGATAATATCATTTATTATAACGAGTTTATGATTAGTGATAAAAAGATTCTTAAATTTATCAAGAATATCTGGAAACAAGAAGGAAAAAAGATTGGAGAGATCAAAAACATCTCATATAAATTGAATTTCAATAGTAATATATTGAGTGCAAAAATAGAGGCTAAGGAATCTAAAAATTACGAAATAAAATTTTAGGAGAAATGTAATGAATGATATTTTTAAAAATCTTGATTTAAATAGGGAACAGATCTTAGAGACTATTAAAGAATTTTTGGCAACTAAGCCGCATTTAGATGCTCAAGTTGCTGATGAATTAGAATTAAAAAATGCAGCACAAGGGCTTTATCGATGTAATATTTCAACAAATAGTGGTACATTTTTCTTAGATATGTTTTATCGTACCGATGGTAAAACGACATTACAAAGTAATAATGGGAATGCCCAGTTTTCAGAATTGAAGATTGAATTATGCCGATATATAGATAAAAATTGTAAAAAAGGAGTCACCCAAAAAGATAAGAAGGATCCGTGGTTTACTGCAAACAATATTAATTGTGATGATGTTAGAAGTGTAATATCTTTAATTAAAGAGTCTTCTTTTTATGAAAGTGAGTTACCTCATTCTGAGGGGAATGGTTTTCCAACCTGGAAATTTAAAGGTGTCCAGAAAGAGACTTTGACAATTACCTATTTTAATAAAAATACGAACGGCGTTGGGAAACTATTGCTACAAGGTAAACCAGAGTTATTATTTTTACAATCAATGGAGATTATAACTCAATTATTTGATACGGATGAGATTGAAACAAAATTCAGTGATAGTGGTTTTTTTGAAAGTCAAATTGACGAGTCAATTGTTCAAAATGATATCTCAAGCATAATGCCCAATGCTTTTGATAAATTACCTAGTGATCAGTTGAAGAAAACTGTAAAACAGGCGATAATCTTTAAAAATTTCAAATCTAATTTTGAAGATTATACAGTATATACTTTTCCAGCTTATCGTGCTTTAGAGGGTCATTTAAGATGGGTTTTAAGTGAGCTTGGTATTGATTGGCTAACTAAGTTAGATTCTAAAGGGAAGCCAGCATCAACATCATTCTATATGTTTGATAAGGTATCAAGTGAGGGAGCATATAGCTATGTTTTACAATCCTGCTACCATGTGAATGTTGAAAGTAAATACCCAACTAAAAAAGAACAGTTTCTAACATATATAGGCGAGTTGTATCAAATATTGAGTGACGAAAGAAATAGCTATTTTCATTGGAAAAAGTTAGAACCAGGACTGATGTTAGATGAAACAGTATTGATTGAAGATGAGGAAATGGCTAGAGCAATTATTGTAAAATGCTTGACAAAAATTGAAGAATATTATAAACTGTTTCATTAATATTAAAATTGAAAGGAGGTAAGAGGATGTTTCGTATAAAACAAATTGATCTGGAGAAGTATTCAGTAATTGTTTATTCATGTTCTTATGATTCTCCTATTTCTTACCTTTTGGATATTGAGTATAAAATAAAAGAATTAGGTATTGAAGGAGGATATATTTTATTTGATACCTTGTTAAGTAAAGGAAACAGTTCCACAAGGTTTTTTGAGGCAAAATTTGAAGATGGAAAATTTATCAAATCATCTTTTAAAAATATTGAAGTTGCAAAAAATTCAGAAATTAGAAAAAAAGCTTGTGAATTTTATAGAGAATCTGGGATAAATTTAAATAACTCATTATTAACAGAAGTACAAAAAAGAATAATCAACAAAGGACTAGCATTGTAATGTTCTAATAGAATATAGGAGAAACAACAATGATCAACCGATACTCTCGCCCTGAGATGGCGAACATTTGGAGTGAAGAAAATAAATACCGTGCTTGGCTTGAGGTGGAAATCTTGGCTGACGAGGCATGGGCTGAGTTGGGGGAAATCCCTAAGGAAGATGTGGCTTTGATTCGCGAGAAAGCGGACTTTGACATCGATCGTATTTTAGAGATTGAGCAGGAGACGCGCCACGATGTGGTTGCCTTCACACGTGCGGTTTCTGAGACGCTTGGCGAGGAGCGTAAGTGGGTTCACTATGGCTTGACTTCTACTGACGTGGTGGACACGGCCTACGGTTACCTCTACAAGCAGGCCAACGACATCATCCGTCGCGACCTTGAAAACTTCACCAACATCATTGCTGATAAGGCTAAGGAGCACAAGTTCACCATCATGATGGGGCGTACCCACGGTGTGCACGCTGAGCCGACAACTTTTGGTCTTAAATTGGCGACTTGGTACAGTGAGATGAAGCGTAATATCGAGCGTTTCGAGCATGCGGCTGCTGGTGTGGAAGCTGGTAAGATTTCGGGTGCGGTTGGGAACTTTGCCAACATCCCACCATTCGTCGAGCAATACGTCTGCGACAAGCTTGGTATCCGTGCTCAAGAAATCTCTACACAAGTCCTTCCTCGTGACCTTCACGCTGAGTACTTTGCGGTTCTTGCGAGCATCGCGACTTCTATTGAACGCATGGCGACGGAAATCCGTGGTCTTCAAAAATCTGAGCAACGCGAAGTGGAAGAATTTTTCGCCAAAGGTCAAAAAGGTTCATCTGCAATGCCTCACAAACGCAATCCTATCGGTTCTGAAAACATGACAGGTCTGGCGCGTGTTATCCGTGGCCACATGGTGACAGCTTATGAAAATGTTGCTCTCTGGCACGAACGTGATATTTCTCACTCATCAGCTGAGCGCATCATCACACCAGATACAACTATTTTAATCGACTACATGCTCAACCGTTTTGGAAATATCGTCAAGAACTTGACGGTCTTCCCAGAAAACATGATCCGCAACATGAACTCGACTTTTGGTCTGATCTTTAGCCAACGTGCCATGTTGACCTTGATTGAAAAAGGTATGACGCGTGAGCAAGCCTATGACTTGGTGCAACCAAAAACAGCCTACTCTTGGGACAATCAAGTAGACTTTAAACCGCTTCTCGAAGCAGATCCAGAGGTAACTTCACGTCTGACTCAAGAAGAAATCGACGAAATCTTCAACTCTGCATACTACACAAAACGAGTGGATGATATCTTCGAACGTATCGGACTGGGTGACTAATCACAATAAAAAAGCGAGATTCAATCTCGCTTTTTCGTATTCTCTTAGAAGAATCTTAGTCTTCTTTTCTCTTAGTCAGTCCGTAGGCTGCTAGTGTCGCCATGAGTCCTGCTGCGACCAAGCCTGCAGAGTCTTGACTTCCTGTTGCAGGGAGTTGTTTCTCAACTGCTTTGGCAGTAGTTGGTGCAGTTTGCTCAGCTTTCTCAACGGCAGTTCCGACTTCAACGACCTGAGCGACCGCTTCCTGTGTTACTACGCTATTGACAAGTGTTCTTTCTTCTTTGCCATCAGCAGTAGTGCTTACCGAGTAGAAGGCAGTACGACGACCATTTACTCCAGCAAGGACAACTTGTGTTTGTCCTTTTGGTAATTGAGGATTTTCACGTGTCACGGTAGTGAATGGAATTTCTTCCTCTTGGATGTCCAGTCTTGGTTTTGTTTCAGCAGTTGCTGCTTTACCATTTTCATCTCCAACGTGAGTTACAAGGGTTCCAACTTCAACGATTTGGGTCACTGCTTCTTGGGTCACAAGGCTATCTACAAGAGTTTTCACTTCCTTACCGTCAGCACTAGTGCTTACAGAGTAGTAATGACTGCGACGACCGTTAGCGCCTTTAGTAACGACTTGCGTTTTCCCTTTGAGCAAGAGTGGATTTTCACGTGTCACTGTAGTGAATGGAATCTCTTCCTCTTGGATATCCAGTCTTGGTTTTGTTTCTGCGGCTGGAGCAAGCCCGTTTTCATCCCCTTTGTGAGTAATAGGGGCACCGATTTCAACCACTTGGGTCACAGGTTCTTTGGTTACTTGACTATCTAGAACGGTTTCTGTTTTCTTACCATTTTCAGTAAGGACAGAGATGTAATGAGTGCGTTCGCCCTCTACACCTGGTGTTACGATCTTTTCTTGCTTAGCTGGGAGGTTCGGATTTTCTTTTTTGATAACTTCAAATGGAATCTTTTCTGCTCTTGTGATGAGTTCTGGTTTGTTTTCGACAGCAGCAGCTAGTTCATTTTCATCGAGGCTTCCTGAGTGGGTTGCCGCTGGTTTGAGACCTAGACGGGCTGCTTTGAGAGTGGCTACGAGAGCATCTAACTCGGTTTGTTTGCTACGGTTGAGGTTGTAGTTGAGAGCCTCTTTAGCTGTATTTAGGGCATCGAGACTTTCTTTACTGTATCCTTCCAAGTTAGTAGGGATTTGAGCAAGCTCCTCGCGGAGTGAATTGTAGTTAGCACGGAAGTAGTCTTTGTTGTGGTCTGCAAAGGCAGTCATGAGCTCAAAGATTTCTTCTTCCTTGTACTCAGCACTTGGTTTGTCTGCCCAGATAGCAAGCATGCTTCCGACCGTCGGAAGGTCTACTTCTGGATACTTAGTAGATGCAAGCTGGTTAAATGGCACTTTTCCAGAGTTTTCAATCGCCTTTGATAGTGGGTAGGCTTCGTCTGGTTTGTGATTGCCTAGGACGTAGTACCAGTCTCCGTTGGTATTAAGGAATTTATAGCCTTTACTTGCAAGGTACTGAGGAGATGCAAGGTTGTAGCCCCACCATCCTTTAGACCAGTAAGAGATGATGACATCCTTGTCAAACTCAACATCATCCTTATCCTCGTAGTAGAAACCATCGTTGAAGGCCATTGGTTGAAGGCCTCTTTCTTTGGCCATGGCAGCAAGAGTGTTAGAGTACTCAGCAAACTTGCCATAGAGTCCATACCATTTGAGGTAGTACCAGCCTTGGGCATTGGTGGCGTCATTAGCGTATTCGTCTGTACCGTAGTTAAAGATCTTAGTCTTGCCTGCAAAGAAGTCCATGTACTTGCCGATAAGGGCTTTTGTAAAGTTCATCGCTTCTTCATTTTCAAGGTCCATGGTTGTTTTAGAGACCTTGTCAAAGTTGGCTTGAGGATTTTGGATACCTAATTTTTCCATAGCGACAAGCATGGCATCCATGTGACCTGGGCTGTTGATCGCTGGGATGAGTCCAATCCCTTTTGATTTTGCGTACTCAATCAATTCAGTGATTTCAGCCTGACTAAGAGTGGTTCCGTTTGGATCATCGTAGTAAGCTTTTGTTCCTTCAATGATGGCATTTTTGACATCGTCACTTGCATAGGTTTTGCCGTTAGCAGTGATAGTCATGTCATCAAGTAGGAAGCGAAGTCCGTCATTTCCTAGGAGGAGATGCACATCAGAATATCCAAGTTCACTAGCTTTATCAATGATACGTTTGAGTTGTTCAGCTGAGAAGTACTTACGTCCAGCGTCAATTGAGATCACCTTGTTCTTGGCAAGTTTTTCAACTTCGCGTTTCGCGTCTTCTTCTTTTTGAGCTTCTGGTGTGAAGGTCAAATTGCTGACAGCTTCTTGGAGTTTCGCGATTGCTTGGTCAATGGTATCTTGTTGGGCACGGCTGAGGTTGCTATCAAGTGAGCGAATGGCTTTTTCAGCTTCTTTTACAGCTGCGACACTTTCTGCAGTATAGCGGTTAAGGTCTGTTGGTACTTCTTTCAGAGCTTGCTCAGCAGACTCATAGTCAGCTGCGAAGTATTCAGCATTGGCATTTGCGAAGCTACGCATGAGTTTGAAGAGGCGTGATGGTGAATAGCGTGCAGATGGGGTATCCGCCCAAGCAGCTACCATACCCCCGATGAACGGGATAGTAGCCCCATCAGATTTTGGTACAGAAGTGATTGGAGTGTTCTTGATACCATTGAGTCCTTGGTCGAGGTTATACCATCCTTGGCCATCGGCATTTCGTCCGAGGACGTAGTACCAAGCATCGTTGGTATTAAGGATTTGGTGGCCTTTTTCAACTAGAAGTTTAGAAGAAGCGACGTCGTATCCGCCCCATCCACCAGTCCACATAGAAACGATGATGTCTTTGTCAAAGGTTCCAAAGCTAGTGTCGCTATTATAGTAGATACCATCGTTAAAGGCCATTGGTTTGAGGCCGTGAGATTTGACGATGCGAGCAAGGTCGTTGGCGTAGGCGATAAATTTATCATAACCCTTGTCTGGGAATCCATCTTCTGGATACCATTTATAGGCTTGAAGAACGCTCCAGCCTTTAGCGTCTGTAGCATCATTGGCGTACTCGTCCAGTCCTATATTGAAGATGTCAGTTTTGCCAGCGAAGTAAGCAGCATACTTGTCGATTAGAGCTTTGGTAAATGCAACCGCTTCTTTGTTATCAAGGTCAACGGTACGAGCAGATTCCTTACCAAAGTAGTTGAAGTTCGGTTTTTGGATGCCTAGTTCTTTCATGGCATGCAAAATCGCATCCATGTGACCAGGGCTGTTTACAGTTGGGATGAGGCCAATACCTTTGTTTTTAGCATAGTTGATCAAGTCCGTCATCTGACTTTCTGTCAAATGGTTGCCGTTTGGATCCTTGTAGTAGGCATCAGTTCCGTTTTCGAGTGCACGTTTGACATCGTCGCTTGCATAGGTTTTGCCATTGGCTGTGATCGTCATGTCGTCCAACATAAAACGCATACCATCATTTCCGACTAAGAGATGGAGGTCAGTATAACCGTAGTGTTTGGCTTTGTCGATGATTTCTTTGAGTTGGTCTGGAGAGAAGTACTTGCGTCCAGCGTCGATTGAGATCATTTTTCGTTTTGCCAGTTTTTCATTTACCTGAGCTGCACGTTCCGTGCTAGGAGTGGCTACTGCAGGTGTGACGGCTTCATTTTTCTTTTCTTCGTCAATTTTTACTGGTTCTGATTGTTCTTTTGAAACAGGAGTAGTTTTTTCAGCGACTGGAGTCTCGTCAGTTTTCTCTGCAATTACTGGGGATTCAGTTTTTTCGACTGTTGGAGCGAGTGTAGCTGAAGCATCCTTCTCCTCCGTGCTTTTTGCCTCAACTGTTTCTTCAATTTTGCTTTCAACCGATGTCTCAGCTGTCTGCGACTGTCCCTGAGCAGTTTGAGCTGCGCTTGGATTTTCTGGTGTTGGAGTGACGCTGTCGGCAGACACGACGTGGGTACCGAAGGCAAATCCTATGAGTACAGAAGCTGCCCCAATCGCGTATTTACGGATGGAGAAGCGCTGTTTCTTTTCTAGTTTCATGATAAAACCTCCTTGTTATTATGTTATATGATAACGTTTACATAAAACTGTTTTTATTTTATTATCTAAACTATAAAAAGTCAAGCGGCTTTATGAAAGAACTATAATAAATGGAAAAAATCATAAGATTAGGAAGCTGTTTCCCCTAGCAAATCTGCTCTAGCAGAAAATTTTTCTGACTATTTTACTTATTTTTAGTAAAAACGCTACTAATTATAGATTTACCTTTTATCGTATGTTCATACTAAATGGTGCATGCTATAATAGACATAGAAAAACCCGAGTCTAAACTCAGGTTTTTCTTATCGACCTCTATTACTTGAGATAAATTTAATCTTGTAGTAATCCGCTCGCTTATAAGTTTCGCTATAGGCAAGGACTTGGCCAGTGGCCTCAAGTTTTGTAGTCTTGGTTTGGAAGACAGTTGGGAATTGTGTATCGATTCCTAATACAGAAGCAGCGTGCTCTGGTGTTGGAAAGGCGATCTCGTTGATTTCCTCAAAATGCTCATCAGTCATGTGAATGCGGTAATCCAGCTTGAAACGTTTATAGATAGAACTATAATAGTCAAGATTTGGATAGTTGGCGTTGATATATTGTTCGGGAATATAAGAAGTGTGGTAGATATAGGTCACACCGTTAGTTTGACGTGTCCGTTCGATCTTGTAGTAGAACTGGTCTCCACGCAAACCAAGTTTTTCCAAATATTCAAGCTTATTTCCACGTTCGATAGAAAGGACAGTTACCTTATCGTCCTTTGTTTCAAAAATTTCCACATCTGAAAACTCAACGAGTTTGTGCTTACGAGCGCGTGAAACAAAAGTTCCTTTTCCTTGCTGGCGGACAATATAGCCATCTTTGGCAAGGTCGTTCAAGGCACGAACAACTGTGATAGAACTGACATCATACATCGCGATCAACTCTGCTTCAGTATAAAACTTGTCTCCACTCGCAAATTGACCTGAAATGATTTTATTCTTGAGTTCGTCTTTAATATATTGGTATTTTGGAATAGCCATAATTGCACCTCAATTTTTTTCTTTCTCCTTCTTTGATTTTACCACAAACACAAAGAAAATAGTAGCATTTAGATGAAAAAATAACATAATACATTAAAAATATTATTTTGCACATATATAAAAGTGTCATCGAAACAGAGGTCGTGCAAAAGCCCTCATCTCATGCTATTTTTTAGATAATTTTGGTAAAAAAGAAGTAAAAAAATAGAAAAATTTTAAATAATTTTCTAAAACCTATTGACAAATGCACGAGATTTGATTATAGTTAATATTATAACAAATGAAAGCGCAAACTTAATTTGTCAGAGGTAATAACATGACAAGCTTTAAAATTGAGGACGATTTCTATTTAGATGGAAAACCGTTCAAGATTTTGTCCGGCGCCATTCATTATTTTAGAATTCCAGCGGAGGATTGGTATCATTCGCTCTACAACTTAAAAGCGCTTGGCTTTAATACAGTCGAGACTTATGTAGCATGGAATTTACATGAACCTATTGAAGGTGAGTTTAATTTTGAAGGTGCTATGGATTTGGAGAGATTCCTCCAAATCGCACAGGATTTGGGTCTATACGCCATTGTGCGTCCGTCTCCATTTATCTGTGCTGAGTGGGAGTTCGGCGGTTTACCAGCTTGGCTCTTAACTAAGAACATGCGAATCCGTTCATCCGATCCGGCTTATGTTGAGGCAGTTGCTCGCTATTATGACCAATTATTACCAAGGCTTGTGCCTCGCTTGTTGGAAAATGGCGGAAACATTCTCATGATGCAAGTCGAAAATGAATATGGATCTTATGGAGAAGATAAGTCTTATCTGAGAGCGATTCGAAAATTGATGGAAGAACGAGGGATTGATTGCCCACTCTTTACTTCAGACGGCCCTTGGAGGGCTACTTTGAAAGCCGGAACCTTGATCGAAGACGATCTCTTTGTGACAGGGAACTTCGGTTCTAAAGCTCCATACAACTTCTCACAAATGCAAGAATTCTTTGATGAGCATGGCAAAAAATGGCCCCTCATGTGTATGGAATTCTGGGATGGCTGGTTCAACCGTTGGAAAGAGCCAATCATCACACGGGATCCTAAAGAATTGGCAGAAGCTGTTCGAGAGGTGTTAGAGCAAGGCTCCATCAACCTTTATATGTTCCATGGCGGAACAAACTTTGGTTTCATGAATGGTTGCTCGGCTCGAGGAACTCTAGATTTGCCACAAGTTACATCTTACGATTATGATGCCCTTCTCGATGAAGAAGGAAATCCAACTGCTAAATACCTAGCAGTCAAGAAGATGATGGCAACACACTTCCCAGAGTATCCACAGTTAGAACCACTTTACAAGGAAAGCATGGAAATGGAATCCATTCCACTAGTCGAAAAAGTTTCCTTGTTTGAAACTCTGGATAGCTTGGCAAGTCCAACTGAAAGCCTCTATCCAAAAGCGATGGAAGAACTTGGTCAAAGTTATGGCTACCTTCTTTACCGTACCGAAGCAAGTTGGGATGCAGAAGAGGAACGTCTCCGTATCATCGATGGACGTGACCGAGCTCAACTTTATGTAGATGGTCAATGGATTGCCACTCAATACCAGACAGAAATCGGTGAAGATATCTACTGTCAGGGAAATCGAGAAGGTTTTTCAGAGATTGACATCTTGGTCGAAAATATGGGGCGTGTTAACTACGGACATAAGTTCTTGGCAGATACGCAACGTAAAGGAATTCGTACAGGTGTCTGCAAGGATCTACACTTCATGTTAAATTGGAAACAATATCCACTTCCATTGGATAATCCTGAGAAAATTGATTTTTCAAAAGGATGGACAGAAGGACAACCGGCCTTTTACGCTTTCGACTTTACCGTTGAAGAGCCTAAGGATACCTACTTAGATTTATCTGAGTTTGGTAAGGGAGTTGCCTTTGTCAACG
>ERZ773014.1344-NODE-1344-length-15767-cov-10.254710_pt1 | contig 15767 bp, 19 predicted proteins | sample MGYA00580841_ERZ773014 | MGnify/ENA primary metagenome ERZ773014 (study PRJEB29015, sample SAMEA2737989) | human oral metagenome | biome: human oral; feature: human-associated habitat; material: dental | place: China | collected 2067 ...
TGATCGTCTGGTTCTACATCGGGAATGAGGGGCTTTCCATCATCGAGAATGCGGCAAAGGCGGGTGCGCCCATTCCGAAGCGACTCACCGACACCCTGGAACAGCTCGCCAAAGAAAAAGACGCACAGAGTGCAGAATCCGCGCAAAACACGCAAGGAGGGAGGAAGGGTGTATGACAAGAAAAATATGCTGCGCATTGGTGCTTTTGTCCTCGTTGCTCTTGGCGTTGCCGTTCTCCTATGGAGTCTGCGCAGCGACCCCGAGCCCGCCGGAGAGCACCGTATCAATGTCGAGCGAGGATTTGACGAGACTCAGAGAAATCAGCAGAGCGCAGGAGAAAGCCTTGAACGAATCCGCGCAGGACTTGATGATGGCACGCGCAGCCTTGAACGCATCGAACGAAGCGCTGACCAAAGCGAAGCAGGAGCTCGCCGCATCGCAGGAGACCTTGACGCACTCACGGAAGGAAACAGCGCAGCTCTTGAGCGAATTGAGCACGCAGAGGCAGGAAATCGCGGCGCTGAAACAGCGATTGAACGTGCTCAGCAGCGAATCGCAGAATGCAGAGAGCGAACGAATCCTTGCAAAATACGCGCCTTGAGTTCCGCAAAAACGAGGAGGAACATGCCCACAGGGAAAGACACCTCAAAAATAAAATCACCGTTTGGCAGGTCGTCGCCGTCATTCTTGGCGGCGTTGCTCTGAACAAATAAAAAGCCCGCCAGATAGCGGGCAGTAGGAGAAAGGAGAATGTGAACACCGTGCAAAGAGTTGACATCAAAGAGACGAATCTGGAATTTGGCGGACTCACCGAACGCACAACAACGGACATGATCGTCATCCATCACACCGGAGCGAACATGGACGCATCGGCAGAGCAGATCCACGAGTGGCATCTCGGGAACGGATGGGCGGGCATCGGCTACCACTTCGTCGTTCGCAAAGACGGGACGATCGAGCGTGGCCGCCCCGTCTGGGCAATCGGGGCACACGCACAAGGAGACAACGCGCACACAGTCGGAATCCACTTGTCCGGCGATTTTTCGAGCGCACAGCCGACGGCGGCACAGATCGAGCGAACGGCGATGCTCATCGCGAATCTCGGCGAGGACTACAACATTCCGATTGACCGTGCGCACATCGTCGGCCACGGAGAACTGATGCCGACAGAGTGCCCCGGCGCGAATCTGCAAGAACTCCTAGACAATGGAACGATCACAGGGAAAGCGAACTACTACCGACACAGCGCATCATCAGAAAATCCGCCATCAAGCGGCGATCAGCATGAGGAGGAAGTTGCGCGGATGCGTCAGGAGCTGGATCAGGGTGACATCAAGAAAATCTCCGTGCTTGCGCGTAAATATGAGAGCAGCGGCGACCCTGCGTGCGTATCACCCGGAAACGGCGACCTCGGCGGCGTGAGCTATGGGCTCTATCAGTTATCAAGCGCACAGGGGAGCGTGAAAGAATTTCTCGCGTGGCTCTGTGACTATCCCGTGGACGAGCTTGCCAACTACGGGCGTGTCTTATCTGAGCTTGAGATCAACAGCGAGGAGTTTAAGCGTCAGTGGCAGGAGATCGGAACGATTGACCCCGGCAATTTTGGGATGCTCCAAGACGCATACATCAAGGAGCGTTACTATGGCCACGCCTCCGATCTGCTCTGTAAAGAGAACTACTGCGCCGACAAGCACACAACCGCCATGCGCGCCGTCATCCTCTCGCGCGCCGTGCAGAACGGCCCGAGCGGATGCGTCCGGTTGATGCAGGAGGCATGTAAAGGCATGGGGCATCCGAACTTGTCCTATGTGGATGACGCATATTTTGACCATGACCTCATTGCAGCGATCTATGATTTCCTCGTTGCCGAATGCGATTCTGTGAGACTGCACGGCGGTGTATGGAGGAGTGCAAAAGGATTCTGCAACGGGAGCATCGAAGTTATCGGCGGACTGCGGAATCGCTTTGTAAGAGAGAAAGCGGAGGCACTCGCCATGTTGACAGTAGGAGGAACGAAAAAATGAAAAACATCACAATTCTCAGCGCCGAGCCGATCACCGAGGATATCACCAAAAAGATTCGGGACATCTTTGCGGAGTCGGAGTGCCCGAACGAGTCTATGATGGCATCCGTCCCCGGATTTTCCTCGTTTGACGAGAGGGCGGGAATCGTCTGCCTCAAAGATGGGCAGTACCTGCATGAGATGGTCATCGCAGTGGATGACGCAAAGTAACCTGCATTAACAGTGACAGACAACACAGCCCCGGAGCGTCGGCTCTGGGGCTCTTTTTTATTTATTGCATAATATCGTAAAAATAGTCACATCTAACAAAAAGTAAACGAAAGTCTACCTGCACTGGTCTGCGGGACACTATGGGCAGTTTTGGAGCGACTACCACGTCCAGATCGATAGGGACGGCGAAATCTATGTCATTGCAGATGGGGCGCTTGACGACGTGCTCGCGGCAACGTGGCGGCGCAACAGTGGGAGCGTCAATGTCTGCATCCTCGGGTGCTACGGCGCAACGACAAACAACCTCGGGCAGGAGTCGCCGACGCCGCTGCAGATTGAGGGCATGGCAAAGGCAATCGCGGCACTCTGTAACGGACTGTGGTTGACCATCGACAAGCAGCGTGTTCTGACGCACGGCGAGGCGGCAGACAATGAGGACGGAATTGAGCCGCACGACCCGTACGGACCGAAAAACGGCTGCGAGCGTTGGGACTTGGAATATCTTGGTACGCTTGAGAGTCCGACGTTCCACCCGTGGGCAGAGGACGGCGGGCGCGGCGGCGATGTGCTGCGTGGAAAGGCGAACTGGTACCGTAAGGCGTGGAAAGAGCAGGGAGGCACGCCCGATGATTGAACGGGCAAAGAGGGCGGTCATAGAGCACAAAACCGTCCTTCTGGTGATCCTGTGTCTCCTGATTGTTGGCATTGCCTATGCCATTGGCAGGAATACAGCAGAGGAACAGCCCGCAGCCGAAAAACCCGCCGTTATGACGCAGGAAGAGACACAGGACACGGAGGCACTGCGGAATCAGCTTGATATTTCACGTGCCAATGCGAACGCCCTGCAAAAGCGTCTTGCGGAAGCACAGGCAGAGCGGCGAGCGCCGACAACGACGTACTATGTGAGTGCTCCAACGGTCGAGCGTGCAGCGCAAGTGGTTGAGCGGCAGATCAGGGAGGATAGCCCGACACTGCCAATGGCGGTGCGGGAAAAGACAGATCGGACGGTCGTGACGCCGATCACGCAGGATAAGGGCGGGCAGCCCCTCCCACCGGAGGATCAGAAGGTCGACGTATACAAGGTCAACCTGCGCAAAGACCATCGCATCAAGGCGGGTGCGTCCGTCATTGACGGTAAGGCACTCATGAGCGTCGGCTACGAGCAGGGCAGGTTTGAGGCGCTGGCACATTTCGATGGGACGCGTTATAAGGGTGCGACCGTCACATACAATATCATAGAATGGTAATTCATCGCCCTGGGGCTTCGGTTCTGGGGTTTATTTTTGTGTGTTTTTAATCAGGAAAAACAAACTCACAAAATATCAATAATTTTAGATAAAACGCTAGATATAAAATCAATATTGTGATATGGTGTGTGTCAAGAAGCAAAGGTTATTTCAAGAGAGGAGAATGCAACATGAAAGCCCTTATTTACCCGGCAGAGAGAGAAGCCAGCACCCTCCAGGAAATCCGGCACACAACCACCGTCGGTGCCCTGATCGAGTTCCTGAAAGGGTACGACGAAGACCTGCCGATAGTCCTCAGCTTCGATGGGGGCTACACCTACGGAGGCATCGAAGAGCTCCGCATCCAGGAATGGGACGACGCGGAGGATTAAGCCGAAACGCCCGCAAGGGCGTCCGTGCAGGACAGCAACCTGCACGCTGATGAGGCAAGCTGGATTGAAAGGAGAATGCGAAATGGCAACGAGAGCAGACAATTGCCTGATGAAGAGCCTGACCTTCGGGTGCGAACTTGAGTTTACGGGTATCACGCGAGAGCAGGCGGCAAAGGTGGTCGCTAAATTCTTTGGAACGGCAGCATGGTATGAGGGAGCAGGGTACGACAAGCGAACCGTAAGAGACAACTACGGACGCAAGTGGGCGATCATGCGTGACAGCAGCATTTTACCTCAACGGAAGGGGGCCGGATATGCCAGCGAAGACTACAAGGTGGAGCTTGTAACGCCGATCCTCTACTACAGCGACATCGAAAATCTGCAGCAGATTGTACGGGACTTGCGGCACGCAGGTGCGAAGGTCAACCGCAGCTGCGGAATGCACATCCACATCGGCGCAGAGAAATTCAACGCGACGACCCTGCGGAATCTTTCCAACCTCTTCGCCAACAACGAGGACATGATCTACAAAGCCCTTCAGGTTGATGAGGAGCATCGTAACATTGATTACTGCAAGAAGACCTCCGAATCGTATCTGAAAGAGCTGAACGAAAAGAAGCCAGCCTCCAAGGAAGCACTCAGCATGATCTGGTATAACGAGAGAACCTACCGCGCCTCCCACGGTCATTACGACAACAGCCGCTATCGCGGACTCAATCTCCACGCCTTCTTCACAAAGGGGACGGTCGAGTTCCGACTCTTCAACGGCACGCTCCACGCGGGCAAGGTCAAAAGCTACATCCAATTCTGCCTTGCGCTTGCACAGCAAGCCCTTCGCCAGAAGAGGGCAAGCACGAGGAAGGTCATGAGCACCAACGAGAAATATGCATTCCGCTGCTGGATGCTCCGTCTCGGATTGATCGGCGATGAGTTCCGCACTTGCCGCAGCTTCTTCCTCAAGCACCTCGATGGAAACAGTGCATGGCGGTACGGCGCGGCAGCATAAGAGCAGGAATGGGGAGCCGCAGGAAACGGCTCCCCGTAGAAAGGATGAATTACATGAAGAAGAACTACTACATCGCGTATGGCAGTAACATGGACTTTGCGCAGATGCGGCGACGCTGTCCCGATGCGGAGATTGTGGGGGCTGGTATCGTCAAGGGCTACGAGCTTTTGTTCAAAGGCTCCGGTAGTGGCAGCTATGCCACTATCGAGAAAAAGACACGAGCCAAAGTCCCCGTCCTTATCTGGCAAATCAGTCCTTCGGATGAGGAAGCCCTCGACCGTTACGAAGGATTTCCGACCTTCTACTACAAAACAGAGCTTCCAGTCAAGATGCAGGACGGCGCACAGATTACAGGCATGGTCTACATCATGCACGAAGAGCGGAGACTCGGATCCCCCTCACAGTGGTATGCTCGTGTGCTTTACGATGCATATTCCAACTTCGGCTGGGATTGTGGCACCCTGGACAATGCCCTGAAAAAGAGTGCCGCCGCACAGAAATGTATTTCCCGCTAGACAAAAATCCAAAGGCGTGTCTATAATGAGATACAAAACAGGAGGTGTGGCGTACATGGAGAAAAAGAAAAAAGACGGTAGAGGTGGCGCACGCCCCGGCGCAGGACGACCTCGTGTTCCGAAAGAAGAAAGCAAAGAACGCCCTCGCTACGGCACGCGTGCATGGCCGGAGGAATGGGAGATCATCAAGCGGTATATCAAGGCAGTACGAAAAGAGCCGACGCTCGCAGAAAAGGCAGTCGTTCGTTTGGAAGCGCAGATCGTAAAGAAACGTGAGAAGGAGAATGAACATGGCAAGAAACGAAGATAAGGTGCGCGGCGCGCTCTACGGTGTCGCGATTGGAGATGCCCTCGGCGGGCCTCTTGAATTTATGAATGCCGAGCAGATTAAGCAGAAGTACGGCGGACGTGTCACAGAGATGGTCGGCGGCGGATGGCTGAGCCTCACGCCGGGGGAGACAACGGATGACACCGCCATGACACTCGCTGTCTGCGAAGGCATCATGGAGAACTCCTCTGCACCGATTGAGCCAATCGGGCGACGATTCATCGAATGGGTGAACACCGATCCGAAAGACATCGGAATGACCTGTGCACGATCCATTTCAACGGCACTCGCGAACCTAGCGGCAGGAATGGATGCAGAGGCAGCCTGGGACGCGGCAGGGAAAAGGACAGCAGAGGAGAATGGCGACCGCAGCGGGGGAAACGGGGCACTCATGCGCACCATCGGCACAGCCCTCGCGTACGAGGGCGCAGAGGAGCGGGCAGAACGCACCACGCAGATCGCCGAGATGACACACTACGACGCATTGTCCTCTGACATTTGTCGCTATTACGCCGATGCCGTTCATCGTTTCATAAAGGATGAGCAGGACGCAGGATTAATCCCCCTTAACACGATGGCAGGGGTTTCTGAATACGGATTCAGCAACTGCGTCAATCCCTCTGGATGGGCACCAGAGAGCATGGAGTGTGCCTACTTCGCCTTTATCACAGAAGGTGACTTCGAGAACGCTCTCATCACCGCAGTCAACCTCGGCGGCGATGCCGACACCATCGGTGCGATCACTGGAGGACTGGCAGGAGCGTACTACGGATACGATGCCATTCCGCAGCGATGGATAGAGGCGATCCCCGCAGATATCCGAGAAAGACTAGACGCTTTCGCGAAATGGGTTGTTAGATGACCCGTTTCTGAGGACAAACCATTCATGTCGAGAATGTGGCTCTTCTTATGCGGAAATCTATCTGAATGGATATACGGGAGGAAGATATTTCTATGCTGCCAAGATATGACGAATTTTATGCACCGCTGCTTCATGCCATTCAAGATGGAAACACATATACGATGAAGGATGTGAAGAAAAGAATTGCAGAGAATCTTAACTTGCCCGAGGAGGCTCTTTTAGAGCGCCTGGCGAGCGGGAGGCAGGCGGTCTATGACAATCGTGTCGCCTGGGCAAAAACATATTTGCAAAAAGCAGGTGTTCTCATCTCTCCAAAACGCGCTCAGATCATGATTACAGAACGCGGGAAAGCCTTGTTGTCCAGTGGTGAGGTCATTACAAATGCGCTTCTTGAGGAAAAATATCCTGAGTTTGCAGAATTCCGCAGGAAGAAGACACTTGATAAAGTAATCGATGTCACAGATGCTGTTCTCGCAGAAGAAACACCGCAGGAAGTACTGGATCGTGTGTATGGAACGATCAATGAACAGTTGGCGGATGATTTGCTCGTAGAAATTATGGGACAAAGTGCCAAGTTTTTCGAGATTCTCGTTGTAGACCTTATGAAAGCAATGAATTATGGGGATGGATTCGTTACGAAACTAAGCGGAGACGATGGAATCGACGGCATCGTACACGAGGATAAATTAGGGTTCAATCTGATCTATATACAGGCAAAGCGTTGGAATCCGAATACCACCATTGGAAAGCCCGAAATTCAAAAATTTGCCGGTGCTATGATGGGACCTCCCAAGGTAGAAAAGGGGCTGTTTATAACGACGGCAAAATTTTCACATGGCGCAAAGGACTACGCAAATGCGCAGCATATCATATTGGTTGACGGGAAAAAATTGACAGAGTTGATGATTGAACACGAATTAGGTGTATCGACACAAAAATCATATCGTATCAAGCGTATAGATACAGATTATTTTGCAGATACTTGAGGAAGCACTGATAAATTCTTAATGTTGCGCAACTCTGCCTCGAAATATTAAAATAGAGACAGACATGATACGATGAGGGAGAGACAAAATGGTGCAGCAAACATTTACAGACATGGAATACGTAAACCGTAACAGGATAACACGGCGTGAAGGCTCCTGGATGCCATGGAATCTATCATTCCATGGCAAGAATGGATGGAACTCATCGTGCCGTTCTACGTCCAGAAAGAGCGCGGCAGGAAACTGATCCCGCTCGAAACGATGCTGCGCATGTACCTCATGCAGAACTGGTTCGGTCTCTCGGACGAGGGAATCGAGGATGCAATCTATGACAGCTATGCCATGAAGCGCTTCCTGAAGATCGACTTCTCCATCGAACGGACACCGGATGCTACGACACTCCTGCACTTTCGACACCTGCTGGAAAAGCATGACATCACCCGCAAGATGTTCGATGACGTGAAAGAGCGGCTGGACGCCGCAGGACTCATCATGCACGGCGGTACAATCGTTGACGCCACCATCATTCATGCACCGAGCTCGACCAAGAACGCCACGAAGACCCGCGACCCTGAAATGCATTCCGTCAGGAAAGGGAATCAATGGTTCTTCGGCATGAAGATTCATTCCGGTACGGATGCGGCAACAGGCTACGTCCATACAATCACGGGGACAGCGGCCAACGTGCATGACATCGTGCAGGCGCACGCATTGATCCGAGCGGATGACCACAGCGTCTATGGGGACTCTGGGTATCTCGGCGTGGAAAAGCGCGCAGAAATCCTTGAAGATCCCCATCTATCGAGCGTGGATTACCGTATTGCGAAAAGACCTTCACAGAACCGCACAACAAAGGCGTATGCGGGAGTCAGCTGGGACAAGAAGATCGAACACGAGAAATCTTCCATCCGCTGCAAGGTGGAGCATCCATTCCTCATTGTGAAGCGGCTGTTCCAAGCGGGCAGGACAAGGTATCGTGGCATCAAGAAGAACCTGCTCCGTTACTATCTGCTCTTTGCATCGGCGAACCTCGTCATGTGTTTGAGGGCAGGAAGGCAGAGGGCGTTCTGCATGACAATGGGATAAGCGCGCCCCTTTTCCCGAATTTCCCGCTGAAACGGGTGATTCGGGAAAAGGGGCAATGGGAGCAGTATTGAATGCTCTTTTACGGTACAGTTTGTGAATTTTGCCCCTGCGGATTAGTTGACTGTGATTATCCGCTATTTATCAGCGATTCCTTACAGGAATGGATATGGTGATAACTAGAGCCTTAGGAAAGGAGAATGCTGTGCAGATTGTATTGCTTTCCGGCGGTGCGGGCAAGCGGCTATGGCCGCTTTCTAATGACCTTTATTCCAAACAATTTCTTCGTCTTTTGAAACGAGAAGATGGATCGCGGGAGTCGATGATTCAGCGTGTCTGCCGGCAGGTGCAGAGTGTTGCGTCAGATGTTCCGATCACGGTCGCAACGGGACGGGAGCAAACATCCCTGATTCGGCGGCAGCTTGGCGCAGGTGTTAATATCTCCATTGAGCCGTGCCGACGCGATACGTTTCCGGCGATTGCTTTGGTTTCTGCCTATCTGCACGAAGTTCGTAGTGTTCCTCTCGATGAGGCTGTGGCGATTTGTCCTGCCGATCCTTATGTCGATGAGGGATATTTTCGTGCCGTTGTGCAGTTGCTCGAGGAAGCTGAACGGGAAGGTTCTGCGAATCTTGTCTTAATGGGCATAGAGCCGACCTATCCAAGTGAGAAGTACGGCTATATTATGCCTGTTTCACAGGACAAACAATCTGAGGTGCAGGCGTTCAAAGAAAAACCAAATAAAGAAAACGCTGAGAGATATATTGCGCAGGGCGCTTTGTGGAACAGTGGTGTTTTTGCCTTCAAGCTTGGCTATGCGCTTGGAAAGGCACGCGAACTGCTGAACTATACGGATTATGAAGATCTCTTCAACCGCTATGAGGAACTCACCAAAATTAGTTTTGATTATGCCGTGGTTGAGAAAGAAAAAAATATTGCAGTTCAGCGTTATAGCGGAACATGGCTTGACATTGGTACATGGAATACGCTTGCCGAAGTGATGCCGGAGTCTTCGATTGGTCGTGTCACGATGGATGAGATATGCAAAAATGTCCATGTTGTGAATACATTGCCGATGCCGATCCTCTGCATGGGATTGAAGGATGTTGTGGTCGCTGCAAGCCCTGAAGGCATTCTTATTTCGGATAAGGAACGCTCCAGTGCGATGAAGCCGTATGCAGAGAAGCTTCATACACCGGTCATGTATACCGAAAAATCATGGGGTGAGTTCCGCATCATTGACGCCGAGACAGAGAGCCTCACGATCAAGATCACGCTTAGTCCGGGACGTTCTCTGACCTACCATCTGCACGAGCGACGTGATGAGACATGGACGGTGATCGAAGGCCGCGGCTGGGTGAAGCTTGACGGCAATGAGTTCGCTGTTGCCGAGGGGCAGACGGTGCGTATCCCGAGAGGTTCTTTCCATACGATACGGGCTGAGACGCTGCTGAAGGTGATGGAGATTCAGACAGGGGAGGATATTGATGTGGAGGATAAGATTGTGTGGGTAAAGGCGTAGTAGGATGCGTCTTTATGAGCATGTGCTAGGAGTGCACAACACTTGTTTTCAAGAAAAAGCAAATGTTTTGATGTGCGAAGTTGAGTATTCAATTTGATATGGTCATAGTAGGTCCGGTCTGAACGCATCTGCCTTGCTGCACCGCGCTTTATTTCAGCATATAGAGTGGAGCGTGTAACTCCAAGGCCTTTGGCGATTTTTACCTTAGGGATGCGAGGCATCGCTTCGATCTGCCCGCGCTGATAGGCGTTTAGGTGTTTGAATGTACGGCGTTTTGTGGTAGAATGTGTATGGGACATACAGAACCTCCTGGTGGTGTTTTGGCAAAGATATTTTACCGGATTAATTCTGTATGTTCTATTTTTTGTGTCCGATTTCATTTTACAATGAACCATTTTGTTTCGCTGTTCAACTTCATTTTACAACGAACCAAACATCGCCAAATCAGGATCTTCAACGCATCTGTTGTCAGCTTCTTTGTGTCATAGCGTCCATAGAGCAGTTGCTACTTCATGTGTGCCCACATACTCTGATAAAGAGCCTTTTTGTTTGACCCGAATGACTGAAAACTTTATAATAAGAGATAGAGATAAGATCTACGACAGAAAGGATCTGGTCATGCGAACGCGAGATTTTAATGCATTGAACGATCTATTGTTCAAGTTCATCTTTGGACATAAGGAGAACAAGGAAATCACATTATCCTTTATCAATGCGGTTCTCGGGTTGGAGGGAGAGCGTGCGTTTGTCGACCTGCGCTTTGCGGATCGTGCGATTGACCCGGAGGAGGAGCACGGCAAGCGTTCTGCACTTGACCTGCTCTGCATGACAAACGACGAAACACAGATCAACATAGAGGTACAGGTGCAGAACCGTCAGAACATGGGACAGCGCAGCCTGTACTACTGGGCAAAGCTTTATCAGAGCACGTTGGGGCGCGGCGAGAATTACGAGAATCTGCGCCGCACAGTAGCGATCAATCTGCTTGGGTATGCATATCTTCCGCTTTCGGGATTTCATCATATGTATGGACTTTATGACGAGACGGGAGCGCATCGTTTGACCGAGGACATCGAGATACACTTTTTGGAGTTACCGAAGGTCACAAGACAGGACATACGACGTATGCGCACGTTGGATAAGTGGATGGCGTTTATCCGCAATGATCTGAGTGATGAGGAAATGGAGGCGATCGCGATGAGTGAGGCGGCAATCAACACGGCGTGGGACAGGATCGAAGCATTCATGCGGGACGCGGGACAGAGGCGCAAGTATGAACTGAGAGAAAAGTATGAGCATGACTATGTGAGCGATATGGAAGGTTCGTGGAAGCGGGGGAGATTGGAGGGCGTAGAGCAAGGTATAAAGCAGGGGCTGCAGCGAGGGATCAGGCAGGGACGTCGTGAAGGTCTGGTTGAAGGGCGTGCTGAAGGGCGTGCTGAAGGGCGTGCTGAAGGGCGTGCTGAAGGGCGTCAACTTGGAATTGCGCAGATGGCGATGAACATGGTTCGTGCGGGAACACCGATTGCGACAGTGGCACAGATGGCAGAACTTCCGGAGTCTGTTATTCGGCAGATGGCAGAGGAACACGGGATTCAGCTTCCATAGAGACGGGGGGCAGAAAGGCTTCTGTTAAGCGGACGTGAGGTTTTAAGGAATTATTGATAGAATAGACATTTAGGGAAGCGCGGATGATTTAGAGCGAAATTCAGAACAAATCGTTTTATTGTTATGTGGGAGGCATTATGAACTATCATACCATTCAATTTCCAGAAAACAGTTTATTTCTCGTCACGGGCGGCGCAGGCTTTATCGGCTCGAATCTAACTGAGGCGCTGCTCAATATGGGGCACAGGGTTCGCGCGCTCGATAATTTGTCGACGGGATATGCGGAGAATATCGCGGGATTTCGAGGAAATCCGAAGTTTGAGTTCGTCGAGGGGGATATTCGGGATGCGGCGCTCTGCAATCGTGTGTGCGAAGGCGCGGACTATGTGCTGCATCAGGCGGCGGCGGTGAGCGTGCCCGAGAGCATCGAGCAGCCGGTGGAGTACACGCTGACGAACATTGTGGGTACGGTCAATATGATGGAGGCGGCGGCGAAAAATGGCGTGAAGAAGTTCACCTATGCGTCGAGTGCTGCGGTCTACGGCGATGACGAGACGATGCCAAAACGAGAGGAGATCGTGGGGCGGCGGCTCTCGACCTATGCGGTGACGAAGTTTGTTGACGAGGAGTACGCGCATCAGTACACGATGCACTACGGCCTCGACTGCTACGGGATGCGGTACTTCAATGTATACGGGCGCCGTCAGGATCCGAATGGTGCGTATGCGGCGGTGATTCCGAAGTTCATCGAGTGTCTGCTGCGCGATGAGCCGCCGACGATCAACGGGGACGGGGAGCAGTCGCGTGATTTCGTCTATGTGGAGGATGTTGTTCAGGCGAATCTCCTCGCGTGCGTCGCATCGCATGAGGCAGCGGGCGAGGCCTATAATGTCGCGGCGGGCAAGCGCTCGAGTCTGAACGAGATGTATGCGGTGCTCAGTGAATTGTTCGGCAAAGATCTAAAGCCGATCTTCGGTCCGGAGCGCAAGGGAGATATTCGTCACAGCGGGGCGGACATCTCGAAGATATGCAGGAATCTCGGCTATGCGCCGGAGTACGATTTCGAGAAGGGGATTAAGGAAGCAATTCAGTGGTATAAAGAGAATTTGTAAGCGTGAAAAGGCAGTAGCGTATTCTTGGGCGAGGAGAATACGCTACTGCCGTTTTTGCTGGGCGTCTTCTGCGGAGAAGGTGATTTGTTTTACAGAGAGAATATATACAACAATGAAATTATCCGATAGGAGTGATAGGATGTGTATGGATTAACGAGCGCACAATGGAAGCAAATCTACCATATCTTAGATCGGTATCGTGATCAGGTTCACAGGGTTCGGCTTTTTGGCTCAAGAGCACGCGGGGATTACCGTGTGACATCCGATGTCGATTTAGCGATAGAAACAGATCAAGATATAAGAAGCACCTTGCTGGATGCGTTTGAGCAGAGCAATTTACCCTATAGATTCGATATTGTTTTTTACGATCATCAAACGAATGAAAAGCTGCGCGATGCGATTGACCGAGAGGGAAAATGCTTTTTTTGCGTGGAGGCAGGGAGAAGTATTATGACAATAGAGCGGATTCGTCTGAAAGCAGAAGATTATCATAGGGCGTTATTGCGATTGCAGACAGCGCTCACAAAAGAGGCTGATCTGGATGATATGTACTTGGATGCGACGATTCAGCGCTTTGAATTTTCTTTTGAACTTGCGTGGAAGCTGATAAAGGCTGTTTTGGAATATGAGGGCATCGAGGCGAATAGTCCGCGCAGTAGCATCCGTGAAGGATGGAAACAGGGGCTGATTTCGGATGCGGAAGCGTGGCTGGATATGATGGAGAAACGAAATCTGTCCTCGCATACCTATGATGAGAATGCGGCACGCGAAATCTATCGTGAGGTGAAGGAGCGCTATGCTGATTTGTTGGAGTCTTTCGATCAAATGATGAATGATTGGCTGAGAGATACGGAGCGTAAAAACACCTGAGGAATTTCTTATCATAAAGCCCGTCAGTTTCGTTAGCTGACGGGCTTTGATATTGGAAAAATCTATCGCTTACGCATAAGACCGTGTGTGAAGTCTGTGACGACTCCCTCCTCCGTCACAATCGCCGTAATCAGCTCGTGATTCGTAACATCAAACGCTGGATTATACACTTTTACGTCCTTTGGCGCCATGCGTTCCTTGTACCACATATCGGTGACTTCCTTCGGTGCGCGCTGTTCGATGTGGATGTCGGCGCCTGTGGGGGTGTTTAGGTCGATGGTGGAGGTGGGGGCGCAGACGTAGAAGGGGATGCCGTAATGCTTGGCGAGGATGGCGACACCTGACGTGCCGATCTTGTTCGCGACGTCGCCGTTGGCGGCGACGCGGTCGCAGCCGACGAATACGGCGTCGACCCAGCCGTTTTTCATAACGGTCGCTGCCATGTTGTCGCATATCAATGTGACGTCCATGCCGGCGGCGCTGAGTTCGTAGGCGGTGAGGCGTGCGCCCTGGAGGAGGGGGCGCGTTTCGTCGGCGTAGATTTTGAAGTTGTAGCCTTTTTGGTGGCCGAGGTACATGACGGCGGTTGCCGTTCCGTATTTGGCTGTGGCGAGCTGTCCCGCGTTGCAGTGGGTGAGGAGACCGTCGCCGGGCTTTACGAGGGTGAGCGCGTGCTCGCCTATTTTTTTGCAGATGTCGATGTCTTCTCGCTTGATGCGCAGCGCCTCGTTGCGCAGGAGGCTGCGAATCTCGGGGATGGATTTGTCTGCGGCGTTCTTGACAACGGTTTCCATGCGGTTCAGCGCCCATGAGAGGTTGACGGCGGTGGGGCGGGAAGAGTTGAGGTAGTCGGCAGCCGTGTGGAAGCGGTGTGCAAATTCATCGTAGTCGTCGGTGTCGATCTCAAGTGCGGCGAGGTAGATGCCGATGGCAGCGGCGTCGCCAATGGCGGGCGCACCGCGCACCTGCAGTTCGCGGATTGCCGTCCAGATCTCCCCCTGCGTTTTGAGATGCAGATATTCGGCGCGGTTCGGCAGCTTGGTCTGGTCGATGATGACGAGGGCGCGCTCCGCTTCGTCGAGGGCGAGGGTTTCCATGTCGAGGATGTTGGTGTTCATTGTGTGTCTCCTATACGCTTGGATACTTCCACTTTGCCAGCTCGTCCGCCGGAATGGTCGCAGGTTCGTGTCCGAGGACGGTGAGGCAGCGGTAGTAGATGTCGGCGAGCTCTTCGAGGTAGCTTGCCTTGAGCAGGGCTTCCTTGAGCGAGTCTGCGACGGCGACGACGCCATGTGCCTGCATGAGCGCGACGTCGGAGATGGCAAGCGGCGTGAGGACGTTCTCCGCCGCTGCACGCGTGCCGGGACGTCCGTACGGTGCGACGGGAACGTAGCCCTCCTTGCAGCCGAGGATGGAGAGCTCGTAGACGATGGCGGGGATCTCCTTGTTCATGACGGCAAATGCGGTCGCCGCGCGTGAGTGCGTGTGTGCGACGGCGCGCACGTCGCTGCGGCTCCGATAGATGGCAGTGTGCATCATCAGTTCGCTGGTCGGTCGCCGTCCGTTCAGCGATTCGACGGTATGCCCCTCCATATCGATGACGACAATGTCGTCCGCTGTCATCTCCTCGCGATCCATGCCGGTCGGGGTGATGCAGATCAGCCCCGTCGTGGCGTCGCACACGCTGAAATTCCCGGAGCGATGCCGGCACAGTCCCGCGCGATCCGCCTGCAAGGCATAGCGGCGCACGTCTTCTTTGATTGCTTCGAGCATAATGACCTCCTCGTGTTCCATGATCCATATTTTAGCGAAAATTTGCGCACGCTGGCAAGCGATTTTTACGTCTGCATAAAATATTCGCCGAAAAGAGCTCTGCAGAGGATAAAAGGTTTGACTTTTATTGGGAATGGTTTATAATATATATTGTATGAAGAGCGCGGCGGCAAGAGGCACGCAGCGCCAAGAACTAGGGACTCAACAGGGGGTATTTCAATGGCAGTAAAAGTTGCTATCAATGGTTTTGG
>ERZ773014.1345-NODE-1345-length-15765-cov-25.532209_pt1 | contig 15765 bp, 10 predicted proteins | sample MGYA00580841_ERZ773014 | MGnify/ENA primary metagenome ERZ773014 (study PRJEB29015, sample SAMEA2737989) | human oral metagenome | biome: human oral; feature: human-associated habitat; material: dental | place: China | collected 2067 ...
TTCTACACGGGCATCAACTACAAGATCGGCGAGACGCACGACGGCGCCTCGACCACCGACTGGATGGAACAGGAAAAGGAACGCGGCATCACGATTACGTCCGCCGCCGTTACCTCTTTCTGGAACGGTAACCAGATCAACATCATTGACACCCCCGGTCACGTTGACTTCACCGTTGAGGTTGAGCGCTCGCTGCGCGTCCTCGACGGCGCTGTCGCCGTGTTCGACGGCAAGGAGGGCGTTGAGCCCCAGTCCGAGACCGTGTGGCGTCAGGCCGACAAGTACGACGTCCCGCGTATCTGCTTCATCAACAAGATGGACAAGATGGGCGCCGACTTCTACTTCTCGGTTGGTACCATCCGCGACCGCCTGCACGCGACCCCGATCGTCATGCAGCTCCCGATGGGCGCCGAGAACGACTTCGTCGGCAACATCGACCTGCTGACCATGGAGGCCCTGACCTACCCGGCCAAGGACGACAAGGGCAACGATACGCTCGGCTCCATCGTCGAGCGCGGCCCGATCCCCGCCGAGTACCAGGAAAAGGCTGAAGAGTACCGCGAGGCGCTCGTTGAGGCCGCCGCCGAGGGCTCCGACGAGCTGACCGAGGCCTACCTGGAGAACGGCGAGCTCACGATCGAGCAGATCAAGGAAGGCATCCGCCTCCTGACCATCTCCTCGCGCGCGTTCCCCGTCTACTGCGGTACCGCTCTGCGCAACATGGGCGTGCAGCCCGTCCTCGACGCCGTCGTGGACTTCCTGCCCTCCCCGCTCGACATCGGCGACGTTCGCGGCTTCCTCCCCGGCTCTGAGACCGAGGAAGAGACCGAGGTTCGTAAGCCCGACGAGAACGAGCCCTTCTCCGCTCTGGCGTTCAAGATCGCCGCTCACCCCTTCTACGGCAAGCTCACCTTCATCCGCGTGTACTCCGGTAAGGTCGAGTCCGGCGCCCAGGTCCTCAACTCGACCAAGGGCAAGAAGGAGCGCATCGGCAAGATCTTCCAGATGCACTCGAACAAGGAGAACCCCGTCGACGTGGCGCACGCTGGCCACATCTACGCGGTGATCGGCCTCAAGGACACCACGACCGGCGACACCCTGTCCGCGATGGACAAGCCGATCGTCCTCGAGTCGATGACGTTCCCCGCCCCCGTTATCCAGGTCGCCGTCGAGCCCAAGTCGAAGGCCGACCAGGAGAAGATGGGCGTCGCCATCCAGAAGCTGGCGGAAGAGGACCCGACGTTCACCGTCGAGCTCGACGCCGAGACCGGCCAGACCATCATCGGTGGTATGGGTGAGCTCCACCTCGACATCATCGTCGACCGTATGCGTCGCGAGTTCAAGGTCGAGGCCAACGTGGGTAACCCGATGGTTGCCTACCGCGAGACCATCCGCAAGACGGTCGAGAAGTACGAATACACGCACAAGAAGCAGACCGGTGGTTCCGGTCAGTTCGCGCGTGTCATCATCGCCCTGGAGCCCCTCCCGGCCGACTCCGAGGAAGAGTACATGTTCGAGGACAAGGTCACCGGTGGCCGCGTTCCTCGCGAGTACATTCCGTCGGTCGACGCGGGCATCAAGGACGCCATGCAGTCCGGCGTTCTCGCCGGCTACCCGATGGTTGACATCAAGGCCACGCTGCTCGACGGCGCCTACCACGAGGTTGACTCCTCCGAAATGGCGTTCAAGGTTGCTGGCTCGATGGCGCTGAAGGAAGCTGCTAAGAAGGCTAACCCCGTCCTCCTCGAGCCGATCATGGCCGTTGAGGTTCGTACTCCCGAGGAGTACATGGGCGATGTCATCGGCGACCTCAACTCTCGCCGTGGCCAGATCAGCTCGATGGACGAGCAGCACGGCGTGCGCGTCGTCAAGGCTCAGGTCCCGCTGTCCGAGATGTTCGGATACGTGGGCGACCTGCGCTCCAAGACGCAGGGCCGCGCTGTCTACTCCATGGAGTTCGACAGCTACGCCGAGGTTCCGCGCGCCGTCGCGGACGAGATCGTCGGCAAGTCTCGGGGCAACTGAGTCCCACCGGGGGCTCGTGGGGCAGGGTGACCTGCCCTGCGAGCCGCCTCACACACAAGTAAACCCAGTAGGTCTCAAGCCCCAGGGGTGTTAAAGTGGCACCTAGCCGTAGGCTGAGAATATCTACCCGAGTCCAGGAGGACACAAGTGGCGAAGGCCAAGTTTGAGCGCACCAAGCCGCACGTCAACATCGGCACGATTGGTCACGTTGACCACGGCAAGACGACGCTGACGGCAGCTATCACCAAGGTGCTGCACGACAAGTACCCCGAACTCAACGAGTTCACCCCCTTCGATCAGGTCGACAACGCTCCCGAGGAGCGCGATCGTGGTATCACGATCAACGTCTCCCACGTCGAGTACCAGACCGAGGCGCGTCACTACGCGCACGTTGACGCCCCCGGCCACGCCGACTACGTCAAGAACATGATCACCGGCGCTGCCCAGATGGACGGCGCGATCCTCGTGGTCGCCGCCACCGACGGCCCCATGGCCCAGACCCGCGAGCACGTTCTGCTCGCCCGTCAGGTCGGCGTCCCCACCATCCTCATCGCCCTCAACAAGGCCGACATGGTCGACGACGAGGAGATGCTGGAGCTGGTTGAGGAAGAGTGCCGCGACCTGCTCGAGTCCCAGGACTTCGACCGCGACGCTCCGATCATCCAGGTGTCCGCTCTGAAGGCCCTCGAGGGCGACCCGGAGTGGGTTGCCAAGGTCGAGGAGCTCATGGACGCGGTGGATTCCTACATCCCCACCCCCGAGCGCGACATGGACAAGCCCTTCCTCATGCCGATCGAGGACGTCTTCACGATCACCGGTCGTGGCACCGTCGTCACCGGTCGTGTTGAGCGTGGCAAGCTGCCCATCAACTCCGAGGTCGAGATCCTCGGTATCCGTGAGCCCCAGAAGACCACGGTTACCGGCATCGAGATGTTCCACAAGTCCATGGACGAGGCCTGGGCTGGCGAGAACTGTGGTCTGCTGCTCCGTGGCACCAAGCGCGACGAGGTCGAGCGTGGCCAGGTTGTGGCCGTCCCCGGCTCCATCACGCCCCACACCGAGTTTGAGGGCCAGGTCTACATCCTCAAGAAGGAAGAGGGCGGCCGCCACAACCCCTTCTTCTCGAACTACCGTCCGCAGTTCTACTTCCGTACCACGGACGTGACCGGCGTCATCACCCTCCCCGAGGGCACCGACATGGTCATGCCTGGCGACACCACCGAGATCTCCGTTGAGCTGATCCAGCCCATCGCCATGGAGCCCGGCCTCGGCTTCGCTATCCGTGAGGGTGGCCGCACCGTTGGTTCCGGTCGTGTGACCAAGATCCTGAAGTGACTTTGTTGATCGCCTAGCGATCGCTGAATCTTCAGCAGAGCAGGTCCGCTCGTTTGAGCGGGCCTGCTCTTTTTCATTGCAATTGTCGAGGCCGCGGCTGGTTTCCTTGTGTGGTAGTCGTGCAGGTGCGGGGGAGTGGGCGCGATCTGAGAGGGCCGCCATCCCCGAAAGAGGGTGGCGGCCCTCTTCGTTCTTCTGGGTACGCATATCGTGGATCGTTGTGTGCGGGGCGCATGGTCTCAAGTCCAGGAGACTCGCCGCTTGCGTCGAGCTTGCTAATTATGCGACACTTCCTGAGTGAATCTCTTCAGTGTCGCACGGCGGGGTATCGCGCCATCGGTCTTGGCCCTACTTCTATCTCTGAGTTTGCTCCTGTCGGGAGCGCTTTCGACTGCCGCAGTCGCCGCAGGCGGACTCAAACTCGACCTATTCTTGGGAACTTACGATGGGCTCAAGGCCTATGCGAGCGGTGACCTGAATCCAACGCAGAAGTTGGACTACTGGTCTGGTGAGTCAGTCCCGGCGGTCGCCCAGATCGCGGCATCGGGAGACGACTCTGCCACCGGGCAAGACGTCGCACTCACCCTCACGGTTCCTAAGGTGCGCGACGCGGAGGGCAAGCTACTGATTTCGACCCCGGCGTTCGTGGATTCCGAGCTTGCTGTGCAGGCCGGGGGCGGCACGGCCCGCTCGGAAACGGAGGATGCGTGGATCCTGACGTACACGTTCCCGAGCATGAAGGGCGGTCAGTTCAGCCAGTTGCCCTTCAATTTCTCCTTCCTTGATGGCATCACGCCGAATGGGACAACTGTAACGCCGACGATCGAGCTGAAGGTCGGCGAGGTCACGACAGATACGAAGTCAATCACGTTTACCGCGAAGTCGGCTGACGCCAATCAGGTCCGCCAGATCTTCCGCCGCATGGAGGAATACCTTCAGGACAACAAGGTGGATGTCCTTGATGACAACAATCAGAAGATTGGGGTCACCAGGTTTTACAGTGATTCCCAGACCGACCACACGCCAGCGGCGGGTCTCATCACGTACTACGGCGTGTGCACGCACTCATCAAAGGCCGCGTCAACGCCCGCAAATCAAGGCAATTACCAGTACCATACGATGACGTACGATGTCACCCTCCCCGAGGGGGCTGACACCGTTGAACCGCTAGCTGTGGGAGCGACGCTTAATGGCGGGTGGGCGTGGGTGGATGACACGCATCGGGTCATACGCCTCATTCGCTCGTACGAGCATAACTGGATGGTGTGCGAGAAGAATAACGATTCTTACGGCTACGAGCTGATCTATAAGAACGCGCCCACCGTCGACGCTGATGGCAGTGCTCATCGTTACACGCCTGTCGTTCGTGCCACGGCCGACATGGGACTGGCGACGGTGCAGGACGCCGGTACCGCGAAGCTGAGCCACATCTTCGTCGAACAGGTCGTCCCCTTCAACGGGACATCCAGCGTTGCTCAAGGTAAGGCGCTTTTTGGGCATGTCTACTGGTACTGGCACTACGACAATGCCTCAGACGGCCATCTGACGATTGATGGCGACGCTATCGAATACACTTGGGCCGGCAAATGGACAGCGCGGATGTCCAAGGTGACGGGTGTTCAGCCCGGAGTCATGGCCTCTGATGAGTATCCTCAGGATCTCCCGGGCTTTCGCTGGGCATTGGAAGTCGGCCAAGAGAATAATGGTTCCAGCTACACGAATAAGACCGGAGGAACGCACCACTTCGTCCACGAGGTCGTTGACACGGACCTCGACCCGCGTCTGTATTACCAGCAGTTCGATTTCTTTAGCACGCGTCAAGCGGCTCAGTACGTCTTGGATAGCAGGAAATCCGCGCTGACCCTGGATGAAATCAAAGCCCGGATCAATGCCACCAGCAATCACCTCTACGGCGTCAAACGGGATGGCACCGAGGTGGAGATCGCAAAGGACCTCGACTACGGCGACCGCGTCGCGATCAATGACACCGCACGCGAGTACACCAAGCTACGATTGGTCTTCGATACCCCGCTCGAACTGGACAACTATCGCGCCTTTTTCTACGTCAGGGCGTTCCCAACGGATGCGGAGCTGGCGAAGTGGAACAGTGGCTACTACACCGAGAAGCAACTGTACGCGAATTACATGTCGTCGACCGTCACACAGGGGAGCGCCGACGGTCAGGTCGTGCAGTCCCTGAAAGACGGCGCCGAAATGTGGGACAGTCTGAAGTCGAACAACAACGCCGTCGTGTGGCCACTCGCGCCCAAAGTCGCCACTACGCTTTGGACGGCTTCGAGTCCGGAGACCACTCCGCCCAGCGGCTTGCACCCCGATTGGTGGAACGCCGGGTGGACGACGAATGATGGAGAGGCGGTGTATTCGCGCTGCAACGGCGTGGCAGCCGACAACCTCACCCCGAAGACATGCTCCCGACTGGAAACTCTCGCGATTTCCAGTTATCCGAGGTCAGACTGGGGAAGCGTGACGCGCACTCTGAAGAATGTTCGCCAAGTCCTTCTCCTTCCCCCCGGAGTCAACTACGTCCGCACTGACAAAACCGAGATCGCGAGAAATCTGGACGCGACCGCGCGAACACCGAAGATCGTGAAGGATTACAAGGGCACGGGTCGGACGGCGCTCATCTACTCCTACGGCGACATCGACTACACGCAGCCCACGTACGACGTCTCGAACAGCATGGCGACCTTCGTCACCGTCGATATGACCCTCTATGCGAACTTTGGTGTCAACACCTTCGACGCATACACGGTGTGGGACGGACCAGAGTCCGTTCAACCGACGGCCGACACGGCTCTCATCGATTCCCTTGATTTCGATGACGACGGTGCGACCGATGACAAGGTATCGCACACGACGATCGGAGTACGGCTCATCGGGCCCTCGGAGATCATCGGCAAGATTGAGACCTCTCTCAACGGAGAATCGGACTGGACGCTGTCGGCGCCGGCACAGGATCTGGGTTCGCCCGTTTACTACCGGCTGAGCGTCATGAACAACTCGTTGACGCCAACTTCGACGGTGAGCTTGCTCTCCGTCCTGCCCAGTACGACAGACCACAAGATCGTTTCCGATAGGGACGGCACATATGCTCACCGCGACTGGGAGTCGACGGCGACCGACGGCGAGACGGCGCTGAGCGGACATTCCTCCGCGTTCCGCACGCCGCTGACGGGTCCTGCCTCTAAGGTCCTCGTCGAAAGCGAGACGGGCACGAAAGACGCTTCCGACCGGGTGACTGTTCTGTATTCGGTGACAGAGCAGGGGACTGACCTTGCTTCGGTCGTCAATGCGCAGTGGTACACCGCTGAGGAGATCCCCGAGCACGGAGGATGGACTGCGGTGACCGCGGTGAAGGCGGACCTGAAGCCGGGGGAGGTGCTCGACTCCAAGGAGACGCTGCGGGTCATCCTGCCGGCGCGGATTCCGGTCCAACCTGCGACCACGCTCAACTCGAACTTCAAGGACGGAAAGTTGGCTGTGGCCTCCGTCGCCCTCGCGGGTTCAGGCGCATCATATGTGGAGGCGAACGACGTCACCGTCTCGACGGATCGCTACAGTGCGCGCGGTGCCGTGTTCCGTGACCTCAATGCGAACGGCGTGAAGGACGCTGGCGAGCGCTTCCTCCCGGACCAGTCCTGGACGATGGTGAAGAGCGACGGCTCCACAGTGTCTAACCCCGGGTACGAAGACTCGGAAGCATCGGGTACCACGGTTGACACCAAGGCGCCGGCTGCCATCGTCGGATCGCACACCTCCTCCGATCCGACGCTGCAACTCGCCGATCCAGAACTGTCTTCATCGCCGGTGTACCCGCGTGGCACCTATGCCCTCGCGTTCACCAAGCCCGACGCGATGAGCTGGTCGCCGAAGCCGACCTCACCGGGTGACGCAACGGTCGTCAACTCGGCGGACGAGAACGGACGCACGGACCTCTTCGATCTCAACCCCATGACCCGCACGGCAACGAGATACGCCGGAGTTGTTGGCACGCGTGATCTTGAGATCACGAAGACAGCAAAAGACACAGGGCAGGCCCAAGAGGGCGTCGCCTTCACTCTGACATTCAAAGGCTGGTTGGATTCAGAGGCGCCGACGCAGACCGTTAACCCGGCTCAGACACAGTGGGCGGGAACAACCGACGCGAACGGCGCGCTCACATTCGCAAACCTGCCCTACGGCACGTACACCCTCCACGAAGGCGAACCGCTCACGGGCTATGCGCGGGTGGCGGATCAGACCGTCACTATTGACGCGACGGGAGCCACCATTACCGGAGGCGTTGTTTCTCCCATTGCGCTTGCTATTGCCGATCCTCGCGCCGAGGGGACGGTGACGGTGACGAAGACCGACGACTACCAGCAGCCGCTCGCAGGAGTCGCATTCGGCCTCTTCCCCGTTGACGCGAACGGTGCTACCGCATCGACTCCGGCATTCACCGCAACAACAGGTGACGATGGTCGAGCCCAGTTCACCAACGTTCCGTGGACGAAATACGTCCTTCGGGAGCTTTCCGGAAAGGATGGATACGTCAAGGCCGAAGGCGATCTCAAGACGTTCGAGCTTGGAGGCCCCAGCTTTGACGCCGGTACGGTCGTCAACGAACGGATCGATGGTACGGTGTCGGTAAAGAAGGTCGACGAAACCGGTGATGCTCTCGCAGGGGCGACTTTCGGTCTGTTCCCGGTTGATGCGTCCGGCGTCGCTGCGTCGGTGCCGGTCATGAGTGCCACAAGCGGATCCGATGGGGTCGCGACGTTCACGAACGTCCACTGGGGCGTATATCGGGTCAAGGAGACGTCCGCGCCGGAAGGCTACACGCTGTCTGATACGGCGCTGACCGTGACGGTTGACGCCCAGCACCTGACGGTCGCAGCGGGTACCGTCACCGACCGACCGATCACAGGCACGGTCATCCTGACCAAGACCTCAGACGACGGCACGCCACTTGCAGGCGTCGAGTTCGCCCTCTACCCGGTGACCAAGGGACCCGACGGTTCAACGACGGTCGCAGACGTTCCCGCGATGCGTGCTCTGTCCGACGCCAACGGCCGTGTCTCCTTTGATTCCGTGCGCTACGGAATGTACGAACTTCGCGAAACGAAGGGGCTGCCCGGGTACCTGACGATGGAAAAGCCTCTCGGCGTCGTCGTCACCGCAGATGGAGCGACGATTGACCTCGGCCAGGTTGTCAACACTGCCGAGCGTGGTGCGATCCGGCTTCTCAAGACCGATGCGAAGACTGGCGATCCGCTTGCGGGTGCGACCTTCGCGATCTATCGGGTCGAAGAGGACGGAACCGTGGCCGAAGAACCGAGCGATACGCAGGTCAGCGGTGCAGACGGCATCGTCTCGTTTGAAAACCTCACCGTCGGCGATTATGAAATCCGTGAAACGAACGCACCCACCGGCTGGCTGGTATCCACCGACACCATCTCGGCAAAGGTCAGTGCAGACGGGCAAGTCGTTGACGCGGGGCGCGTGAACAACGAACGTATTCGCGCTGACATCATCGCCCATAAGGTCGATTCTCAAACGCACGCGGGTCTCGCCGGAGCAACATTTGCTCTTGAACGTGAAGGTCAGCAGATCGCGACGGCGACCTCCGACGCCGACGGACTCGTTACCTTCAAAGACGTCGAATACGGAACCTACACGATTCGCGAGGAGCGAGCGCCTCGCGGATACGCACTCTCTGAAACCCGACTCACGGCTGTGGTCTCGCAAAACGGCGTGTCTGTCGATGCGGGGACGATTGAGAATCAGTTCGTTGTCAACCAGCCTGCCTTGGCGCGAAGCGGAATGGACGCCGAAGTTGTAAGATTCGCAGGTCTTGTGGGCGCGATCGGAGTCGGTATTCTGCTCGGTGTCAGACGCAGGCGAGTTTCGTAATCACCGCTCGGAGGGCATGCGGAGTACCCAGCAAGGCTGCGCGTGCCCTCCGACACAGTTATCAATACAGTGCAGGAAGCCCTTGGGCGTGCTTTCGCCGTGTGGTGCAATCCGCCAGCGATAGACCGCAGGACCATCAACTAGGAGAAATCATGAACATCACAAAACCCGCCTGGCGGCGGCGAGTGGCGATGGCGTGCGTCGGTGCGCTTGCTGCGCTCGGCTGGACGACGGTAGGAGATGCCGCGCACGCTGCAACCGATCTGCCGGCCGCGCAGTTCGCATCGGTATCGGGTTCGGGCGCGTGCGCAGCAAACGAGCAGGCCCCGGCGACGTACACCGGCACGTTCGCCGCGAAGCTTCAAATGACCGAGCTGCTCAAGCCCTTCGAAACCCAGGTGAAGAGCGAGGCAGATGCCGGTCACTTCCCGTGGGACAAGGAGACGGTGTCGACGAGTGCCTCGTTCTACTACACCGTGACCTTCCCGCAGGGAACGACGGTTCAGGCCGCGAGCGCCTCGGAGTCCTCGTCGATGATCGCGTCGGTGACTGAATATTACGTGAGCTCCGACTCCCTTACCCACAAATTCAAGATCAAGCTCAACGCTGTAAATTGGGCCGAGATCTACGCGGCCTACCAGCAGGATGCGTCCAACCCGTCGGCTCACACGGTCGACGTGACGATTCCCTACTCCGTCGCCGCCAATTCGGCCGATGAAGCCAAAGCAATCGCCGCTAGGAATGTCACCGCCACTGGCTTCTTCTCATTCTACCCGTCCCGCAGCTTGGGAAAATGGGGCATCGGCCTGCAGACCTTCAACATGGGCGTGTTCAGCGCGCCGGTTGCTTCCGACATGAGTGCTTTCCCGTGCGTTACACCCGCCGCCCCGGTCGGGCCGATCACTGTGTCGCAGGAGGGGACGTTGCCTGGGGATTTGTTGGGTGCTGTTGATTCGGGTGCTGTTGATACTGAGCATGATGCTGTGGCGGTGGCTGCGGGTCAGTCGTCGCCTGTGTCGTTGACGGGTGCGTTGTACACGGATTCGATCAAGGCTCAGATGGCGGCAATTGAGACGCAGTATTCGCAGACGAATCGTGATTTCCCGAATATTGCCTTGTCGAATGTGGATTTCGGTTTCGAGGCTGTGCTGACGTTGCCGGAGGGTATGGCGTACACGGATGCGTCGAAGTCTGCGACGCTGTCGGGGTCGGATGACTTCAAGGTGTCGAGTGTCGTGGTGTCGGGTCAGACGGCGACTGTGAAGGTCGGGCTGACTGATGCGGCGAAGGCGAAGGTGAGGACGTATGCGGATCTGAAGGCGATCGTTGATGCGGTGGCGTCTCCGTTGCAGGTGACGGTTGCTGGTGTGGTGTTCACGTCGGCGTCGTCGGCGGATACGGAGTACACCGTGAAGGGTTCGGTGTCGGGTTCGTTTGCTGCGTTGGCGTCGAAGTCGGCTGCGACGGGTGGTCATGAGATTCAGTTCAACCTCACGTGGACTGGTGAGCAGAAGACTGGGCTTGAGGATGCGAAGACTCAGTCGGGTATCACGTACACCGTGAAGTACAAGGCCGCCCCGGTCGGGCCGACCACGCCGACTGAACCCACGAAGAACACGACGAAGACGCCTTCAACATCGCGAACGCTAGCTAAGACCGGCTTTAGCGGCGCACTCGTCGGCGGACTCGGGATGCTCTTCGCTGCAGCTGGCGCAGTTGCGGTTCGCCAGAAGCGCGACTGAGGCACTCTGCGTCTCTGTTGAACGCTCACGCGCGTGTGGGGCATCGACCTGAGTCGGTGCCCCACACGCACTTCACGCTCTCACATGCCCGTCTTGGATGACACGGCCGAGTGCGGGTACACTCGTCACCCGGTGCCGCTCCCACTCGGCATGCGCGAGGCCACGGCCTCGGCAATGGGGCGAAATTGGCGTGTGGAGCAGGGAAGTGACCGATCTGACTTTGCGACACGCCCGAGTGCGGGGTACGGTAGTTTCTTGGTGACGGTCCGGGCTGTTATGCGCAGCTTGGGTCATTATCCACGCCAATCTGTCGGTGGTTTCACATGCGAGAACCCCCTTTCGGGTTTGTGCTCGCGGGTGGAACTCTGACAGAATGGCACGGTTGCCTCAGCATCTCTGGGGTGGTCCATGCGTGCCATCACGTATGGATCGGGCAATATGCCCAAGATCTTTGGACAAGACGTCGGTCCAGCGCGAGCAATCGCGCGCACAACGGCTGCGACACGCCCGAGTGCGGGGACCGGCGGCGAATCTGTACGAGAAGAGGTAAGACGGCATGGCGGGACAGAAGATCCGCATCCGGCTCAAGTCGTATGACCACGAGGTCATCGACAGCTCCGCGCGCAAGATCGTGGAGACCGTACAGCGTGCGGGCGCCACAGTCGTGGGCCCGGTGCCGCTGCCGACCGAGAAGAACGTTTTCGTCGTTATCCGGTCGCCCCACAAGTACAAGGACAGCCGCGAGCACTTTGAAATGCGCACGCACAAGCGGCTCATCGACATCATCGATCCGACCCCCAAGGCCGTCGACTCGCTCATGCGCCTCGACCTGCCTGCGGACGTCAACATCGAGATCAAGCTCTGAGGACATCTGCAATGACTAACAAGAAGCAGCACGCTGGCGCGCCCATTAAGGCGCTGCTCGGCCGCAAGCTCGGCATGACCCAGGTGTGGGATGCCGACGGCCACCTCGTGCCCCTGACTGTCGTGCAGGTCGGCACCAACGTCGTGACCCAGGTTCGTACCGAAGAGGTCGACGGCTACTCCGCTATTCAGCTTGGCTTCGGTGAGATTGACTCCCGTAAGGTCACCAAGCCCCTCCAGGGCCACTTCGAGAAGGCCGGGGTTGCCCCCCGTCGCCACCTCGTTGAGGTCCGCACGTCCGAGCATGACTCTTACGAGCTCGGCCAGGAACTCGACGCCACCACCTTCGAGGCTGGCGAAGGCGTCGACGTCTCCGGCACCACCAAGGGCAAGGGTTTTGCCGGCGTTATGAAGCGTCACGGCTTCGCTGGCGTTTCCGCCTCCCACGGTGCGCACCGCAACCACCGCAAGCCCGGCTCGATCGGCGCCTGCGCAACCCCCGGTCGCATCTTCAAGGGCCTGCGTATGGCCGGCCGCATGGGTGGCAACCGTCGTACTGTCCAGAACCTGACGATCCAGGCCGTGGACGCCGAGAAGGGCCTGCTGCTCATCAGCGGCGCCATCCCGGGTCCGAAGAACGGCGTGGTCCTGGTTCGCTCCTCCGTGAAGGGTGCGTGATCATGGCTGACGATCGTAACGTTGACGTCATCGACCTCAAGGGCAAGAAGGCGGGCTCCGTCGTTCTCCCGGGTTCGATCTTTGACGTTCCCACCAACATTCCGCTGATGCACCAGGTTGTCGTCGCTCAGCTTGCGGCCGCTCGTCAGGGCACGCACGCGACGAAGACCCGTGGTGAGGTCGCTGGCGGCGGCAAGAAGCCCTTCCGTCAGAAGGGCACCGGTAACGCCCGTCAGGGCTCCATCCGTGCGCCTCACTTCACCGGCGGTGGCATCGTCCACGGCCCTCAGCCGCGTGACTACGACCAGCGCACCCCCAAGAAGATGAAGCAGGGCGCTCTGCGTTCCGCTCTCTCCGACCGTGCGCGCGCCGACCGCATCCACGTTGTCACCGCCCTGTTCGAAGGCGACAAGCCCTCGACCAAGGCTGCTCTCGCCGCTCTGCGCGCGATCGTCGAGGACCGTCAGGCTCTCGTCGTCCTCGAGCGTGGCAACGAACTGACCGCGCTGTCCCTGCGCAACGTTCCCGAGGTTCACGTTCTGTGGGCCGACCAGCTGAACACGTACGACGTCCTGGACGCCGATGACATCGTCTTCACGCAGGCCGCCCTTGAGTCCTTCCTCGGTACCAAGGAGGAGACCAAGTGAGCACGATTGAAGCGGGTAAGAACCCCCGCGACATCATCCTGAAGCCGGTCACCACCGAGAAGTCGCTCGCCCTGATGGACCTGGGCAAGTACACCTTCGAGGTTGACCCCCGCGCGAACAAGACCGAGATCAAGATTGCCCTCGAGCGTATCTTCGGCGTCAAGATCGGTTCCATCGCCACCCAGAACCGCAAGGGCAAGACCTACCGCACCCGCAACGGGATCGGTAAGCGCAAGGACGTCAAGCGTGCCATCGTCACCGTGCGTGAGGGCACCATCGACATCTTCGGCGATCAGGCCTGAGGACCGAAGGGACATTTGAACAATGGGAATTCGCAAGTACAAGCCCACGACTCCGGGCCGTCGCTTCTCGTCCGTCTCTGACTTCGTCGAGATCACCCGCGACACCCCCGAGAAGTCGCTGCTGCGCCCGCTGCACAAGACCGGTGGCCGTAACAACAACGGCCGCGTGACCTCCCGCCACCGCGGCGGCGGCCACAAGCGTCAGTACCGCGTGATCGACTTCCGTCGTCACGACAAGGACGGCGTCCCGGCAACGGTCGCTCACATCGAGTACGACCCCAACCGCACCGCTCGCATCGCCCTCCTGCACTACGCGGATGGCGAGAAGCGCTACATCCTCGCTCCGACCGGCCTCAAGCAGGGCGATCAGATCGAGGCCGGCGTTGGCGCTGACATCAAGCCCGGCAACTCGCTGCAGCTGCGCAACATCCCCCTGGGTACCGTTGTGCACGCCGTCGAGCTCTACCCGGGTGGCGGCGCCAAGATCGCCCGCTCCGCTGGCACCTCCGTGCAGCTCGTCGCTAAGGAAGGCCGCTTCGCCCAGCTGCGTATGCCCTCCGGCGAGATCCGCAACGTCGAGGCCACCTGCCGCGCCACCATCGGCGAGGTCGGCAACGCCGAGCAGTCGAACATCAACTGGGGCAAGGCCGGCCGTATGCGCTGGAAGGGCAAGCGCCCGCACGTCCGTGGTGTCGTTATGAACCCGGTCGATCACCCGCACGGCGGTGGTGAAGGCCGCACGTCCGGTGGTCGTCACCCCGTGTCGCCTTGGGGCAAGCCCGAGGGCCGTACGCGTCGTCCGAAGAAGGCGTCCGATCGCATGATCGTCCGCCGTCGCAAGACCGGCAAGAACCGCTGAGTAGGAGTCGATTGAAATGCCGCGTAGTTTGAAGAAGGGCCCGTTCGTCGACGACCACCTGCTCAAGAAGGTCGACGCCGCGAACGAATCCGGCTCGAAGAACGTCATCAAGACCTGGTCGCGTCGCTCGGTCATCACCCCGGACTTCCTGGGCCTGACCATCGCCGTCCACGACGGCCGCAAGCACGTGCCCGTTTTCGTCACCGAGTCGATGGTGGGCCACAAGCTGGGCGAGTTCGCTCCCACGCGCACTTTCCGCAGCCACGACAAGGACGACCGCAAGGGACGTCGGCGCTGAGCCGGCCCGAGGAAGAAGAGGCAGATACATGGAAGCCAAGGCGCAGGCGCGCTACATCCGCGTCACGCCCCAGAAGTCCCGCCGAGTCGTGAACGAGGTTCGCGGCAAGCGAGCGCTGGAGGCCGCCGACATTCTGCGGTTCGCCCCGCAGGCCGTCGCCACCGATGTCCGCAAGGTGCTCATGAGCGCCATCGCCAACTCCCGGGTCAAGGCCGAGAACGCCGGCGAGACCTTCAACGAGGCGGACCTGCTGGTGCTGGAGGCGTACGTGGACGAGGGGCCGACCATGAAGCGGATCCGCCCCCGCGCCCAGGGGCGCGCGGGACGCATCCTCAAGCGCACATCCCACATCACCATCGTGGTGGGGACCAAGGAAGACAAGAAGAAGGGAGACCGCTGATATGGGTCAGAAGGTCAACCCCCGCGGGTTCCGTCTGGGAATCACCACTGACCACCGGTCTCGCTGGTTCTCCGACTCCACCACCAAGGGACAGCGCTACGCGGATTACGTGGCCGAAGACGTCGCGATCCGCAAGTTCCTGACCGACAACCTCGAGCGCGCCGGCATCGCCGAGGTGAGCATCGAGCGCACGCGTGACCGCGTTCGCGTCGACCTGCACACCGCTCGCCCGGGCATCGTCATCGGTCGCCGTGGTGCTGAGGCCGACCGCCTGCGCGTCCAGCTCGAGAAGCTGACGGGTAAGCAGGTTCAGCTGAACATTCTCGAGGTCAAGAACCCCGACCTCGTTGCGCAGCTCGTTGCGCAGGGCATCGCCGAGCAGCTCGCTGCCCGCGTGTCCTTCCGTCGTGCGATGCGTAAGGGCATCCAGTCCGCGCAGCGCGCTGGCGCCAAGGGCATTCGTGTCCAGGTGTCCGGCCGTCTGGGTGGCGCTGAAATGTCCCGCTCCGAGTTCTACCGTGAGGGCCGCGTGCCGCTGCACACCCTCCGCGCGAACATCGACTACGGATTCCACGAGGCCCGTACGACCTTCGGTCGCATCGGCGTCAAGGTGTGGATCTACAAGGGCGACATCACCGAGCGCGAGTTCGCTCGCCAGCAGGCCGAGCAGGCCCAGCGTGGCGGCCGTCGCGATGGCCGCCG
>ERZ773014.1348-NODE-1348-length-15723-cov-8.733214_pt1 | contig 15723 bp, 15 predicted proteins | sample MGYA00580841_ERZ773014 | MGnify/ENA primary metagenome ERZ773014 (study PRJEB29015, sample SAMEA2737989) | human oral metagenome | biome: human oral; feature: human-associated habitat; material: dental | place: China | collected 2067 ...
TCGCGTTGAGGTTCATGAGGACGGACGGCGTTGTGCTGTTCGTATAGACCTCGTCGTAGATGGCGTCGATGCGCGCCATCAGGCTGCCCGAGCGGTGCTTGCCGTCATAGTCGCGCTCAAGGCGGTTGATGCGGTCGATCAGCGCGCCCGTCTGCTCCTGTCCGTAGGTGTCCTGCTCGATGAGTGCGAGCTTGGACTGGACGGCGTTGGGCGGCTCGGCCGCGAGCGCCGTGCCGAAAGACGTGAGCGCGAGCACGAAGGTCAGCACGAGTGCACAGATTTTCTGCTGCATGAATGATCTCCTCCTACCGTGGCGACTGCTGTTTTGTCGTCAGCAGCTCTTCAATGAAGTCCGCAATACTTCTGAGCGGCGAAGCCGGGGTGTATTGCTGCGGTGCATCCATGCCCTGCGTTGTACGCAGGACTTCCTTTGTATCGTAGACCTCAACCTGAGCGGAGACGAATTGGTACGTTCCCGCCTGTGGGTTGAGGCGTGTGCGGTACAGATAGCGGCGGTTCTCAGTCGCCTTCACGACGGCAACAACGGCGTCGCGCTCCGTATCCGAGACGCGCACGACGGTCGCTGCATCGACATAGTAGCCCGTGTCGTCCTCCGCATCGACGAAGCGCATGTCCTCTGCCGCATTACACACGCTGAAACTTGTGAAAAACACGAGAGCGGCAAACAGAATTCCGCCGCTCATAAAACGCTGCATTTGTGGGCGTGCCTCCTTCCAAAAATTTCTGTGATTCGGGCTCTATTATAGATGAAAATTTTTTTTGCGTCAAATTTAGATTCGATGAGTGGCAGTGCACCGCGTTCTTTTCGGTTGCGAAAACTCTGTTTATGATGTAGTATAAGAACGACTGAATTCTTTGTAAAAGACAGGAGAACGCGCCGATGACCAAGGCTGTAAAAACGCGCATCCTACTCGCTCTGACCACGGCCTGTACCGTGCTTCCGATGACGGTTGATGCCGCCTACCATGGGGACACGGAGACGGGCTTTCAGCATCTCGATTTTATTGAAAATGAGCGGCGTGAGGAGCGCGCGAACCGTCTTACGGAGGAGCAGGAGAAGCTGCTCGCCGATGTCGCGGAGATGGAAAAGTACCTGCGTCATCCCGTGGATGTGGCTGCGCCGTCACCGATTGCGTTTGAGGGCGATGATCTGACCTATGACGAGCGCACGGGCGCGTTTACGGCAAAGGGACATGTCGATATTATCCAGCTTGCGGCGCGGCGCTTTCAGGGCGACTATGTGGAGGGGAACACCGCCACGGGCGTGGTCTCCGTCCCCGACCGCGCGCATCTGCTCCAGCTGACGCAGGGGGAGACCCGCGTGACGCTTGACGGCTACCGCATCAACTACAACTATAAAACGCGCGAGGGCGCGATGGCGGAGGCGGAAGGTAAGGTCGGCGGCTACTATATGACAGGCAAGCGCTTCGAGTTCTACCCGGACAAGATCGTGGTCTACGACGGCACGCAGACGAAATGCTCGGCACAGAAGCCGGACTATCATCTGAGCGCGGATGTGGCAGAGCTGTATCCGGGCGACAAGCTCGTGCTCACGAATGTGAAGTTTTGGATCAAGAACAAGGTCATCTTCAAGAAGAAACACTATGAGGTGGATGTCTCGCATCCCATCCAACGTAACTTTCCGACGGCGGGTTATGACAGTGACGACGGTTTCTGGCTTGAGCAGGTCTTTGACTACGACATTGCTCCGCGCGTGACGGCGCGCGCAAACCTCTACGTGACGACGAACAAGGGCTGGCGCAGTCACTACGATCTCGGATGGGGAAACGGAGGGGCGAGTGCTCTTTTGACATACGGCGTCTTTGACGACGGGGATGACGACTGGGTCAAGAAGGAGCCGTCCCTGATCCTAAGCTATGGAAAACGGTTTGGAAACACCCCGATCACTTATCGCCTCTACTCCGAGTATGGGCGCTGGTATGGCAGCGGCATTCACAGTAACCATTGGCAGTACGGCATCTCCGCTGCGCATGATACGATCCCATTCCACGGCTATGGGCTTGATCTCGCGGCGGGCTACTCCATCACACGCGAGAGCTATGACCGCTCGCGCGTCCAGGGCTTTAACGCGAGTGCCTATCTCACGAAGAAGTTCAACGATCGCTTTGCCGCCTACGTCGGCGGTATCTATACAAAGAGTACGAAGCAAAATGCGCTCTTTTACTTCGATCAGGAGGATTACTCAAAGGTGCTGCAGGCGGGACTGAGTTACCGTCTCGACGAGCGCAACCGCATCGGTATCGGTACGAAGTATGCCGTTGATCCACACCATTGGACGGATGTGGACTACTACTGGTTCCACGATTTGCACTGTTCACAGATCATCCTGCGCTACCGCTCGAAGCAGGATTCGTGGAAGGTCAAATGGGAGTTTACGCCATGGTAAATGCGCTCATGCAGATGGCAGGCACGCCTGTCCTTATCATCGGGGATATGGTGGCAGATGTCTATCTCGACGGCACGATCGCACGTATCTCACGTGAGGCACCCGTGCTCGTACTCGAGCAGCGGGAGGAGCGTGTGGTTGCGGGCGGCGCGGCGAATGTCGCAAACAATGCGGCGACGCTCGGCGGGCTCTCCTACGCCGTGGGCGTCTGTGGCACGGAGCGCAGCGGTGACGCCCTCCTCGCCGTGCTTGGTGAAAATGGAGTGCATACGGAGGGCTTTGTGCGCGCGGAGGCGCATCCGACGATTACAAAGACGCGCATCATCGCGGGCGGACGTGCAACGGTCAGTCAGCAAATCGTGCGTGTCGACCGCGAGTGGCACACACCGCTCACGTTGGAGACAGAGGAAGGGGTGCTTGCGCAGATTCGTGCATTACTCCCACGTGTGCGCGGTGTCGTGCTCTCGGACTATGGCTCGGGCACGGTGACAGAGCGTGTGCGCCAACTCGTGATCGAGGAGACGCGCAGGATGGGACTCCCAAGCCTCGTGGATTCGCGCTATAACATCCTCGCCTATGAGGGCATCGGCTATGTCAAGCAGAACGATGCGGAGCTTGCAGCGGCGCTCGGGCGGGAGCTGCATTCGGAGGAGGAGATTCACGCGGCGGGTCATGCGCTGCGCGCGCGGCTCTCTGCGGACGGCGTGCTCATCACGCGCGGGGACAAGGGCATGACCTTCTTCCTTGCAGACGGTACGGCGACGAATATCCCCGTCAGCGATCACAGTGAGATCTTCGATGTGTCGGGCGCGGGCGATACCTGCGTTGCCGTGATGATTCTTGGGCTTGCGGCGGGGGTCGACCCGCTGACGGCGGCGCGCCTCAGCAACATCGCCTCGGGCATCGCCGTGCGCAAGCGCGGGACGGCGACGGTTGCGCAAGAGGAGCTGCGTGCTGCTGTGCACGCGGCAGAGGGAGCGTGCTGATATGCTGATTCCAAATGAGCGGATTGCGGTGGTTTCCGCCGCACTGCGCGAAGGAGGGGCGCGTGTGGTCTTTACGAACGGCTGCTTTGACATCCTCCACGCGGGGCATGTGCGCTATCTTGCGGCGGCGCGTGCGCTCGGTGATGTGCTCATCCTCGGGCTGAACAGCGACGCGTCCGTGCGCCGTCTGAAGGGCGATGGGCGTCCCGTGAACAGCGAGGCGGATCGCGCGGAGGTCGTGGGGGCACTGACCTCCGTGGATTATGTCGTGATCTTTGGTGAGGATACGGCCGAGGAGCTGATTGCAAAGGTGCAGCCCGCCGTCTATGCAAAGGGCGGCGACTACACGCTGGAAACGCTGCCCGAGGCGCGCATTGTGGAACGCTATGGCGGCGAGGTGGCATTTATCCCGCTCGTCGCGGGGAAATCCACGACGAATATTATCGCGCGGGCGGGGCAGAAATAACGAAAGGAGGGCAGGGCATGAAGAACATCTTGGTTGTCAAATTGAGTGCAATCGGCGATGTGATTCATGCCCTGCCCGTTTCGTATGCCATCAAGGAGCGTTTTCCTGAAGCACATTTGACATGGGTGGTCGAAAAGCCCGCCTATCCGATTCTTGAGGACAATCCCTACATCGACGAGATCATCCTCTTCGAGAAGGCGAAGTTCCGCAGTATCGGTGGCTTTCTGCGCGAGATTGGCCCCTTTCGCCGCCGCCTGCGCGTGCGGCGCTATGACGCCTCGCTCGATCTGCAGGGGCTCTTCAAATCGGCGGCAATCGTGTGGAATGCGGGCGCACGGCGGCGCATCGGCACGGCGAATATGCGCGAGGGCGCACATCTCGTGAGCCGTCCTGTGCGTGGTGCGCACGCTAGGGGGCACATCGTTGAGCGCTATCTCGATGTCGCGCGTGCGCTGGGCTGCACGGTCAATGAGGTGCGCTTTCCCGTTGCCGTATCCGAACGCGATTGCTCGGCGGCTGAGATGCTGCTCGCACGCGAGGGTGTGCAGGAGGGGCGCGCGTTTGTCGCCTTTGCCATCGGTGCGAACTGGCCGAACAAACGCTGGCCCGTGGAGCACTTTGCCGCACTCGCGGACAGGCTCTATCGCGCGCATTACGTCCCCGTCCTCGTCGGCGGCGGACGGCTCGATGAGACGCTCGCGCAGGATATTATGGCGGCGTGTGAGATCCCGCCTGTGAATCTCGTCGGGCGCACGAACCTCAAGCAGCTCGCGCATATCTTCACGCGCGCCGCGCTCGTGCTCGGTGGCGACACGGGCCCCGTCCATCTCGCGGCAGGGCTGCGCCGTCCGACCGTCATGCTCATGGGACCGACCGATGCGAACCGCAACGGTCCCTACGGACAGCTCGAAAACGCCATCGAAGCCCAACGTCCCTGCCGCGGCTGCTGGAGGCGCGCCTGTCCGAAGGGGCTGGACTGCCTTGCGGCGATTTCCGTGGAGGAGGTTGCGGCGAAGATGAGACCGCTGCTTTCGCGCTAGGGAAGCATTCGCCTGAGGGAGGCAGTAAGTTTGTACCGAAACATTCTCGTCATCAACCTCATGCACCTCGGTGATCTCATGCTTGTGACGCCTGTCCTGCGGACGCTGCGGCACAATTATCCCGAGGCACGCATCACGTTGCTCGCCGATCAGATTCTCGCAGACATCGTGCAGGAGAATCGGAACATCGACGAATGTCTGCTGATCGACAAGAAGGGGAGGGATCGGAGTTTCCTCGGCATTCTGCGGTTCGCGTGGCGGCTGCGCAAAAGGAAATACGATCTCGTCGTCAACCTCCATCGCAACGAGCGCTCCTCTGCGCTTGCGGCGCTCAGCGGTGGCAAGTGCATCGTCGGCTATGCAAAGCCTGGATTTGCCCTCTTCTTCGATCACGTCAGTCCTGATCAGCACCCCGTCATGCACGAGGTTCACTCACACTATGCAGCCCTGCGTGCGGCGGGCGTGATTGGCGAAGTCGATGATGCGGGACTGGAGATGTGGCTGCCGCCCGCCGCCGAGAAAGAAGCGAGGCGGCTCTGGGCGGAGCATTTCGCACCGGAGGATAGGGTGATCGCGCTCAACATCGGCGCGAGCTGGCGGACGAAGCGGTGGGTGGACGAATACTTTGCAGAGGTGGCAGACTACTACCTCGTGCGCGGCTATCACCTCGCCGTCATGGGCGGTCCGATGGACGTGGAGATGGTCAGCGCCTGCCGTGCTCGGATGAAGGAGAGGGACAATCCGCGCCTTCACATCTTTACGGGGCAGGTCAGTCTCGGCGTGCTTGCGGGGCTTTTACGCCGCTGCATTCTCTTCATCACGACGGACTCAGGTCCCATGCACGTCGGTGTTGCAATGCACGTGCCCGTCCTCTGTATGTTTGGCGCGTCGCCGATTCCGGGCTTCTACCCTTACGATGCGCGGAGCATTTCCGTCCGCGCACCTGTACCGTGCCATCCCTGCCGCATTCACGAATGTCCTCTCAGCGGAGAGGAGCACATGAAGTGCATGAAGCGAATGTCGCCCGACCTCATCTTGACGTATGCAGATCAGATGCTCAGGGAGTTTGGGGAAAAACCTGCGTACGAGCTTGCGCCTCCAACGGACTTCGAGACGCGCGTGGTGGAGCAGATGGATGGGGCTTTTGTCCTTGCGCCGAAGGGGGCAGCGGCACGCGTCGTTCGTCCTGTGATGCCCGCAGGGCTCAAAGCCCATGGGTTTGATTGATAAAATAGTGATGTTTTCGTTGTACTCTAAAGATAGGAGCGTTCCATGGATATGGCAAAGATCCGCGAAACGGTCGCGGAGAAGAGTGTACGCAGCAACATTCTCGTCGTCGGTGATGTCATGCTCGACAAATACTATTCGGGCGAGGTCACGCGCATTTCCCCTGAGGCACCCGTGCCGATCACGCATGTGACGGGGACGCGCGAGACCCTCGGCGGCGCGGCAAACGTTGCGCACAACCTCGCACTGCTCGGGACGAATGTGAGCATCGCGGGCTATGTCGGCGGGGACGTGCACTGCAAGAGCCTCCTTGAGAAATTTGCTGCGCGCGGCATTGATCACGCGGGGCTCGTCCATACGGATCGTCCGACCACGACGAAGATCCGCATCATCGGCGGACATCAGCAGATGCTCCGCCTCGACTTTGAGGATGCCAGCCCGATTGACGGAGCCTATGCGGAGCAGTATCTCGCGTACATCGACCGGAAACTCAACGAGAGCATGGACTGCGTCATCATCTCCGACTACGGCAAGGGCGCGTGTACGGAGTTCGCGTGCCAGCACATCATCCGCGCAGCGCACGATCACGGCGTGCCTGTCATTGTTGATCCGAAGGGCGCGCAGTGGCTGAAGTACAAGGACGCCGACTATCTTACGCCGAACATCAAAGAGATCAATGAGATCATGCTCGAGCCCGTTCACAATGACGACTTCGAAGTCGAAAAGGCGGCGCGCTATGCCATGCGCAAATTCAGCATCCGCAATGTTGTTCTCACACGTTCGGCGAAGGGGCTTTCGCTCATCCACGGCGAGGAGGTCGTCCATATCCCGACGAAGGCACAGGAGGTCTTTGATGTCTCGGGTGCGGGCGATACGGTCATCGCCGTGTTCGGACTTGCGCTTGCGGGCGGGCTGAAGCCGGCGGACGGCGCGTATCTCGCGAACATTGCGGCAAGTGTCGTCGTCTCGAAGCTCGGAACGTATGCGGTCAACCGCGAAGAACTCATGCGGGTGCTTGACCGTCAGGAGGGGGAACAGCTATGATTATTGTTACGGGTGGTGCCGGGTTTATCGGCAGTAATCTCGTTCACGAACTCAATAAGCGCGGACATAAGGACATCCTCATCGTCGACGACCTTGCGGACGGTGAGAACTACAAGAATCTGCGCGGACTGCACTTTATCGACTACCAGCAGAAGGACGACTTCCTCCACCTCGTCGAGGAGGGGGACTTTGACGGGACGGACATCGACGCGATCTTCCACGAGGGCGCGTGCTCAGATACGATGGAGTACGATGTCAACTACATGATGAAGGAGAATTATGCCTACTCCAAGGCACTCCTGCACTTTGCAATGGGCGCGCGCATCCCGTTCTTCTACGCCTCCTCTGCATCCACCTATGGTGGCGGGAAAAATGGGTTCACCGAGGGGGACAAATGCGAGGATGCGCTCAATCCCTATGCATTCTCAAAGCTCGCGTTCGACCGCTACGTACGGCAGGTTATCCCCGAGGCGCGCAGCCTCATCGTCGGACTGAGATACTTCAACGTCTACGGGCCGCAGGAGCACCACAAGGGGAAGATGGCGTCGATCTTTTACCAGCTTTACCATCAGATCATGGAGATGGGTGAGGCACGTATTTTCCGTGGCACGGACGGGATTGCAGATGGGGAGCAGCGACGCGACTTCGTCTATGTCGGCGACGTGGTGCGCGTCAACCTGCATTTCTTCGAGCACGGCGGCGAGAGCGGCGTCTACAACTGCGGCACGGGCGTTGCGCACAGCTACAATGAGGCGGCGCGTGCCGTCATCGCGGCTCTTGGCAAGGGCACGATCGTCTATCGCGACTTCCCCGAGGTCTTGCGCGGCAAGTACCAGAACTACACGCAGGCGGATACGACAGCGCTCCTCGCGGCGGGCTACGACGGCGGTTTTACCCCGATGGAGGAGGCGGTCAAGGAGTACTGCGACTTCCTGATGGCGGGCGGGTATTTTTCGTATGCCGAATAAGGCGATCTTCTTCGACCGCGACGGCACGCTCAACGTCGACGTGCACTATCTCCACGATCCGGCAGACTTTGTATGGGTCGATGGAGCGATCGAGGCAATCCGCTGGGCAAACGAGCACGGCTATCTCGTCATCGTCGTCACAAACCAGAGCGGCGTCGCACGCGGCTACTATGACGAGGCTGCTGTGCACCATCTGCACGACTGGATGAATACAGAACTGGAAAAGCATAACGCACATATCGATGCATTCTACTACTGCCCCCATCATACAGAGGGCAAACTCCCTGCCTATACGAAATCCTGCGACTGCCGCAAGCCTGCGCCCGGCATGATTCTGCGCGCGATTGCGGAGCACGATATCGACCCCGCCGCCTCATGGATGTTCGGCGACGGTGCGCGCGATGTTACCGCCGCCGCAAATGCGGGTGTGCGGGGCGTACGGTATGCGGGGGGAAGTCTGTGCGAGCTTATAAGAGCAACGATTGAAACCTCATAGATAACGGATGGAAATAAAATGAAGCTGAGACTGAAGAATTTTGCAAAGATAAACGAGGCAGAGATTCATTTTGATGGGTTGACTGTCATTGCCGGGGATAATAATACGGGAAAGAGTACGATTGGCAAGGTCCTGTTCACGTTGTTTCATTCGTTGCGGAATATGCCTCAGCTTGTTCTTGAGGAAAGAAAATCCGTCATAAGAAGTTTTTTCTCTGTTCTTTTAAGGCGCGACAGTGACCGGTATCGCTTGCTTCGAATGATAGAAATGGAGGGGATGTCGGATCTTTTTAATGGTTTTGATACAAAAGTAGAATCGGTGCAGTCATGGTATGAAGTGCTTCTACATAATCTGGCAGAAGTATTGCATTTAGAATTGTCAGAAGATGACGAGGAAAATCTTAAATTCAAGATTAAAGAAGCGCTGGAGCCATCAGATGAGGAGATCGAGAAATCCCTCGTTGGAAATGCTTTTTTCGATATGTTTGCGGGTCAAAGTAACTCTGTTTATGGCGAGGCGGAAGCGCGTATATCGCTTTGTGTCCAAGGAAAAGAGAAGGAGGCTGTATTTCAAGCAAATGAATGTAAAGAGTACAAGAGTGGAATAGAACTTCTTGAAGATGCTATTTACGTAGATGATCCGTTTTTGATTGACCAATGCTTTCATCCCAGAAGACGGGGCTTGGGAATAGAAACGAATCCTCTGAGAAAAAGTTTAATTAGCTATTTGGAAATGGATGATCGTCCAGGCGTCATTGAAGGGCTTGAAATTAAAAGGAAATTATCTGAAATCTTTTCCCTGTTTCAGCAGATTGTGCCCGGCAATATTACCCGTGAGAAACGTCGTTTTGTCTTGGAGCTGGACAATCAAGGCGGGGTACTTAACGTAGAAAATTGGTCTACCGGCATCAAATCGTTTGCCATTCTAAAGCGCTTGTTGGAAAATGGGGCTTTGCATCAAAAAGGCATTCTGATCTTGGACGAACCGGAGATTCATCTGCATCCGGAATGGCAGCTCCGCTATGCCGAAATCCTTGTTCTGCTTCAGAAAGAGTTCAATTTAACTGTGCTTCTTACAACCCACAGCCCGTTTTTCTTGGATGCTGTCGAATTATATGCGTGCAAACATGGAATCGGAGAAAAGGCGCATTATTATCTTTCTGAGAATGATGGCAGGCAAGTCATGTTCCGTGATGTTTCCAATGAAATTGACAAAATCTATGAGAAGATGTCAAATCCCGTACAGGTGTTAGAAAATCTTCGCGCCGAACTCCGAATGAGGCATTGAATGTTATGACAAAAATGCCTTCATATTTTCGAGATTGTCATACAACACTGCATAAGGCTTCCTATGACAGCGATCAAAAAGAATATATGTGTGACAGCCCTATGCAGATTTTTAACTTTGATGGACTGAAAAAGTGGTATGTCAAGAAGTACATGCCAAAACAGGCACAGAAGCCCTGCTCCAATGATGCACTGTGGTTGGATGTAGACCATGCTGTGTTCATCGAATTCAAGAATGGGAAAATCGATGAGGAGGGAAATAATAAGATTATTTTCAAAGTATATGATAGTTTGCTCATGCTTTTCGATGATAAATTTGATCTCTCGTATTGCCGTCCGGATTTCAAGCAGAATATCTCCTATACACGGGAGCATATGGACTATATACTGGTCTATAATGCAGATAAATATGACGAAGAAAATCATACGCCTCAGACGAAAAAAAGTCTGGAGCGACAAGGTGTTCAATTTTCAAAACTTGAAGAGGCATCGAAGCGGCAGAACCCTCAAAACGCGAAATCACGAACGGCAATCTATAAAGCATTCAGAGCATTGGGGAAAAGGAGCATCATCCTCTTCGGTCTGGATCGCTTCAAGGGCTATCTGTTTCGTCAGGTGTATACAATGAATCAGGCAGAGTTTGAACAGTATTTACAGGAACAAGGCGTTACATAGATCGGAGGTGCTCATGTGAAACTTGCCGTTATCATTCTCACGCACAATGAGGAGCGGCATATTGAAGCGTGCATAGAGAGTGCCGTGTTTGCCGATGAGATTCTCGTCATTGACGACGAGAGCACGGATCGCACAGCGGAGCTCGCGCGTGCAGCGGGAGCGCGCGTGATTGCACATCCCTTGGCGGGCGATTTTGCGGGACAGCGCAATTTCGCGCTCATGCAGACGAATGCGGATTGGGTGCTCTATGTGGATGCGGACGAGCGTGTGAATGCGGGAACAGAGGAGGAGCTGTGCCGCGTGATGGCAGAGGATGCGCGTGCTGTCTATGAGGTGAGGCGCATCAATGTTGCATTCGGGCAGCGTATGTACTACGGCGGTCACCGACCGGACTATCCGCGCCGTTTCTTTCCACGCGATGGTGTGCGCTGGGAGGGGCTCGTGCACGAGCGTACGGTGTCCGATCTCCCCGTTCGGCGCCTGAAGGGAAGTCTCCTGCACTATACCTATACGGACTGGGATCGGTATTTTCAGAAATTCAATCAGTATACGACCCTCATGGCGGAGCGTCAGTATGCAGACGGAAAGCGGGCCTCGTTTCTCAAGATTTTACTTGATCCGCCGTTTGCGTTCTTTCGTTTTTATATTCTGCAGCGCGGCTTCCTCGACGGGCGGCTTGGTTTTATCCTCGCTATGACGCATGGTTTTTATACGATGGTGAAATATATCAAGCTGCATTATATGGAAACGGATTCTGATTCCTTGACATCATTTCGGTCTGCATAGAGAAAAGCAGAGGGAACATATGAAAATTGCCATCTTTGAAAACATCATGACGCCCGGTGGTCACGAGGTCGACTTTGATCGTATTCTTGTGGAGGAACTGAAAGCGCTCGGACATGAGATCGTGTTCTATGTGCCCGAAGGCTTTCGTTTTGGAATGGACTATCATACAGAGGTGCGCCATCTCTCCGGCGGACCCGTTTCCTACACACATGCGCGCGGCATCGGGAAACTTGTGATCTCTCTCAGGCGCACGCGCCGTCGGTTCAGCTGGTATCGTCAACTCTATCAGGCGGCGGAGGCGGGAGCGTTTGATGCGCTCATCGTTCCGACGGCAACCTATCGTTATTTGCGTGCGCTTCGCCACAGCGTCCTGCGCCGCTCGCCTGTGCCCGTCATGTTTCTTCATCATGGAATCACGCCGAAGGACGCCGACTCCTTTTTCGATGCCGTACATGGGTTGCTGGAATATCCCAATATCCGACCGACGGTCATTACTTTTGGAGACGCTATCTTTGGGAAACGTCCCGAAAATCTGCGCTTCATCGTGCCGCCGACCTATATTCCGCGGGATATTGAAGCTGCTCCGCGCATGCCTGTCAAGGAGGATGAACCTGTTACCATCGGCTTCTTTGGACAGTTTCGCAGGGAAAAAAGGCTCGAGGATCTGCTCAATGTCTATCTTGCGGGACATTATACACGCCCCGTTCGCCTGCTCGTACAGGGATCGACGATGCACGCGGAGGATGCGGAGGAGTTCGAGCGCATCATCGCCGCCTATGACGGCAAGGGGATTACGTTCCTGCATCGCGGCTTGATCGGTGCGGAGTGGCAGCGCGCCATTGCGGGGGTGGATGCGCTCCTCCTGCCGTACTCGGCAGAGCGTTACCGCTACCAGTGCAGTGCCGTGCTCTTTACGGCGATTGGTTTTCAAAAACCCGTGCTCGTGAGCGATGATATGAATCCCGCTGTATTTGAACGGTTTTCTGTTGGGGAGACCTTTCCCAGCGGTGATTCCGCCGCACTCGGGCGGGCGCTGGAGACCTTTATCAACGAATATGACAGCCGCGCGCCGCATTGGCACCATGCGCTCGAAGAGGCGGCGCGCTACTATGCACCGTCGCGTGTCGCTGCGCAGATTGCGGCGATTCTTGCAGAGAAAAATTGAAACGGAGTTTGCCTATGCTTGCTGAGATTCGCGCCGTCGCCCATCGCGCCTATCGCTGGGAAAACCCGCGCGAGCGCCACCGTGCGCTCGTCTTTATGGTGCGCGGACTCCTGCATAGGAAGCAGCTGCGCGAACTGTACGAATTCTTTCAGGAAACAGAAGCGCGGCGTGCCGTCTACGAGCGCAACCCGTTTCCGCTCGAGCAGGCGACGCGTGCCTTTTTTTATGCGGGATCGACCGTGGGCACGCGGATCGCACTCATCAAGGATCATTATGCCTTTCTTGAAGCACGTCTGAAGCCTGCAGATTTTGTCGATCTCGCACTCGAGCGTCCACGCGAAATCTGGCGGTCACAGGAGATGGATATAGAGTGGAATGCCTGTCTGAAATTCGAGCCGGGACAGCGCAAGGAGGGGTTGCTCTCTGTGATGATGGATGTGAACGGGACGCATCTCTATCAGATCATCTTTTGGATTGAGCAGCGGGATCATGTGTCGACGCTCGTGATCGGTGCCATGCAGGGACCCAATACCGAGGACGCGCAGGATTTTGTCCGCGAGATGACAAAGCGCGCCCACCGCTTCCGCACGAAGAATCTCATCCTCTATATGACGCAGGCAGTTGCGCGTGCGCTTGGCGTGCAGCGCATTCTCGCCGTCTCGAATGCAGGCTACTACGCGAATAACCACATCCGCCGCGATCGCAAGCTCAAGACGGACTTTGGTGCATTTTGGGAAGAGGCAGGCGGACGGAAGACGGAGGATACACGCTTCTATGAACTCCCTCTCACGCTCCCGCGCAAGACAATGGAGGAGGTGCCGACGCGCAAGCGTGCCGTCTATCGGCGGCGCTTTGCCATGCTGGATGAGGTCGACAGAGAGGTTGAGGAGCGGATGAAGGAGGTATTGCAGTCGTGACAGAGTACCGCAATATCCTTGTCTATGCGATGGTGAATCTCGGTGATGTCGTTCTGACGACGAGCGCCATTGCGCTGCTCAAGGAAATATATCCGGATGCCCGCATTACGATGCTCTCGCGTCCCATCGTGCGCGAGGTGATCGAGCGGAATCCCGTGATCGACGATGTGATTCTCTTTGACTATAAGGCGAAGCAGAATTCAATGGGGCGCATGTGGGCGATGGTGAGGGAGCTGCGCGCGCGCAAGTTCGACCTTGCGATTTCGTTCGATCGCAAGCTGCGCCCCGCACTCCTGTGCCTGTTCGCGGGAATCCCCGTCCGCGTGGGACCCTCGCGCGTCTTTGAAGACAAGCCGAGCCGCGTAACATGGCTCTATACGCATACAGTTCCGATCGCACACGACCTTGAGAATACGTTGCAAGCGGAGACGTATCAGGAGATCATACGCGGATTTACGGGCGCACAGGGACATGGACGACCCGTCCTTCCTGCGCCGTCAACGGCAGAGTGTGCAAAGGCAGCGACAATTCTCTCGTCAGCGGGCACGCGACACAAGATTGGTCTCTGTGTCAAAGGGACGTTCGGGCTTAAAACATGGCCGAAGGCGTACTTTGCAGAGGTTGTGCGCGCACTCCACGCGCGTTATGATGCGGCGTTCTATCTGACGGGTGCACCGGGCGACTATGCCTACGCCGAAGAGGTGATTGACGCCATCGGACTGCCAGTCGAAAATCTCTGCGGCAAGACCAATCTCATGGAACTCGCCGCGCTCTATGCGCAGCTCGATCTCCTCGTCACTGTGGACACGGGCGGCGCGCACATTGCGGCTGTGACGGGCGTTCCTATGGTCGTTATGTTTGGCTGCACCTCGCCGCGTCGTTGGCACCCCATCAGCGAGCACGCGCGGGCGTTCACCTCGAACGAGCCGTGTTGTCCGTGCACATATCGGGAAACGGAATGTCCGAGCTATCCGCAGCCCAATTGTCTCTATCATGTCTTGCCGGCAGTGGTTACAGAGGCTTGTATTTCTTATTTGGAATACGACGCTGAATGATCGTTGAAGCATGCAAAAAGTGGCAGTGAGGATTGATGTTCTCACTGCCACTTTTGTGTTTTCCTATTCGTGTTCTCGTGTTGTCGCCGTTTTTTGCATATCCTCTACACTCACCCCCGGCGTAATCCCACGCGTGACACGGTTTTCCATGCGGTCGTGGACGTGGGCGTATTTCGCCGTGACTTTCGGGCTGCGCTGGCGCAGGGTCTCCTGTACGACGCGCAGATCCTTGGTCTCCTGATAGAGATTTGTGCCGCAGCTGTGGCGAAAGAGGTGGCAGGCGTAGCCGGGCTGCTTCAGTCCTGCGTCCGTGAGCGCCTTGTTGATGACGTAGCGGATGCCGACGCGTGTGATGCGCCCGTTCCGATTGTTCGGCGAGCAGGAGATCACGGTCGGCGTGAGGCGGTTCTCGGGCGGGATGGCACCGCGCGTTTCGATGTATGCCTTGAGCAGCTGAAAGGTCTCCTCGCATGGGTAGATGATGCCGGCATGCCCTTTCCCCCGTATTTCGATGCGTCCGCGCTGCCAGTCGATGTCCTCGTCCGAGAGGCGCATGACCTCGACGACGCGCAGTCCCTCGACGCCCATGAGGTAGACGATGAGGAGGTTGCGGAGGCGGCGCACGGGGTTCTTGTCCGCCGCAAGCCCCTCGCAGATCTCCTTGATCTGGTCGACGGTGAGGTATTTATAGTCCTCGTCGAGGTGCTGCGGGTTGCGCAGCTGCAGGTCGGCGCAGGGGTTCTCCGCGATGAAGGAGAGCCGCTGGGCGACTTTGTAAAAGGCGCGGATCGCCGCGCCCTTGATCATGAGGGTCGCCGCGCTGTAGCCGCGCGTGCGCATGTCCTCCATGTAGACGCGAATCTGATAGTCGTGCACGTCGTTCAGGGGATGAAGCCCTTGCTCCACGCACCAGTGGAGGAACAGGCGAATGGCAAGCTCGTAGGTGTCGCGCGTGTCCGCCGTCGGCGCGCCGCCCGCAATGTAGCGCGGGAGGTATTCGTAAAAATGTGCGATGAAATACTCGGGCGTGATGGCATCCTGCCGGACGTTCATCGACACCTCGCCCATGCGCCGTACATTGCCGGGCGAACTCTCTGTGCGCCGCGCAGGAACGCCCATTTCCTGCGATCCGCCGCTGCGATAGGTCTTGTTTCCCGCCAAAAAGTCACCCTCTTCCATCTCCT
>ERZ773014.1359-NODE-1359-length-15611-cov-69.514014_pt1 | contig 15611 bp, 17 predicted proteins | sample MGYA00580841_ERZ773014 | MGnify/ENA primary metagenome ERZ773014 (study PRJEB29015, sample SAMEA2737989) | human oral metagenome | biome: human oral; feature: human-associated habitat; material: dental | place: China | collected 2067 ...
TCTTCTGGATCGTGCTGACCATCAGCATCCATGGTGGCGGCAATATCATAGCCGTGTTGCTGCGCGTAGGCAAGTCCAGTTAGTGTTGCACCGCCAGCTCCGGAATTCAAGATATGATCAATGACAATTGCGCCGCCTTTTTGCGCTTGATCAAGAGTATTATCCTTCGACCCGTCATTAACAAGTACGATATCTATCAAATAATCTTTCTTGGCTTTTGAAAAAACCTTCTTGGCTTTTTTAATTACACTTTCAATGACAGCTGCCTCGTTATAAGCTGGAATAATAACACAAACCCTCTTCATGTTAATAGTATAACACTATTTATAAATACTTACCGTAACCAGATTTTTTCAGCGTCTCAGAGAGCTTGCTAAGCTGATCCCGATTAATCCAGTCATTTTTAAAGGCAATTTTTTCTGGACTACCAATGATGCGGCCGGTTCGTTTTTGGATGACGCGAACGAAGTCAGAGGCATCAGTCAGGCTGTCGATTGTTCCCGTGTCCAGCCAGACGTCACCGTTTTCTAAAGTTTGGACTTGTAGTTTGCCACAGCGTAAGTACTCAGCATTGATAGATGTAATCTCTAATTCGCCACGGTCAGACGGTTCAACATTTTTGGCGATTTCGACCACGTCATTGTCATAAAAATACAAACCAACAACGGCAAAGTTTGATTTTGGATCAGCTGGCTTTTCTTCAATGGAAATAGCTTGATTTTGCTCATCAAATTCGACAACACCGTATCTTTCTGGGTCAGACACCTTGTAGGCAAAAACCGTGCCGCCATCAGGATTGGTGCATTCCTGTAAAGATTCGTCCAAACGCTCGCCGTAAAAGATGTTATCACCAAGGACCAATGCTACTTTGTCATCGCCAATAAATTCTTCGCCAATGATAAAGGCCTGCGCCAAACCATCTGGACTGGGTTGAACGGCATATTTGAGGGTGATGCCCCATTGTGAGCCGTCGCCAAGCAGTCGTTGAAAACCAGCTTGGTCGTCTGGTGTGGTAATGATCAAAATGTCGCGAATTCCTGCCTGCATGAGTGTGGTAAGCGGATAATAAATCATCGGCTTATCATAAATTGGCATTAGTTGCTTACTAATCGCCTGGGTGATTGGCCAAAGGCGCGTGCCTGATCCACCTGCTAAAATTATTCCTTTCATAACCTATAAACCTCCTACTTTTCTAGTAATAAGTATAACAAACAGATTAGCTAATTGACAAAAATACAAAAATGAGTTAAAATGTGAAGCAGATATGAGTATAGAAAAAACATCCAGCAATCCTAACCGCTTTGAGCAGTATCGAGAAGAATATATTACTAAGGTGGTTGATGCGTTATATAAAGACCCGGATCATCCTGAAAAGGAGCCAAGAAATCGTTCAATTATTTATGTGCCGTATCATGGTGTTTCTGAGCATTTGCAACAGAACCGTCCGAATATTGTTTTTGCTGATCGTGCTGGTCAGGAGGTTGTTGAAGCCGTTGCTAAAGCTGACGTCATCATTAATATTGCTCGTGGTGAAGAAGTTGTTGAGGCGGAGATTGGCCATCCTGACAGGAATGTCAAACTACCACCAGAGTCGGTGGCAAATACCGACATGGTGAGCGATCTGTATATACAGGCGATTGAGACGGGTAATACTGATGTACAAGTTGTTCACACTGGTAGGATGAATAATAAGACGATTGCTATGGCGACAGCGATGCCAATTTTAGCTGAGAGCGCAGGGCTTAACTATGAAGATGTGATTTATACATCTGATGCCAAAATATGCCAATTGGTAGATGAAAAACAAGTCGATCTGAATGATTTAATACATGAAGTTGACGCCAATCCAACAATGCAAGATATGCAGGTTTGTACGCGGGCACTCCGGCGAATATATGAGGCGCGTGGTGTTGATCCAGATACCGCCAGCTCGTCTGAGCTGACCAACGCACTACTGGATGAATATAAGAATTTCCGCGTATTAGTACTTCAACACTAATGAAAGAGCAGATGTTGCAGAATGTTGCCGATCAATTACTGAGTTCTGGTGTGGCTGCAGATAAGGCTGGTGAGTTGGTTCAAGAGCTAGACGCACATACAGATGAAGAGCCTGACTCTGTTGATACGGTTACGAACTTTACGAATAGTATCCCAATGATTTTGTCTGATAAACTGATCAAAAATGGCTATAATGCCGATGAGGTTGGTGCTATGAGTACCGAACAAAAGGTGGAATTATTGGCAGACACTAGAATGACAGCAGTTATTGTAGCTGATATTGCACATATGCCACGGGTGATGTGGTTGGCTGATTATCTGATGCCAGACAACTTTGAGTTGGTGTTCGTTGAGAGTAGAACAGACTTAGATGAAAATACATTACAACAATCAATGGAGCGTGAAGAGCGATCATTTATGCTTGGTAGTAATTGGCTGTCAAACCAAATGGGAACTAGAAATCCAGCTAAAGTTGGTGAATTGGCAGACAATGCTTACTGGGGTAAAAACAGCGTAAGTAACAAAGAGATTAATAATAACCTAAAAAACGCGAAAAAGTAAACAGTTTAATTAAACAGGTTGTCTAGTTTGTCTTGCCAGTCCTCTGGCGTAAAGCCGGTTTCTTTAATTTTTGTTAAGTTTAGGGTACTTTGTCGTGGTCGCTGAGCAGAGCCCGGCTTGTTGGCAAAATATTCAGCGGTAGAAACTGGCTGTATGCCTAAAGGTGATTTACCTGATTTTTCAAAGACGATTTTGGCGATGTCTGCCCAACTGGCTGGTTGACCTTCATTGGTTAGATTATACGTGCCATATGGTGCGCCTGTTTCTAATAAGTGTTTAATACCACGTGCTAAAGTGTCAGTGAAAGTGAGGCGGCCAATTTGGTCGTTAACGACGGAAGGTTTGATGCCACGTGCTGCCAAATCTTGCATGATACTGACAAAATTCCTGCCGTCACCGATTACCCAGGATGTGCGAATGATGTAATGTTTGGTTGTGGTAGTGGCCGCTAAGTCGCCATCGGCTTTAGTCTTGCCATAAACGTTGAGCGGTGAAAAGAGTTCATCTTCGCTGTGGATTGGCTGAGAGCCATCAAAAACATATTCCGAAGAGACGTGTACCAATGTCGACTTGTGGGTTGTTGCAACTTCTGCCAAGTACTGTACCGCGAGGTGATTAACCAGGTCGACTTGCTGAAAGTTCTCAGGATTTTCAGCAGAGTCAACATCAGTCCAGGCCGCGGCATTGATAATAACCGAATTGGGCTGCCACTTGAATGATTTGACAGCAGTCTTGTCGGTAATATCTAATTCTTGACGAGTTAAGGCAATGGCATTTGGAAAAATGATGTGGAGTGCGCGCCCCAGTTGGCCATTAGTACCAGTGATGACTACTGTCTTGTCGTCCATTAAACCTCCATTGGGATAACGTTAATTAATAGTGGGTGCCGGGCGTCTTTTTCGGAAATAATCGCTTGCTCTTGGCTGATCGGCCAGTCGATAGTAAGTTCCGGGTCGAACAAATTGACAAAAGTGTATTTGGCGTCTGGCGACCAGTGAGCGTCAACTAGGTAGGTGTAGGCGATATTATCGTCAAGTGCCTGATAGCCGTTGGCAACGCCTTTGGGTACGAAAATTGCCGTGCCAGGGTTAATTTCGTGCGTGAAAACTCGACCGAAGCTGTCGCCTTTACGCAAATCACACCACGCACCGAACACCCGGCCGTTAGCGGTGGAGATGAACTTATTCCACGGTTCGGCGTGCAGACCGCGAGTAGCGCCAGCTTTGTCGTTGAAGCTGATGTTATTCTGCACGATGTTAAATGACGGTAGTCCCAGTGCTTCCATTTTTTCTTTTTGGTAGTTTTCTTTGAACCAGCCGCGGTTGTCGCCGTGGACCGGTAATTTGACCACAAACAGCCCGGGGATTGGAGATTCGGTGACGGTTAGTTCGTTGTAATTTGACGGGTCAAAATTCATGCGTTCTCCTTTTGCCATAGATAATAATATTGTAAGCCAGCCAGTGTCTGACAATCATTAATTTCGCCGTTTCGAATCAAATCGTCTATTTCATTAAGTGTGAAAAATCGCATATCACTAAACACTTCATCACTTTGTTCGCGCTGACCAGTGAAACTTAGTTCTCGGGCTAGGCAAACGGCCATTTTCTCCGTCATTAAGCCATTGCAAACATACGCTTCACCTAGTTTTTGCCAGGACTGGGCGATGATACCGGTCTCTTCCTCAAGTTCGCGTTTTGAGGCTTCTAATAGATCTTCATTGTCACCCCCACCGCCGGGCAGCTCCCAGCCAAAGCTCTGTGAGGGATAGCGAAAGCCACGCACCAAATACAAGCGCTCTTGGTCGTCTACTACTACAACCATGCACGAATCTCGCGACTCCATGTAGCCATAGATTCCGGTATTTCCGTCTTGACTAATGGTCTGATCTTCGTGAATGGTAATCCAAGGGTTTTGGTAGACGATTTTACTGCTGACTTTAGTTTTTGACGGCACATCTGTCATGATTATTGCCCCTGTTTCGCGTAGGCTGATTCAACGGCTTCTTTTTGGGCTTTCCACCAGTCTTCGTGTTCGCGGTACCAGTCAATGGTTTGCAGTAGGCCGTCGCGCATACCAGTTTGGTTATCAGTATATTGTGGCTGCCAACCCAGTTCGCGGCGTAGCTTGCTGGAATCCATGGCATAGCGCATGTCGTGGCCAGGGCGGTCATTGACATGCTCGTACCAATCTTTACCTTTGCCCATCAGCTCGCAAATCAGTTCAATTACCATCTTGTTGTTGACATGGTCGTTGTCAGCGCCGATGATGTAAGTTTCGCCCAGTTCGCCTTTTTCCAAAATGAGATGAACTGCGGAATTGTGGTCATCGACGTGAATCCAGTCGCGGACCTGTTCGCCAGTGCCGTACAGTTTTGGCTTGATATCGCTCAAAATATTGGTGATTTGGCGTGGAATAAACTTTTCGATGTGTTGGTATGGGCCGTAGTTGTTCGAACAATTGGAAATCGTCGCTTTGATACCGAAACTGCGGATCCAAGCGCGCACCAGCATGTCGCTGGAAGCTTTGGTGCTGGAGTAGGGGCTGGATGGATTGTACGGGGTGTCTTCGGTGAAGCGGTTTGGATCGTCGAGTTCCAGATCGCCAAACACTTCATCAGTCGAGATATGATGTAGGCGCTTGCCGTGCTTGCGGATAGCTTCTAAGATAGTGTAGGTACCAACCACGTTGGTTTCGACAAACGGCCACGGATTACGTAGAGAATTGTCGTTGTGGCTTTCAGCGGCGAAATGTACAATGATGTCGTTTTCAGCGACCAATTTGTCCATCAGCTCAGTATCGCAAATGTCGCCTTCGACAAAATTAATTTGGTCAGCTACTGGCTCCAAATTAGCGGTATTACCCGCATAGGTGAGCTTGTCGATAACAGTGATGTCGTATTCTGGCTTGTGTTTGACGGTATAATGCACAAAATTCGAGCCAATGAATCCCGCGCCTCCCGTGACTAGCATCTTTGTCATAAGTATAGTATATCAGGTATAATATAGAAGTTATAGAGGAGGATACATGAAAATTGTAATTGTTAGTGGCTATTTTAATCCATTGCATGGTGGGCATTTAGATATGATTGAAGCGGCGGCAAAAATGGGTGATTATTTGATTGTGGTTGTTAATAACGACAAACAGCAATTGCTTAAAAAAGGAAAAATCATTCTCAATGAGGAGAATCGATTGCGACTAATGCGAGCACTAAAGGGTGTTAGCCAGGTGATGTTGTCTATTGACGAAGAGCCGCCAGTAACGGAGACGCTGGAAATGATTGCTCGACAGTATCCAGGTTGCCAATTGGTATTTGCTAATGGCGGCGATCGATCGGCACCAGAGGTTGTACCAGAGCGTGATGTTTGTGAAAAATACAACATCGAAATGGTATATGGAGTTGGCGGTACAAATAAAGCAGATTCGTCTACGCGTATCAATCAGGCCACTGGTCAAGAAAGCTAATTTTTATTCTGATTACCATATTGCTCATAAACCGCCAGCGTCTGCTCGGCCATTCGCTGCCAGGAAAAAGTTTTAACGTGCCGTTTGCCTTTTTTAATTAATTCTTGACGTAGTTTTTTGTTAGATAGAATTTCATCAATAGCGCGTGCTATATCCTCGACATCATACGGATCAAAATAGTGAGCGGCATCGCCGTGAGTTTCTGGCAGGCAAGTAGCGGTGCTTGAAGCAACTGGCGCGCCGTGTAGCATTGCCTCAAGACCTGGCAAGCCGAAACCTTCACTAAGTGAGGGGAAACAATAAACAGCCGTATTTTCATACATCCAGCGCAATTGTTCATCTGATATAAAGTCAGTGAATACGACATTTTTAATTCCATGCTTATTGACATATGCTTCGTGGCTAGCATAATTACTGTCTTTTTTGCCAGCTAAAGCTAAAGTCAACTCTGGATATTTTTTTTGCAATAATGCAAAAGCATCAATCAGCCGCCGTAAATTTTTATGCGGTGTTGGACGGCCAATATACATAATAAATTTTTTCCCAATCAGTTCTTTGACCGGATAATTATCCTTTGGTAGTTCGTCAGCCGACTCCAGTGTCACTGTAATTTTATCTGGACTAATACCAGTAAATCCAACCAAATCATTTTTCACGAAATCGGAAATAGTGATAATATGAGCGGATTTTCGAGCGACTTTTTTATTGACCCATTTGTAAATTTGTTGCTTTATCCAGAAAATAACGGGGTTTTTATCAGGATTTCTAAACCGAACAGTAGTTAGGTCTTGCATGGTGGTGACGACTGGACTAGCATGATACCAAACCGGTTGCTGAACCATCGCAAAATGCACCAAGTCTGGCTTTAGTTCTTCCAGCTGCTTTTTAAAATCAATTTGTTCAGCAAAAGTATATTCTTTATAAGGGCAAGCTACTTTTTGGAAACGTGGATTGGTTGGCTGCCAGCTGTCAAAATCTTTTGGCTTTAGTAGGATAATATAATCGTTTTTCTTATCAATCTTTTGTAGATAATGAATCAGCCGTTCAATGTAGCGACCAGTACTTGTTCGTAATGTGCGAGCGTCAATGGCGATTTTCATGAGAATACTCCTTCCATGATTTTTCAACTATATTTTTCATTGATTTGCGGAAAATCGTGGCTGAGAATTCGTTAGCGGTAGCGGAAATTTTTACTGGCGAAACTTTTTTACTTGGTAATTCTTTCAAAGTTTTTATCAATTCTTCAGCTGTTTGATCTGAGAAAAACCAGCCGTTTTTTCCTGGTTTAATATAATCAAGCGCGCCGCCCGCTTGGTAAGCTACCACCGGAATTCCTGCCGCTAAAGCCTCAACTGGCGCGATGCCAAAGTCTTCGTGTGAACAAAAAATAAATAAATCGGCCTCTTTAATATATTTTTCCCGAGTTACATCAGCAGCAAATCCTAAGAAATTTGTATGTGAGCCGGCCAGTTTTTTTAGACGGTCCATGTCGGGGCCTTTACCTATAATATCTAGTTGCCAGCCAAGTTTTTGACAGGCCTCAATTGTCACGTCAAGTCGCTTCATTGGTACAATTCGTCCCCAAATCAGGCAGCGCGGCTTTTTAGGAATGATTTTTTTCTGACGAGTTTTAGATAGTGGCGAGAAATTTGACAAGTCGATTGGTGGAAAAATAACAGTGCTTTTTTTCTGGTAAAATTCTGCGATATCAGCTTGGATGCCGGTGGAGTTGGCAATGAAAATATCAACTTGCTGGGCAGCAGCAAAATCGCGTTTTTTCAGTGGTCGGACCAAAGTTTTTAAACCTAATCTGGCTAGCCAGCGCGGACGAAAACTCGGTCGCTTAATATATTCATCATAGTGTCGCCAATAAAAGTGCGTTGGCGTGTGGCAATAGCAAATATGCAGTTGTTCGGGACGGGATTTGCGGGTAAATTTAGCTTCGCCGTTGCCCGAGCTAGAGAGGATAATGTCGTATTGACTAAGGTCGAGCCGCGCGAACCACCACTGTCTAAGCAGCGGCAGAAAACGCCGTAGTTTAGCAAACGGCCAACACTGTAAATAGCCAGTAATGACTTTATTATCTAGTTTTTGTCGCCATTCGTCAGTGCAAAAAGAAGTATAGATTGGTGCCTCTGGATATAATTTGTGAATTTCTAAGACGACTTTTTCCGCGCCGCCGCCATACAGCCAGTCGTGAACTATGGCAATTTTCGGCTTGCTCATCAATTGTCCTTTTGGAAAATAACCAAGCAGGTTTTTAATAAAATAGTAATATCCATCCATAAGCTCCAGTTCTGTACATAATAAAGATCAATTCGCCGCCGTTCCTCAAAGCTAATACTGCGCCTGCCAGAGACTACCGCCAGCCCAGTCAACCCGGATTTTACCGCCAGTAAAACATGTTTTTTATCGTATGCGCTGAGTTCATGCGGTACCAGTGCGCGCGGACCAACCAGACTTATGTCACCCTTTAGGACATTAAACAGCTGCGGCAATTCGTCCAGGCTAAACCGGCGAATAAAACGGCCGACTGGTGTAACGCGAAAATCTTGATCAAGTTTATCGCCGTTTTTACGATACTCTTCAATCAGCTCAGGATTGCCGACCATTTGGAATACTTCTTCGTCAGTCTTACCGTCAAATTTGGCATAATGCGAGCGGAATTTGTAAACTTTGAACGGCCGGTTATAACGAGTGAGACGCTTTTGTTGTTTGCCGTGCATCAAGATTGGGCCGGCTGGATCGCTAATTTTCACGGCAATTGCCACCAAAAGCATTATTGGCGAGGCTAAAATAATACCAATTGTTCCGCCAATAATATCCATAATTCGTTTCACAATCTGGCCGTAACCCATCAGCGGCGTCGGATGAGCGTGAATTAGCGGCACGGAATCAATAATGTCAATGGTGTGTTTGGCGGTCATAATTCCGTCAAATTCTGGTGCTTGATAAAAATCTAAATAATGTTTCTGGGCGAGTTGGTAATTGTTGCTAACATTTTTCGAGTTGGTTTGGATAATAACATCAATTTTATCTCTGGTTAGTGCTGATTCTAATGATGAGCGTCTGAGGCTTTTCAGCTCAATCGGAATAAACTCAGCCCGCGCCACAATTCCGCTAACCTTAAAGCCGGTTAGTGGATTGGTTTCAATGAAATCGGCCAAAACATGGGTTAAATCGCAATTGCCAACTATTATGACTCGACGTGCTCCTAGTCCGCGTTTTAATAGCCGTAAACGAATAATATTGGCAGTGCTACGAAAAACCATCAATAGAGCAAAGCCAATCACGGTAGCATAGACAGCAACAAGCTTGGCTGGAAACAGCGGCGTATTGGTGAAAAAAGTTACTGAAATCATAATCATAATTCCGGTAACTGACGCCAGAAGAATTCGTCCAAATTGGCGTAAAGGATGGGTGTAGCTTTCGCGGTCGTAAAGTCCGAAGAAATAGAACATTATAATCCATAGCGGTAAGGTCATAGCGATAGACGTGATGAAATCTAGGGCGTTGATGCTGACATGAAATGGCCTAGGGTCTAAGGATATGCGTAAAATATAGGCAATAGTAAAGGCGCTCAATAAAGCCAAGATATCAAGAACGACCAGAACAACTTTGAAGTAAAAATCAGACTTTTTCCGCATAATCTCTGGGGTAATTATACAAAAATATACCAATTATAGCAAAACAATGAATTGTGTTAATGAAACTGCCAAAGAACCAAAAATGGATAAGTAGTGCAGTGGTTAATGAAAATATAAACTGTGCTTTGGGGTGGTGGATGTTTTTTATAGCAAAGAATAGAATTGCAGTAGATGACAGGATGAGCGGCAATAAGCCAATGATGCCGAGTCCGCTAAGTAGTAAAATGTAGAAAATATAGACGGTTTGGTCGGTTGGTACGCTAATGTGGAGATGATTTTGGATGAAGCTGCCGAGATTGCCGAGGCCGACGCCAAAGAATAACGTACGAGGCGAACTCAGCCAGGACTTAAGGGCTAAATCGCTGGCACTAAGACGATCGTTAGCTGAAGCTTCAACGAATCCGGTAGGCTGGAAGTCCTGTTTTGTCGGGGTGGATTTTATATCTGAGGTCTTCTGTTGAGAAGATGGTGCTGGCTGGGTTTTAATGGCGGTTTTTTGCGGTATTTTAATTCGGCCGAGGGATAATTGGTCAATCATACTAACAAGCGTGTTATGTGCTATAAACGGCGAACTGCTATAGCGAATATTGGCAGACAGAAATAGTAAAGTAAATCCGAAAAACGTGCCGATAATAATCAGAGGAAGGTTTTTATAGAGGAAAGAAATATTGAGGCGCTTGATTGAGGCGATAGCGATGAAAATTATAATGGCTAGAAAAATTGCTAAAAATCCGCCGCGAGAAAAGGTTAAGGCTATGGCTGTGGCAGTGAAAAATAAACTGAGTTGAGTGAGGCGGGATTTTGGTTGGAAGAGGGCTAAGAAAAAGGCGGGTAGCAGGGCATTGGCTAAAAACTGTGGTTCAGCGGCGAATAGATTGATGCGCGGAAAACCAAAAACGTCAGCTTTACAGCCAGAACAAAGCGTGCCAAAGCCAGTTGGTTCGAAGGTGGCAACGACGAGCTGGATAATTGCTAAGATTCCGAAAACCAGACCGCTCCATAAACCAAACTTGACTAATCTGTGTTTTTTGGTCTTTGACAATTCTGTATAAACCACGCCAGCCGACAAACCTACAACTAATAAAAATAAGAGTGACAATGAATAAAGCGCAGTGCGAAGATGCGCTTCGGCAAAAAAGACGCCGATAGCCATGGCTAGAAAAATTGCTAAAAACCCGCCGATTAGGTAACGATTTTTAAGGAAGGTTTGCCGTTTCTTAAATAATATAGGTAGCGTGGATAGTGTCAGGCTGACGGCAACTAACTGATATAGACCTAATCGTAATGATGAAAAGTCGAGGATTGCTAAGCTGAGGCTGGGTTGCAAGGCAAATGCACCACCGAAAATAACCGTTACGAGGAGCCAAAATTGAATATCATTGATGAGGTTTTTTGCCATACTGTAAGTATAGCGCATAGTGTATACTTTAGATATGAAGCTGACGAAAAAACAGAAAATGATGCTAGATTTTATCGATGGGTTTATTAAAGGTAACGGCTATAGTCCGACACTGCGGGAAATTATGCGTGCGCTCGGGTATAAATCGGTTTCAACTGTAGCTAAACATGTTGATAATTTGGTGTCGGCAGGATTACTGGACAAGCGCGACGGCGAAGTAAGGTCTTTGGCTGTGTGTAGTGCTGAAAAAGAGGTTTGGTGGAAGAATTTGACTAGAGAAATCAAGAAAAGAGAAGAAAAAGATGATGAAAAATCGCGCAAAGAAGTAGAAATTTTGAAAAAAGCACTAGAAATTGTTCGTCAGTAACTTTACAACTGTTTAAAAACTCGCTATAATAAGATCCGTATTCCGGCATAGCTCAGTGGTAGAGCGGTTGGCTGTTAACCAATAGGTCGCTGGTTCGAGCCCAGCTGCCGGAGCCAAGAAAAGACACTTCTAAGGAGGTGTTTTTTCTTTTTTCCTTGGAATACGATTCGGTACCACACGATGCTAGTGGCGGCTAATTTTGCCACGCTTAAACCGAGTGTGCTAGTTATCCCGAGCAGTTGGATGAGCAGCCATATGACGACTGGTTGTAAAATCCACAGGCCAGTGACGGTGATGCAGATGAACTGGACGATTGGCCGGTGGTTGGTCTTGAAGGTGAATCGCCTATTGAGAATATAGCTGCAAACCATTCCTGCGGGGGTTGAAATAATGACGGCTAATAGTAGCGGTGCGGTGAGCCATATCAGCAGAGTGTATATTGTGACATCAACGGCGGTGTTGAGAGCGCCGATGGCGGCAAAGGTGGTGAGCTGTTTGCGAAGATTCATGTTGGTGAGTATAGCGGGTGGGGCTTTAAAAGAGCTGTAAATAACAAGAATAAGACTTATAAAATGATTTAAAATAGCATATTTTGTGAAAATAACTCAAATTATTGTATTTTAGTGTATATTTTGGTATAATTTCAGGCAGGAGAAATTTATGCTCATAGAATTTAGAACTGCAAACTGCCTATCATTTAAAGACATGGCTGAGTTTAGTATGCTTGCTTCAAATGATAAGACAAATGGAGATAATAATACCTTTCTAGTCAACAATAGGCGCATTCTTAAGAGCGCGGCTGTTTATGGTGCCAATGGTAGTGGCAAGACAAATTTCGTTCAAGCAATTGATTTTATGCGAGATCTTGTATTAGGGGAATCTCCAATACGTAACTGTGCTTATAAGCTTGATAGAACTATGAAAGATGAGCCAACCTTCTTTGAAATAATTTTTATAAAAAATAATATAAGGTATAGATATGGCTTTGAAATTGACAGAAAGAGCGTCTTGTCAGAATGGTTGTTTTATGTTCCGACGACCAAAGAAGCATCTCTTTTTAAGCGAGAAAAGCAAAATATAACCATTAGCCGATCATTTAGAGAGGGCAATGTATTAAGAGATAGTATCAAAAATGATAAACTATTTCTGTCATTTGTAGCTCAGCTTAATGGTGCAAGTATTACTCAATCTATCATGGAGTGGTTTGAGGGTATGTCTGTTATGAGCGGGTTAGACTCTAATTTGAGTAATACTGTTAATATGCTCCTGAAAGAAGGCAAGAGCGGTAAAAATAGAAAGAAGCAGGTTCTTAATATCCTTCATAAATTTGATATTCAAATTGAAGATATTGCTATTGAGGAGCGGGATTTTGTACCTATTGCGGTGCCTGCTAATTTAGAGATGTCTGATCAAATGAAAGCGGTCATTGAGAGTATAAATGCATTACTTGAAAAAGGAGGTGGGGGGAAAATGCCACCCCGAGTTATCACTTATCGTAAGACTTACGAAAACGGTAAAGAGTCAGGCATTGAAGATTTCGATCTTCGGCGGCAAGAGTCTGATGGTACTAAAAAATTATTTGCCTTAGCAGGAAGTTTAGCTCAGTCGCTTGAAACTGGCAAAACAATCGTTGTAGATGAACTTGAGTCAAAACTTCATCCACTCGTAACGAAAGAGATTGTAAAACTTTTCAATTCAAATATTAGTAATAAAAAGAACGCACAGTTAATATTTACAACCCACGATACCAACCTTCTGCAAGGAAACCATTTTAGAAGAGATCAGATCTGGTTCACAGAAAAGGATAAATATGGTTCTTCTCATCTATATTCATTGTTGGAGTATAAGCCCCGAAAAGATGCTTCATTTCAGAAAGATTATATAAATGGTAGATATGGCGCAATACCATATATAGGGGATTTTAATAGTTTATAGATTAACATAATGAGTAGGAGGGTAAAAGCATGGGAGCGCTCTAGGGGTAGGAGCCGACTCTCTAGAAAATCAGCAAACCGTGAGGTTAAACCGCGGATTCTTATTGTTTGTGAAGGAAAAAGAACGGAGCCAAACTATTTTAAGGGATTTAAGGTTAGAACCATGAATGTAGTTATAGAGCCAGCAGGGGCGGTACATACTAGCGTAGTCGATAGGGCACTAGCCTTGATGGAAGAAGATGGCGATTACGAAGAGGTTTGGTGTGTATTTGACAGGGATAAGAATAGAGCAAACCCTAGTGACGTTGCTTTATTCAACTCCGCAATTGAAAAAGCAAAAACTAATGGAGTGCAGGTTGCATATTCTAATGATGCATTTGAACTTTGGTATTTGTTACATTTTAATTACTGTGACACTCAAATATTGCGTTCTGATTACATCGTTAAGTTGAGGAAGATTATGGGCACCTATAAAAAGAACGATCAGTCAATGTATGACAAACTTGAAGATAAGATAGATGTTGCGATCCGAAATGCGAAGAAGCTATATAGACTGAGTAATAAGAACGACCCTGCCAATGCCGATCCCTCTACTACTGTTTTTATGCTTGTAGAGAGGTTGCTTAAACTAAAGTAAAAATAATGGAAAGAAAGATTAATCAACTGTATGGTAGTTAACAAAAAAACAGTTTATTTTTTCATTAGATGCAGAATGGGGACCTAATGATCCAAACGTAGAGAGCATTTGGTTTCTATTTACAGAAGCCGTAGAAAAAATAGAGGATGACAAGATTAGAGACGAGGCTGATTTTCGTGCGAATCGTATCTATGAAAAGCTTCAGGAAGCAGGGAATCACTACAAGGTGGTGGCGGACAGTGGTTTTAATTCGCGACCCAGCTCTGAAATAGCTGCAGTTTATAACTCACTCTATAATTGCCTATGGAGCGCCTATAAGGATAGGCTCGTAAATTTTACTAGATCATTTGGATATGATATAGGATGTATATTTGCGGGTAAGGACTATGAACAGCAAATGAGTGGCTTTATTAGGCGACACCCTGAGGTGAGCGACTTGAAGTCATTTATTGATATTCAGAAGCGGAACTGGCAGGATTATCTGCGCGACAATCGTAATGAAAATGAACATGATGGGGATTTTAGAAATAAGAAGAGTGCTCCAGATTTCAATAACCAAGAAAATGCAAAACAGATATTTATAGTAGTATCAAGAACAATTGAGATGTTGGGTATAACTCTATTGTCGTATAAGTTACCAGAACACATAAACGTAATACTTGTAAATAATAAGGCTACTGTGTTTGATCGCACTCATAGATATGAGATTCGCCACGCCCTCCAGGGGACTGATCCAAAACCACTATTCAATAGTCCATATTACTAAATCCTACTGTAGGTGTAAGAAGAGCTGGACTAATATACTCTTAAAGCAAAATTACAGACCCCTCATCTATAGTTGCTTGCATGAATACGAAAGCAGCAACCATACCCCAACCACTGGCCCAGCCGCGGCACCTGGCCGCTCCTGAGAGTCAACCGTCGTTTCGGGCGATTGCCCGTCCGCTGATTGACATTGTCGTGCCGGTACTTAATGAGGAAAAGATTCTTCAAAAAAGTATCACGACGCTTGATGAATATATGGCAAAACATTTGCCGTATCGTTATCAAATCACCATTGCGGACAACGGTAGCCAGGACAAGACGCTGGAAATTGCCAAACGTTTGGCGGAAAAATACCAGTCAGTGCGGGTCGTTAGCCTGGCGGAGCGCGGTCGCGGACGAGCGCTCAAACGAGTGTGGCAGAGTAGCCCGGCTGACATCTTGACCTATATGGACGTCGATCTGTCGACTAGCTTGGATGATTTTCTGACAATGATTCAGCCGTTGGTGGCGGGCGAGGCTGGCGTGGCGATCGGCTCGCGGCTGATGAAAGATTCTAGAACTAGTCGTGGGCTGAAGCGGGAATTCATCTCGCGTTGTTATAACAGCATTATCAAATGGACGTCGTGTACCAAATTTAGTGACGCGCAGTGTGGTTTCAAGGCGATCCGCCGGGATGTTGCTGCAAAATTCTTACCGAAAATCAAAGATAACGAGTGGTTTTTTGACACTGAGCTGTTGATCAAAACTGAGCGAGCCGGCGTACCGATTTATGAACAGCCAGTGACTTGGATTGAGGATACGGATAGCCGCGTGAAAATTGTGAAAACGGCCGTCGATGATC
>ERZ773014.1361-NODE-1361-length-15606-cov-3.870812_pt1 | contig 15606 bp, 15 predicted proteins | sample MGYA00580841_ERZ773014 | MGnify/ENA primary metagenome ERZ773014 (study PRJEB29015, sample SAMEA2737989) | human oral metagenome | biome: human oral; feature: human-associated habitat; material: dental | place: China | collected 2067 ...
AAATAGCATCTACTCATGAAACAATAGACTACATCGTTGCTCATCGCTGTTCTGTTTCGAGATATGGCGATGGTGAATTAAATGGAAGTAGAGGATTGTTTTCCCATACCTGATAAGACCATGTTCGAAGCTTGTGCGTATGTATGAAGGAATAGGTGTTGTTGATGATATTTATAAAAAGCAGATAATAGCTGAAGTAAAATAATATAGACTACTTGCTGTTTGGTGCATAAGCAATCATTTTATAAGAACAATTATTTTTGGTGTGCAATTAAAACATTATGAATTGAGGTTGTAGATGGATAACAAAATCAATGATACAAATTTTTAAGAATGAAGATTGTTGTGGTTGTAATGCCTGTGGCGATATATGCCCAACTGATGCAATAACTTTTCCTTCTGATAAGGAGGGCTTTTGGTATCCCAAAGTAGATTTGGATAAATGTATAGATTGTCATCTTTGTGAAAAGGTCTGTCCAATGCTCCATAAGCATGTGCGAGAGGAGGTTTATGACGAACCAAAGGTAATAGGCGCATACAACAAAGATGAGTCGATACGATTGGATAGTACTTCTGGAGGAGTGCATACAGCACTCGCCAAAAAGATTTTTGCAGAAGCAGGATATGTGGGTGGTGCTATTTATAATGATGACCATACCGTTTCACAAATTGTTACAGACGATAGCAATCAGTTGCCCAATATACGAAGTTCCAAATACCTACAAAGTAATGCAGAAGGAGTTTTCAAGGCCATTAAAGTGTTATTAAATAAAGGTGAGAAAGTATTCTTTTGCGGAACGCCTTGTCAAGTCCAAGGTTTATATAATTTCTTGGGGAAACGAAAATATGAGAATTTAGTTGTAGCAGATTTTGTTTGTCTTGGTGTAAATTCTCCCAAAGTGTTTCTCAAATATATGGATATGATGGAAGAGAAATATCATTCTCACGCCACTAAGATTAAATTTAAACATAAGAAGTGGGGATGGCATAATTTTTCGATACGCATAGATTTTGAAAATGGAAAAGAGTATGTGAAAGATTGGAGTCATGATCCATATTTTGCAGGCTATTGTGCCGATCACCTCTATACGCGTCCATCTTGTTATGAATGTCCTTTTAGGGACTATCCACACGTTTCTGATTTTACATTAGCCGATTTTTGGGGAATTGAAAATTTAGACCCTTCGATGGATCAAGATAAAGGTACGTCCTTGATATTGGTTAATACAGATAAAGGTCGTGATTTCCTGTCTCAGATAAAGGATGATGTTATTAGTAAGGAGTATCAATTCTCGGATTTACGGAAGGTATACGGTGCAATGTTTAACAATAGCCCACAGCCACAAGGTAATCGAGAAGCCTTTTTTGAAGATCTTAATCGGTATCCATTCCGTAAAGTAGCAAAATTACATATTACGCGTCCTTCTTCTTGTAAGCAGTTTAGAGCAAAGGCCAAAGGACTATTAAAAAGAGTTTTACGAAAATGATTTGGGGACTACTCTTTTTGTTGTCTTTAGCCGTTATCTTTATTGGGCTTAATGCCTTTTATAAGCAAACAGATTATTTTAAATGGCAGCATTTAGAATTAGAAAGTTATAAGCAGGGAGTCCCTGAACAATTGGATTGTGGGGTCTTTGGAAGCACCTATGCATTATATGCTTTTCAAGCGATGCCACAATATCATTTAAATAATCGTTTTTTTAATTTCTCTCTGAATGCGGAAAGTATAGAACAAGACTATCTTCTTTTTAATAAATATAAGAGCCATTTTAACAAGGGAGCTTTTGTCCTATTCACATTGGCTCCTTGTGTTTGTTATTATACATACGAAGAGTCTCCACAATATAACTCATATTTTTTATTAAGCCATAAGGAAATCCCTAATTTTAAGTTAAGTAGGTTCATAAGATTAAAATTCCCTTTGCTGTCGGATTTCAAACAAATATTCCGTAGTCTGAAATTCCTTTTAAATGGTCAAAAGCAAGAACTGAGTTTAGATGCTCTGTTTCCTCAATCTGTGAGTGAGGAAGTTGCTAAAATGAATATGAAGGGAATGGCTGAAGGGTGGATGCATTTATTTCGTTTGGCTAATTTAAAGGAAAAGAATCGAGATGCGATGAACGAAAAGGCACTAAAGGCGAACACCAGTTATTTAAAGGCAATGATAGATGATTGTGTTCAGCATGAGATAGTTCCAGTAATCGTTATTACACCTTTAGCAAAAGAACTTACGAATTATTTTGGAAAGGCTTTTCTTGACAACGGGATATATAAGCTTATTCAGGATGCTGTGGGTACGCATCAAGTTCATTTGTTAGACTATTTATATGATGCAGATTTTCAAGATAACAGACCTTTATTTGCGGATGGAGGATTTAGGTTGAATAATGCTGGGAGTTCTTTGCTTTGTAAGAAGATTATGAAGGAGCTTTTGGAAAATTAAATAAATCTATGGGAATATTGAATTCGTTGAAAAGGCGACTTAATTATGTTGTGGTTAAACCGCTCCTATATAATCAAGAATTGGCTGATGCCTATAGTGGAACCTCTGTAGTTGATGGAGAATTGAATGGGAAAACCATAGTCGTAACAGGAGCAACAGGGGGAATTGGGCGCGCAATTGTAAAGCGTTTTTTGTTGGAAGGATGTAAGGTTATCATCATTGGTAGAAGCAAAGAGAAATTAAATGGTTTACAAGAAAACTTGCTTGATATAGGAAACAATGTTGTTTGTATCACAATGAATATGCAGGATGCTAACGATGTAAAGAAGAAAACAGAGGAAATACTGCATAATTATTCTTTTGATATTTGGGTAAATTGTGCTGGAATTTTTAAAAATATAGATCGTTTTCCAACCTTTCGTTCTTATCCTCAGCAAGATTTTTTAGAGGTGATGAATACCAATCTGAAAAGCTGTTGGTTAATATGTCGTTTGATAGCAACGTATATGAAAGCGAATGGCGGTTATTGCAAGGTAATCAATATATCAAGTATATGTGGATACGCTAAATCTTATGGCTATACGGGCTATGGAATGTCTAAGGCTGGTCTGATTGCTATGACGCGAGTGATGGCAGAAGAATACAAAGAAAATATGGCCATTATTGGCATTGCCCCAGGATCTATTGCTACTTCTATGGGAGAACGGCAGTTTGGTGATAATATTGCAGTGGGTGGTAACATGATAACAAAGCATACAGGATTGCCAGAGGAAATTGCCACACTGGTAGCTTTTGTAGCTGGAGATATAGCGCTTTCAGGTAAAACGATTATTGCATCAGCTGACGAGATATTATGATTTTGAGAATATTAAAGAAAGTAATAAAGCATTTGTTGGGAAAATCTCAATATGTTACTCCTATTTTTGATAAAACGCAATATCCATCAATATTAGGAAGTGCGGGTGGTTCTCTCTATGAGTCAAACGTATTGGTTATAACAAATATCACTCAGTTGGCTACAATACAGGGACTTCTTGAAAAAGAACGATGTAATCTTTTTATCATTCAGCTTGATTCGGTTTTGACGCAAGAGAAGCTTTCAGCCTCTATGGAAAGAATGGTAGGGAAGTGTGACCATGTGATAAACCTATTTCATTTGGATGACTCTTTGCAGTTATTAGTAGGTGAGAAGTATAATGACAATGATTTAGTTTCGTTAGTATATCAATCTTTAAAAGTGGAAGCCGATGCCTTGGTCGACTCTAAATATGCGACGATAACGACAGCTGTGCTCGGTAATGAAACTATAGAATCCAAAATTATTACAGCAACCATTAAGGCTTGTGTCGAAGGTTTAGGTAAAGCTCTTGGGAATCATGGGCTAATTTGTAATGGTGTGTATGTGAATGGCGAGGGAAAGTTAGACGAGATGGTGAAGATGTCAATTTATCTCAGTAGTAAATATGGACAAATTTTGGCAGGACAAATGATAGAACTTGGCAATGGAAAATTCAAGAACTAAGAATTCTGTACTGATTATGGCGACAAGTGTGGTAAGGCAAATGCTTACTTTACTCTTGTCTTTTGCCAGCCGTACTGTTTTTATCTATGTCTTGGGGGCTCGTTATTTGGGAATTAATGGGCTCTTTTCTAACATCCTTGCCATGTTATCCTTGGCAGAGTTAGGCATTGGAAGTGCGATCTCTTATTATCTATATAAGCCCATTGCGTTAGATGATAGGGAGCGGATTAAATCATTGATGCAGTTTTATAGAAATTGTTATCGTATCGTCGGACTCACAATTCTTGGATTTGGTTGCCTCATTATGCCGTTTTTAGATAAAATGGTTAATTTGAATCAGCCCATTCCTGAAAATTTATATTTAATTTATTTCCTCTTTTTATTGGATTCGGCCTTTACCTATCTCTTTTGGGCCTATAAGCAAGCAATCATGTTTGCAAACCAACAGCAATATAAAATTGAGAAGATTAATATTGGTTTTGCTATAGTAAGTTGCTGTGTAGACATCGTTGTTCTTCTTATTTTTAAAAACTTTATTGCCTTTCTTTTGTTTAAGATGGCTATTGTCATCATAAAGAATATTGTTATTGCTAAAAAAATAGATAAGGCTTTTCCTTATTTAGTAGAAAAAGATATCATAAAGTTGTCGCAATTAGAAATGAAAAATATTTTTAAGGGCGTGTTTAATGAGTCTGTTTTTAAGCTCGGCTCGACACTATTTAATTCGACCTTAAATATAATCGTATCCATTTTTATCGGGACAATCATTGTTGGCTATTATAGCAATTATTATATGATTATAGGTCAGATTGGGATTGTCTTTGGCTTAATTATGGGATCTATCGTTGCGGGTATTGGCAATGTTGTTGCAACAGAAACGGCAGAAAAAACATATACCTTGTATAAACAGTTGGATATGGGGGTGTTTTTAGTGAATGCTTTTTGTACCATTTGTATGTTTCAGTTGTTAAATTCTTTTATTCATTTGTGGCTCGGCCATGTAGGACGGGATTATATATTAAGTCAAGTCATTGTTGGATTGATGTGCTTAGACTTTTATCTCAATAATTCTTGTCAGGTGATAGCAACTTATCGGACGGCTGCAGGACAATTTAAAATTGGGAGAGATCGGCAAGTGATAGCGGGGATTATTAATATTCCGTTGTCAATAGGGCTGATTAAACTATTTGGGTTGGCTGGTGCTTTTATGTCTCCTATATTGTGTAAATTATTTATTACGGTTTGTCCCTTCCTTATTGATTTAGAAAAAAAACTTTTCCAACAGACTTGGTATGTAGCTTTGAAAGATTATTTTTATAAGTTCTCTCTAACTGTTATTGTTTCCATTGTCGTATGGTTGTCTTGTTCCTATTTTCATGAAAAAGGTCTTCTCTATTTTTTTGTAGAGGTACTTTTAACAGTCTTATTCGCAATAATCCTCCTTATAGGCTTTACTTATAGAACTACAGAAGTACAAGCTTTATTAGAAAAATTCCACTTACCTAAGAGATTACATTTATAATTATGGATTTTAAGAGGATGTTAGATTATCATTTTTGGCATATCAATAAGGGATTATTCAAGGAATATTATCAGTATGATTTGACGTTTAATGCTGAATTTCGAGGGCATTGCGATGGCGTTCTGTCTAAGGAAGAATTAACACTCCCACAAATAAAATATCTGCGTTTGTATCGTCTTGCCCAAGCTGCTCAAGGCACAATATGGTATCGATATTACATGTATTTACTTCGTCGGTATAGTTTTAAGACAGGAATAGGTCTTTATGAAAATATGAATATTCCTAAAGGACTTATCATAGGACATGAAGGTCGAATTGTAATCAATGATGCAGCAACTTTTAAAGGCAATGTTTTTCTTACACATGGTGTCACGATTGGGCGTGATGTAAGGGGAAAGCGAAAGGGTGCTCCTACATTTGGGAAAGATGTTTGTATTAGATGTAATTCAACAGTTATTGGTAAAATTGTAATAGGTGATGATGTATTGATTGCCCCCAACACTTTTGTTAATTTTGATGTTCCAAGTCATTCCATAGTAATAGGAAATCCTGCGACAATCCATCATCGGGATTGGGCAACAGAAGGGCATCTTGGAAATAGTTTGTTGTGATGAAATGTAAAAAGATATGAACAAATGAAATTTAGTATATGAATATTCTTATTGTTAATCAGCCTTTACGTAATCGCGGTGATGAGTCTGCACACAGAGCTTTAGTAAGGAGTATCTTACAGGTACTTCCTAATGCACATATTCGTGTATTATATTATTGTGAAGAAGTAGATGCTGTCACTCAGTTTATAGTGCAAAATGAACGCGTGGAGTATATTATAGAGTTCGCTCCCCAGCAACACCAATTATTGGCTTTTGACTTCCTTCGTAAAGGGCTTGAGCATTCTTTGTATTGGTCTCATCCTTATGTATATAGGTATCTTAAACACTATCGTTGGGCTGATGCTGTGGTTTGTGCACCAGGAGGAATTTGTATGGGGGGGTTTATGAACACGTGGCATGAGGAGCAATTGCTGATAGCCATCAAATTGGAAAAGCCTATTTTCTATTATGGAAGAAGTGTTGGCCCCTTTTGGGATGAACCAAAAGAAAAAAGAATTTTTAAGCAGCAAGCAAAACGTATTCTTAAATATGCATCATATGTGAGTTTACGTGATGCAACCTCAATAAAAATAGCACAAGATTTAGGGATTGAAGGTGTTATTGAAACGACTGATACAGCCTTTTTAGATTATCCTCAAGTAGATATCCCGAATGAGATACTTAGTGGAATAGGAAACAAAAACTATGTTGTTTTCGTTCCGAATTCTTTGATTTGGCATTATTACTATCGAGATAGAGCGACGAAAAAAGAGGTTATTGCATATTGGAGTGCTGTGGCGAAAGTCATAGCTAAACATTATCCTATGCATAAAATTGTAATGTTGCCTCAGCTATCTTTGCAAGGTATATCAATGGATGATAAATATCTTTTCCAAGATATCCAAAAGCATTGTCCCGAACTGGACATTTTTGTAAGTGATGATATTTATAGTAGTGATATCCAGCAGCAGGTTATCAGAGGGGCAGATGCCGTGTTTGGGGCAAGATACCATTCTATCGTCTTTGCAATAAACAATAACGTTCCTTTTATTTCTCTTAGTTACGAGCATAAAATGTCTGGACTTTTAGAAGAAATTGATTTGTGTGATGAGATGATTGATATCACCCAACTTTTTTCATCTGAAGAAGAAAATATTAGAGTATTAAAACAATTAGAAGAGCGTATTCCTCTGATACATCAAAATCCAAATGGGCAAAAATTGGCAAAAAATAAAGCTCGGATGGCATTTAATATCTTTGTAGAAAAGATTAGGTGTATTCTGTAATGTGAATTTTATATAAACTGTAATAGATTTAAAATATGAATCCGAAAATCTTAGCTTTATATTTGCCTCAATTTTATCCCATCAAAGAAAATGATGAGTGGTGGGGGAAGGGATTTACAGAATGGACAAATGTAGGGAAGGCAAAACCTTTATGGAAGGGGCATTATCAGCCTAAGGTTCCTGCAGATTTAGGTTATTATGATTTACGTGTACCAGAGGTAAGAGAGCAGCAAGCTGAACTAGCGCGTGAGGCTGGGGTGACGGGCTTTCTCTATTGGCATTACTGGTTTGGTAATGGGAAACGAATCATGGAAAGGGTATTTCAAGAAGTGCTGGATAGTGGTAAGCCAGACTTTCCTTTTGCTTTAGCATGGGCGAACCATTCATGGTATAGGAAAACTTGGTTTGATGACGGGAAGCGTCACGATGAATGCTTGATAGAACAAACTTATCCAGGGATTGATGATGCTCGGCAACATTTTGATTTTTTATTAAGAGCTTTTCAAGACCATCGATATATTAAGGTCGATGGAAAACCTTTTCTATATATATTTAATTCGGAAGAAATACCTGAAAGTTATATAGGTTGGTTTCAGGAATGGACAAGAGAAGCTGGGTTTAAGGGGCTTTACTTAATAGGTAATACATGGGGAAATAAACTATTTTCATTTTATGAGACTTTAGGCTATCAGGCAATAGTTAGAAATAATGTGTTGGATCTTTTGCAAGAAGAGTATTCTCATATGCCTAAATATGAAATGTTTATTTTGCGTACTTATAGAAGGGTGCTAGAGTATGTAACGAAAAAACCACATGGGGCAGCGAATTATAGTGCTCTTATCCATAACGCAGTTACACAAGAATGTGAAGAGCGGGGTGTAATTCCACAAATTTTCCCTAATTGGGATCATAGTCCACGTAGTGGTCGAAATGCTTCTTGTATCTATTATAATTCAGAACCGGACGCTTTTTATGAAATGGCTTGTGATGCTTTTGAAGCGGTAAAAGCTAAACCTTTAGAGGAGCAGATTATCATCTTAAAGTCTTGGAATGAATGGGGGGAAGGAAACTATATGGAGCCGGATCTAAGGTATGGAGATGGTTATATAAAGGCTCTTCGGAGAGCTATTGATAAGTTTAAGTGACCCGATGCAAATTTATTATCAAGCATGGTATGCTATTGAAAGACTTACGAGATTTTATATTCTAAAAGTAACTTGCAATAAAATTTTTAAAAAGCGTTAAATGTAGCAACGTACAATTGGTTGTAAGATTATCTTTGTGCTTATTACAAACTAGGACAATCTCTTATAATAATACACAAAATCTTAGGAAGATTGTCTCACCAAATTTTCTAACGAATTGTTTGTTAAATCCTCTCTCAATAATATGTGAAAATTAAAACTATAATTAATATTATCTTTAGAAAGGATCGATGAAGTAATATATTAAAATTCATATATGATTAAATTTAGTATTGTAATTCCTTGTTATAAAGATATTTTTCTAAATGAGTGTATAAATAGTATCTTAAGACAGACATACCCTAATTTTGAATTGGTGTTAGTTAATGATGGGTCACCATATGATATAGATAAAATTATTGAGAGTTATAAAGACGATAGGATTCGATATTATAAGCGAGAGAAAGGATTGGGGGCAAAGCGTCTAGTCGAGAATTGGAATGATTGTATTAAATATGCTATTGGGGAGTATATTATTATGATGGGTGATGATGATAAGCTATTACCTAATTGTTTACAAGATTATATTTATTTGATAGAGAAATACCCTACTCTTGATATTTATCACATGAGACTTGAATATATTAATGAAGAAGGAAATGTAATAAGTTTACAAAAGGATGGGCCAGATTGGGAAACAGTTTATTCTCTTATGTGGAATTGTTGGTTTGGTGGGAGGCCTATTGCTATAGGGGAGTGCTTGTATAAAGCTAAAGCTTTACGAGCAAATGGGGGATATTATAATATACCGTATGCATGGCATTCTGATCGAATTTCGGCATTTATTATGGCTACAAAGACTGGGATTGCAAATACTCATATCCCAGGGTTTCAATTTAGGATGAGTTCGTATGAAATATCTTCAGATATTGCACTTACTGAAGAAAAAATAAGAGCCTGGTATGAAGCAAAGAATTGGTATAAAATCTTTTTTGTGGATAAACCTGCGGATATAGAGGATTTATACTATTATAAGTCTTTGAAGAGTAATCTAACGAAATTTGTTGAAAATGAAATTTTAGGTCTCATCAATTATGACATGTCAATATCACGATGGCATGTTTTCAGGTGGTTTAGAAAAGCACACTCCTTAGATTTATCAATTCGCATCTTAGGAATAACATTTTATAACTTCCTTCTTAAATTTAAGAAGAATAAAAATAAGATTTTTTGAAACTAACTTTTACAAGATAAGTTTATATTTGATTGTAATATATTTTGTTGTAGGTTGAGAAAATATTTATATGAGTCCATTCTCTTTTTTATAAGACATCTTTAATATGCAACCAAAAGTTTCAGTTATTGTAGCAGTCTATAATGTAGCTCCTTTTTTAGATAAGTGTTTAACGTCTTTAAAAGCTCAAACTCTAAAAGACTTTGAGGTGATATTGGTAGACGATGGGAGTACAGATAACTCCGGAAAGATGTGTGACGCCTATGCCCAAGAGGATAATCGGTTTAAGATCTTTCATAAAGCAAATGGAGGCGTTGCATCTGCAAGAGAGTTTGGAGTAGGGAAAGCTTCAGGATTGTATATGATTCATGCGGATCCTGATGATTGGGTCGAGCCAACAATGCTTGAGGAACTTTATAATAGGGCTACTGAGACGGATGCTGATGTGATAATCTGCGATTTTTATATAGAAAGTTCTTTCGGTAGAGAGTTAGTAGTACAATGTCCTAAAAGTCCTAATCATATAGTTATATTGAATCAGTACCTCAACTCATCCCTCTATGGTGCTTGTTGGAATAAATTAGTGAGACGTGAAGTGTGGAATAACTTAAATGTACATTTTCCTCCAATTAAGTTGTGCGAGGATATGTGGGTGAATATTAAATTGGCAATGACAAATATACGTTTTGCTTATTTAGACAAAGCTTTTTATCATTATGTAAGAATAGATCGTGTTGGGAGTTTAACAAAGGGATATAATGTGCAAGCAGGTATAAATGCTTATGAGGCGAGTGTCTGTTTTCGAGATTTATTGCAGAATACGAGTTATTGGCATACTTATGTTAGATATAGTATGCCTTGGATGGCTTATTTAGCTTTGTACTACAATGCTGTATCTGCAAGAAAGTTTAAGCAAGAATTTAGAGAATTGCAGTATACATCAGGTGTTACGTGGCTACTTAGGCTATCTGTACAACATTATTGGTTAGGGCAACTCATTTTATGGGTAAGAAAGTCTTTAGGGAAATTGCGCCATGGAAAATAAGTTAGTTTATTTGTAATGATATTTTTGTCTATGTTGCTGTAGGAAAAAGGTATGGTAATTTCTGTTGTAATCCCTTGTTATAAAGTAGAAAAGTTATTAGAACGTTGTGTTGAGAGTGTTCTTAAACAGACATTTAATGCCTTTGAACTGATATTAGTAGATGATGGTAGTCCAGACCAAACAGGTGTGGTTGCAGATAAAATCGCACTCCGAGATGCACGAATAAAAGTTATTCATCAAGAAAATGGTGGGGTGATGGCTGCACGACATACAGGTGCAAAAGCAGCAAATGGAGACTGGGTTTGTTTTGTAGATAGCGATGATACACTTCCAAATGATGCTTTACAAAATCTTTATGTTGGCACAAAAGAGAGAGATACTGTTGAAATGGTTGTTGGATTCCGAGATGGTGTAAAAATAAAAAGGTTTGATGATGCCTGTAGTTTAGAGGATTATCGGTATGATACCATTGCGCGTAGAGATTTACATGTAGCAGTTTATGGGCGATTATATCGACGTGAGTTGTTCACTGATTTTATGTTTGATATTCCACGAAACGTATTGAAGGGTGAGGATTGGTTGTTTAATGTCCGTTATGCTTTTGCAATGCAGCATAAGCCTGTTGTTGTCGAAAAATGTGTTTATCACTACATTATTACGGATGGGGGCTTACATACATCAGAAGAAACACCAGAATCTTTGATAAATTATGATTTGTTGCGATTGGCTTCTATTCCCAAACAATATCAACAACAATACATGTCTGCCATTATGGAAGCTCGTTTTATTCCTTTGTTAGAATGGACTTTCTCCAATCTCTTTTCTATAGGGTGGCAGAGTAATTCTTATGTAACTTATCTTAAGGAGAGAATAAAGGAAACAGGATATACCGTGACACGCCAGCAAAAGATGCTGTTGAGCAAGTGTATCTTAGGAAGAATTATATATTTTAATCTTTTGAGAATTAAATATCATTTTGTATAATCTCTAAGAGCACGTCCTGTACATGCTTTTTAGTAGAGCTTGAATAATAGACATATAAACGATAAACGCAATGAAAGAATATCACATTACATGTAGTACAGATGATAACTACGTACAGCATTGTATGGCGATGCTGTGTTCTCTGTTTGAGAATAATACAGGCTATATATTCCATGTACATCTTTTACATCATGCTTTATCAGAGCATGGGCAACAATTAATTACAGCATTGTGCCAGCGATATAGTTGTGCTATTTCATTTTATGACATTGATGAACAATATACTTCTGAATTTAAAATAAGCGAAAGCCATCCAAATCTTTCTGTCGCAGCGTATTATCGGATATTCCTTCCTTCATTATTAACGGCGGATATAGAAAGGATACTCTATTTAGACTGTGACATTATTGTCCTGGGGAAGGTTATAGATTTATATGAGATAGAACTTGATAATTGTGGTGTCGCAGCGACATGTGATGGGACTCCCTTAAATAATCAACATCGACAAATTCTAAGTATAGGCTTAGGTGATAAAGGCTTTTGCACAGGAGTTCTCATGATAAATTTGACGTATTGGAGGGAGCATGATAGTTTGAATCATATGTTGGAGTATATTAATAGGATGGGGGACAATCTTATGATGGAAGATCAAGATGTGTTGAACCATGAGTTCCGGCATCATTGGCTTCAACTACCTTATAAATATGGTAAATATCCTATGACTTTCGTTTTGCTTGATGGACGGCAAAAGACATTTGATCTCTATGAATATGCTATGGAACCTTGTATACTCCATTATGCATCGTCATTTAAACCATGGCTGAATGTGAAGATTCCTGATGGAAAACATTATTGGAAATATGTCGCATTATCGGGCTTTCCGAATCCTAAGACTACCAAGATTGATGCTAAAGAGAACCTGAAATTGAGGATACTCATTCTGCGTTATTATCTGAATTGTTATGTCCGCCCTTTTATTCCCAACACCTTTGAACTCATAGTGAAAGATATTGCAGCCTTACTTATGATTCCATTCTACTTTTTTAAGTGTGATGGGATGAAACGATACCGCTTAAAACGGTGGCTTGAGAAGTATGGCATGTGATAGCTCCCATAACTTATTCATTGGTTTGTAATGCTGATTTCTATTCTCATTTTCCTGATTTTGTTAGCCCATCTTCCTTGGATTGCAATTATAGTTGTCTATCCATGGAATGTGTTGGCTGTCTATACTTGGCTACATCCACAGAAACGATGGGCGAGGCCATTAGCCATACCTTATCGAGTGGTAGCTCGCTTCACTCGATCCGGTTGGGAAAAGTTTTGTGCCGTGCATGTTGGTCACCTTCCTTCTTATCATTTGCGTAAGTGGATGTATAAAGGACTTGGAGTGCAATGTGAGGAGAATGTCATATTTCGGTATGGCACAGAAATATGGTCGGCGCACCATTTGCATATCGGAAAGGGGATGATTGGTGGATACGATTTATTGTTAGATGCGCGCAATGGGATAGAGATTGGAGCGAATGTGAATTTTTCGGCACGTGTTTCCATCTATACGGAGCAACATGATTATCGTGTAGCCGATTTTGGTTGCGATGATTCTATTTGTAAGAAGGTAACGCTTGGCAATCGTGTTTGGGTGGGTCCTAATGTGATTATCCTTCCAGGAGTGACGATTGGCGAAGGTGCAGTGTTGGCCGCTGGATGTGTTGTGGCGCACGATGTGCCACCTTTTACAGTTGTTGCAGGTATTCCTGCCAAGAAAATCGCTGAGCGGCCGCAGCATCTCACCTATCAATTTAATGGGAAAGGCGGTCGGCTTTATTAAAGGTATTTTTATTGATGGTGCAGCATAAAATCAGAATTGCTTATATCACCGAGGGGCTCTGGCATGCTGCAGGCATGGAGCGCGTGCTTTCTTTGCGGGTAAATGCGATGTGCCATGATTTGGATATCACGTTTATCACGTTAGATGATGGAAGCCGTCCCGACATTTTTCCATTAGATCAGCGCATCGAGCGGGTGCATCTTCCAGCGAAGACCAAGGCCGAGTGTTATGTGGTATTGTCAGCCTATTTTAAGCAGCATCCGCAGGACATCACCGTTTCAACAGGAGGTTTAGAGTCTTTTGTGCTCTATAAGTTGAATGATGGGAGCAAGAAAGTTTTCGAGTTCCATTTTTCTTTCAATATCTCGTGGGTTTGGATGGGACAACATCGGCGCGGGTTGGCTCTGCAAATTGCAGCATGGATGCAAACCCTGCGGCGCATCCTGTTGGCCAAGAAGTATGATCAGTTGGTGGTATTGAGCCAGAGTGATGCAAAGAAATGGAGACGTTTCGTTCCACAAACCACCTTTATTTATAATCCTTTGACCATCTATCCGCAATCCCGCTCAAGTTGTGAGCATCCCAAGGCCATAGCCGTGGGACGGCTGCACTATCAAAAAGGATTTGACTATTTGATTAAAGCGTGGCAGAAGGTTGCGCAACGCTATCCGCAATGGCAGTTGGATATCTATGGCGAAGGTGAGTTAAGGCAGCGTTTGCAACAACAAATTGATGAGGCGGCGCTGTCGGAAGTCGTAACTTTGCGGGGGGAGACGAAGGATATCGTGACGAAATATATCGATGCCTCAATGTTTCTATTAAGTTCGCGTGACGAAGCTTTCGGATTGGTTATCACCGAAGCCGAGGCGTGTGGCTTGCCCATTGTGGCTTTCGATTGCCCCTCAGCTCCTCACGAATTAGTGCATCATGGGCAAAATGGTTTTATGGTTCCTTTGGGCGATTTTGCCGATTTTGCCGATAAAATTTGTAAGCTGATAGCCGAAGCGCAACTCAGAAAGGCTTTCGGGACAGCGTCGGTTGCCGTTACAGCGCAATTTAAAATAGAAACCATTCAGGCGCAATGGATGGATTTGTATCAGAAAATTTGTAATCACAATGGAAGATAAGGCAACATGGAAGGGGATGAAAGCCAGCATCGCGGCCGATTTTAAGCGCAATTATGCCTATTCCTGGTTAAAGTTTCTCTTGGCCGATTTCTTTTTCCCCAATTATCGCTTCCGCTTCCTTTTTTGGTTGCGTGTGGCAGAGATGGCACAGTGCAATCGACGTTTTCGGTGGCTTTATCCGCTGGCAGCCATCTACTACCATCATTATTCGCAGAAAGGAAACATCGAAATCAGTTTCCATTCGGTGGGGAAGGGCGTGAAAATACAGCATACGGCGGGCTTCATCATTGTGCATAGTGAGGCGCGCATTGGCGACAATGTGCATCTCTCGCCAGGTGTGATTGTGGGCATTAGCTCGCTCAATCGCCGGCACGAACTGCCTGTTATCGGCAACGATTGCTATTTGGCACCTAACGCCAAGGTGTTTGGCAAGTGCCACATTGGCCATCGGGTGGTGATTTCGACCGACACGGTTGTGCGGGATATGGATGTGCCCGATGATGCCATCGTTGTGGGCACACCTGCCAAAATCATTCTGAAGGCGCATTGATGCCAATAGATGTGCACAGTTACGCGTGTTCAGAGTAATAAAATGAGATAAAAGCACAAGGGATGTGGCTTTGCTGCAACGAAAGGAATCATTTTCTCGAGGGACCTAATCTATTGTCCTTCACGAGTCACGGGAAATTTTATTTCCCATGCAAACGACCCTAAGGCTGCGAAAACGAGATAAATGCATGATTGCCGTGTGACGGGGGCAGCAACATGTATCGAAATGATTTGTCAAAATCGTTTGCTTATCTTTTCATAAAATATGGATTCATTGCAAAAAATA
>ERZ773014.1364-NODE-1364-length-15579-cov-11.373486_pt1 | contig 15579 bp, 22 predicted proteins | sample MGYA00580841_ERZ773014 | MGnify/ENA primary metagenome ERZ773014 (study PRJEB29015, sample SAMEA2737989) | human oral metagenome | biome: human oral; feature: human-associated habitat; material: dental | place: China | collected 2067 ...
TGTCGGCATGGATGTGCCCGTACCGATGAGCCGCGTCATGACGCAGCCGAACGTCGGCACGGCGTCCTACGACAGCCTCTACATGGCGAACGTCGGGCAGGTCAAGATTCACTACATCGAGCCGTTCATCTACCGCGACGGCATCTGAGAGGAGGCGCAACATGATTAAACTCGTGGCGAAACAGAAGATCGGATTCCGCAACCTGGAGACGGGCGAGATCGTGACGGCGGAGCCGTACGCGTTCTCGACTCTCCCCGACTGGATCACGAAAGACCCGATGTACGGATGGGCACAGGAAGACGGCAGCATCGAGATCGGCAGCGAGCCGAAGGAGGGCGAGAACATGATGCGCCCTCCTGCAGAGGGTGACGGCGCCAAGAAGGAGCCGAAAGATGACAAGACGCCGAAGGATGGCGACGTAAAGGATGACAAGACGCCGAAGCCGCCGAAGGATGGCGACAAGAAGGAGTAAGACATGCTCTACGAAGGAGTGGACGTCTTCGGGATTATCGCCTCCGCGTCGAACATTCGCACGGGCGGCAATCCCGAATACACAGCCGAGGATTTTCTCGCCGCCTATCCGCAGTTCGGCGGCGGGACTGTGCCGGAAATCGTGCTCAAAGCATGGGTCAACATGGCGCAGGCCTCCATCCACAAGAACCGCTACCATGATGCATGGGGAATCTGCATGGGTCTCTACATCGCGCACTGGCTGACCCTTTATCTTCAAACGGCCGCGAGTGCCGATGATCCTGTGCAGAAGAAAGTTGTCGCCGGGCTTGCCAAGGGGCTGCAAAGCTCCAAGAGCGCGGGAGATATCTCCGTCTCTTATGATTTCGGCAGCATCAACGAGGACTTCGCGGGCTGGGGAACGTACAAGCTGACCACCTACGGTCAGCAGTTTGTCACGCTGGCGCGGATGTACGCCATCGGAGGGATGGTCGTATGGTAACAGGCACAGCGACCGTCACGAAGATGGGGAAGGGATTCACGGCGATGGTCAGCAAGGTGCAAGCCCTGACGAAAAAGGAAGTCCTCGTAGGAATCCCACAGGAGGAGGCGCAGCGTCCGGGCGGTGACATGGTGAACAACGCTGAACTGCTCTATGTCCACACGCACGGTGTACGCGCACCTGTCATGCGTGCAGAGATGAAGCAGAACATCGATGCAGGGATGCTCTACAGTGCAGCGCACAGCCTCTATGTGCAGACACATGGAAGCCCCGCCTATGCCATACCCCCGCGTCCCGTGCTGGAGCCTGCGATCAGGGACAGCAAGGCGGCGATCGGAAAACAGGTCGCAGGAGCGTATCGTGCCGCGATGCGCGGGGATATGGCAGGGGCAGAGAGAGGGCTCGAGCTTGCCGGCATGGTCGCGCAGAATGCCGCGCGCGCATGGTTTGAGAATCCCAAGAATAAGTGGCCGCCGAACTCACAGCGGACAATCAAGGAGAAGGGCAGTGATAGCCCGCTCATTGACACGGGCGAGATGCGCAAGTCCATCACATACGTGATCAGAGATATGGGGTGATCGCATGGCAATCGATGTTTTAGAGATCGTTCATGACCCCGATTTCTGTACCGCGTTCACGGTCATTAAGCAAAACGGAACAGAGTGGGTGCGCGGTGTTCCGCACACGAAGATGCAGGAAATCACCGTGGAGGGCATCGTGCAGCCGTCGTCCAGCAAGGATCTCGAGCTGCTGGATACCGCCGATCGCGTCAACGGGATGAAGACATTTATCACGGACGAGGTTAGCCTTGACGTGTCTAGCACCGAGAAGACCTCCGATGTGTGCGTGTGGAAGGGGCAGCGGTACAAGCTGATCCAGACCTTTGACTACGCCGCGAACGGATACTACAAAGCAATCGGCGCACTCATGGGAGAGGAGGACAGCGGATGACATACACAGAGCTTCAGGATTTGTTCTGGGATGCAGCGTCAGCCATTACGTCGGACGTCATCAAGAAGCCCGACAAGTTCATCCGCTGGCGCTATCCCGAAGGTGGTGCGCCCGACTGGAAGATCAGCGACGATATTCTTTTTCTGTACCTCGCGGAGGCGGATGACGACTACGCGAAGCAGAGAGACAGCCTATATCGGGAGGCAGATGAAACCGTCTATCGTGACACTACTCGCACGCGCGTGTGGGATTTGCAGGCGACTGCCTACGGGCGCAGGTCGTACGAGATCGCGAATGCCCTGAAGGACGGCTTCTTTTACGAGCCGGTGCGCAGAAATCTCGCACAAAAAGATGTGTTCATCGTCCCGAATCTCCCGACGTGTATGCAAGCACCCGAACTTTTCGCAGGGAAGTGGTGGGACAGGTGGGATATTACCCTGCGATTCAACGAGCTCTATCGCCTTGCGCCGGAGGATGTCGGCAGAATTGCCAACATTCGACTTGGTGCACAGGCGAATCCATAAGGAGGGAACAATATGGCACTCAAAAACGTGCTGCCGCTTGACCCTGTGGTCAATATTATCGTCAATCTTGCGGCTGTCTCCGCGACGCGCAAGAAGTTCAACCTTGCCCTGCTCATGGGCGATGTCGGTTCTGTCGCAGACTTTAGTGACAAGCGGATCGTGACTTACGATAGTCTCAATTCCATGCTGCAGGCTGGATTCACGACAGAGGATCGTCTTTACAAGGCAGCAGCGCTGATCTTCGGACAGCGCAAGAAACCACCTCTCGTCGCAATCGGGAAGATCGCCAACAAGGAGGCGCCGATCAAGACGATTCAGGCATGCCGTCAGGAAGATTCTGAGTGGTACGTCGGCATCTACTGCGGTGATATGACAGACGCACAGCTGCTCGAGGTGCAGGAGTTTGTCGAAGCATGCACACCGTCCACGATGTTTGCTTTTACGACGTCCGACAACAAGGCAAAGGCAAGCGACGGCGGTATCTTTGGCACGATCAATGGCAAGGGCTACCGCCGCATCATCGGGCAGTATTCCACTGCACACAAGGACGCGATCTGCGCGGCGATTGGATGGGCGATGGGCGCGATGAGTGCATCGACCATCAACAGTGCATTTACACTAGCCTACAAACGGGAGGTCGGTGTACAGGCAGAGAACTACATGCAGACATTCACGTCGAATGACCTGAACAACATCAAGAAGAACTACGGGAACGTTTACGTCAACCGTGGCAATTTCTATGATGTGTTCGAGGAAGGGCGCGTCGGTGATGGCTCGTGGTTCGACGAGATCATCTACCTCGACAAGTTCAAGAACGACATGCAGCTCGGCATTATGGATTTGCTCGTCAACGCCAACAAGGTGCCGCAGACCGAGGCGGGCATGGGACGCATTAAGACGGCGATCAAAGAGGTCTGCGACGACATGAACCGCATCGGCTTCATCAAGGAGGGCGTCTGGAAGGGCGAAGAGCTTATGGCGCTTGAGTACGGGAAGGTGCTCCCGGGCGGCTATCTCATCCAGAGCGAGCCGATCAGTGAGCAGGCGCAGGCAGAGCGTGACGCACGCAACGCGCCGCCGATCTATGTGTCGCTGAAGCTCGCTGGTGCGATTCACCACGTCACCATTCAGGTGGACGTCAACCGCTAAGAAGAAGGGAGGATATAGAGTATGCCAACGGTAAGTACCTATTCGTTTACCGATGTCAACGCGACGATCAACTGCCAAGGGTATGGGTCGTTTTCCATCCAAGGGGAGGGCATCGGCGACATGACTGTCTCGAAGGCGACCGACCGCTCGGTGCATGATGTCGCGTCGGATGGCGCAGTCATGGTCAGCAAGATTGCCGGCAACAACGGCACGGTGTCCATCAACGCACAGCAGACCAGTGCCCTGCATAAGTTTCTGCAGGGACTTTTTAATTATTGCTGGCAGGCGGACACCTCGGTATGGACAACAATCTCCATGACCGTCGAAGCCCCGAAGATGGGCAAGACGTACTATTGCTCGGGCGGGTCGTTCGTCAAGGAGCCGGATGAGCCGCTGCAGAGTCAGGGGCAGCGCGTCTCGTGGCAGATTCTGTTCGCAGATATTCAGCGCATCCAGCTGTGATCGGAGGAGGTAGACGATGAAACGGGAAACCAAGAAGATTGTCGAGATTCAGGGGCGGAAATTTGAAATCCGCTCCTTTGATGCTTTTACGGGCAGCTACATCGCGTTCACGCTCATGGAGAAAATGCTCCCCATGGGCATGGAGGCGAGGGTCATGAATACACTCCGCGCCGAGGGGAAGGATGTCGACGCACTGCCAACGCCGAACCGCGCGCTCATGAGCAAGGGAGAGTTCATCGCATTCCAGCGGGACGTACTCTCGGTCGTCGGGGAGGTGTTGCCAGGGCGCACTGCTCCGATTATCAACGACAACGGCAGCTGGGGCGTGGAGGACGTCGCAGACAACGCGATGCTCGTCATTCTGCTGACGATCCACACGCTGGTCTTCAACATCGCGGGTTTTTTCAGCGGAGACGGCTTGAAGGAATTGAAAGCCGGTCTCCAGAGTTTGAGCTTTGCGAATACCGCAACGTAAACGCATGGGTCTACGCGCCCGTCATCGCAGGGAAGTGGCAGCAGCACGAGCTGTGGGATGGGACGTACACGTTTAATGACCTGCTCGATGTCCATGAGATCATGCTCGTTGAGGGAGAGAACCGCCGCCGTGCGGATGTATACGCAGCAGAGCAGAGGGAGGTGAGACAATGATCGGCGAGATGATCCAGGAATACCTGGTCGGACTTGGTGTGCGCCTGGATAAGCCGGGCTTTGGGCAGGCAGAGGCGACGATTAACAGCCTTGACCGTACCGTAGAGACGGCGACGGGACACATGGCGGCGAATTTCGTCCGCGCTTCGGCGATGATCAGCACAGCGATTGCAGGCGTGACCGCCTCCGTCTTCGGCCTGATGAAGTCCGCCGCATCGCAAGACCTCGCCATGCAGAAGCTGTCCCGCCAGATGATGGTCGGCAAGGATGCCGCATGGACGATGAAGGCAGCGACAGATGCCCTCGGCGAATCCATCCAAGACATTATGCTGACGCCGGAGCTGATGGAGCGATTCAACAAGCTCACCGCAGACGGGCAGAGAATGAAGGTCGGCGGTGACTTTGAGGCGACCATGAAGGGGTTCCGCGACCTCATGTTTGAGTTCACACGGCTCAAGCAGGAGGTCAGCTATGCCATGACGTGGGTCGGGTACTATCTCATGAAGTACCTGAACCGCCCGCTTGCAGAGGCGCGGGAGAAGTTCCGCAGCTTCAACGACATGTTCGTCAAGAACATGAGCGTCTGGACGGAAAAAGCCGCGCGCATGCTCGTCTACATTATTAACATTGGAAAGCATTTTCTGATGCTTGTTCTGAGCGTCGGGAAAGCCCTCTGGCGGATGTGGGAGAGCTTTCCCAAGGGGGTGAAAATAGCCACCGCCGCACTGGCAGGGCTTGCGCTTGTCATGAAGGCGAACCCGCTGACTCGCATGATGCTCCTCGTGAGCACGCTGCTCCTCCTTATTGACGATTACTACGGGCACATGGAGGGCAAGCAGTCGGCGTTCGGTGAGTATTGGGACAAGCTCAACGAGTACATCGAAACGGCAAAGAAAAAGTGGGAGGAGTTCTCCGGCGCGGTGTCGGATTTCTTCGACCGCGTCCAGGGGTCGAGTGCGCTGAATGATTTCATCGCAGAGGTCAGGGATCTCGGCAGTGCCATCTGGGAGCTCGCAGAGACCTATGCTGCCGCATGGGTTGAGGAAGCAAAAGAGCTCTACGCATCCATGGAGAAGCACGGCGCAGTCGACGGGTTGAGCGAAGCAATCGGAAAGCTCTGGGGGATGTTCGAGTCTCTCCTTGGCACAGTGAAGGACTTCTTCCGATGGTGGAAGCGCCTTCTAGGCGAGGTGCGCCGGACGAAGGAGTACCACGACCTCATCGACGCGGTGGGTGAACTTGCAGGTGCGCTGACGGAGACGTTCAACGTCATTCTTGATCTTATCAACATCGCGTTCAGCGGGCTCTTTGGCGAGATAGGCAAGACCGATCACGTCTACAGCTTCCGCGACGCTATCCGCGCGGTGTTCAGCATATTCACCGCCCTTCTGCGCGTAGTGACAGGGGCGGTCAAGGCATTTAACGAGCTCCTCACGATGATGCGCGACAGCAGTCCGTTCAGGCGGTTCTGGGAAGAGCTCGGGCGGATGATTGACCGCGCGATTGAGAAGGCCGGCAAGTTCGGCAGGGCGCTCATCGCGCTGAAGAATGGAGACTTTAAGGGCGCGTGGGAGATAATCAGCGGCGATGGAGATGGTTCTCCTGCGGGCAAAGGCGACCGCGACTGGAACCGCAAGGTCGCCTATCAGCGATTCAAAGCAGCGGGATACTCAGACGAGGCAATCGCAGGCATCCTCGGCAGAGCGAAGCAGGAACATAACTTTGACACTAGCGATGTCCCAGAACATTATGTGCCTGGGATTGGCACCGTTGGCGGCTATGGGATGTACCAATTGAATGGAGGAAGGACGCAACGCTTCCTTGCATGGGCGGAAGAACATGGGCTAGACCCTCAAGATCCCGGTGTGCAGACGGACTTCGCCATCATCGAAGCACGCGAACGTGGACTTGGTCCGGAATACATGAATCAGCTGTCTCCATCTGAGGCGACAACGGTATGGACAGACAAGTACGAAGTCGGTAAACATGGAGATGAGCAGGCGTACACCGCAGAACAATACGCAGACATTCAATCGGGCAGGATTCTTGAAGCCCAGCCGACACAGCCTGTATCCGCCCCAGCAGACGCCAGCTCCGCTGCAGGGAATATTCCGTACAAGCTGGAACGCCCACATTACAGGGCGACACCTGTGTCGACGTTTGCCGCACCGTCCTACAGCATCGACCCGCTCCTCTACACAGGGCTGATGACAGGGGCGCGGCAGACGGGATACAGTGGATACCCGTCGCAGGGGAGCGGCGGTGTCGTCTATCAGGTCAACGTCGGCGGGGTGACCGTCAACGGCACGAACCAGAACGCGGCAGAGATCGGGCGCAGCGTCGGGCGTGAGACCATGACACAGCTTGAGCAAAAGGGGGCACATATCCTGCGCAGTCGGACAATGACCGGCGCGCCCGTGCTGGTATAGGGAGGTGATACGTTGGGCATCAAAAAGGGGCTGTCGATTGACGGCCTGAATTATTTCTCCGATCTCGTATCGACCAAGAAAAAGCCCGACTGGATGAAGGTCGGCGTTGAGATCGGCAAGATGACGGGGCACTATGAGATCGTCAATTTCCTCAGCGGCTACAAGGACATGGAGCAGTTTCTGTTCCGCGTACCGAAGTGGCCGATCGGAGGCATGTATTTCGACGGCATCATGCGCACGGAACATATCAGCCGCGTCCGCCCGACAAACTACCCCGTGCAGACGGGCGTGACAATGACCGACCACGCCATCATCGAGCCGGCAGAAGTCACCGTCGAGATTATGATGACGGATGCAAAGGCAGACAGCTACCTGCAGACGCCGCCTGCTATCGGGAATATCCTCAAAACCGTCGGGACGATGTACAGCAATTTTGCCGACCTTCCCTGCATGCCAACGATGGTGACCACGCCGGGGGAGGGACGCTCCATCGACGCGTGGAAAAGCCTGCGTGCTCTGCAGATGGCGCGTGTTCCGATTACGGTCGAGACACGCCTGCAGACCTATCACAACATGCTGATTGAGGAGCTCTCTGCACCGGATGATGTCAACACACTCCATGCGCTGCGGTGCACGGTGCGCATGCGGGAGATCATTTTCGCAACGGTAGCAGAGACAGCGGTCAGCGCAAGGGCATCAGCGTCCGCCGGGGAATCTGCATCAGGACAGACCCCTGTGCAGACGGGCGATGACGTAAATAAGACTGCCGCTCGTGTCATAAAAGATGCAGGCGGCAGTATCTTTACATAGAGGAGGTGCGGCGGTGTTTTCGATCATCCCATTCCAAGGGATCCCAAATCATAAATTCAGCGCGAAGGTGCCAATCGACGGAGGCAACACGCTCCTCAAATTCCACATGAAATACAACGAGCTCGCGCAGTACTGGCTCGTTGACATCTACAGGAATGATACGATGGTATACGCAGGGCTGCCGCTCGTGCCGGGGCAGAACATTCTCGAGCAGGTCGGCTACCTTGCCATCGGCAGCGCGTGGATCGCACCGCGCAGCCGTGTGCAGGAACAGTGGCCGAGCGCGGCAACACTCACATCGGACTGGTACGTGATCTGGGGTGACAGCAATGGCGGAGATAAATGACGGCGCAGAGGCGCAGGGGAATGAGCAGGCGCAGCCAGAGCAGCAGACACGCAAAGGACGCCTCTATGGGCGGAAATGGAAGATCACCATTTATAAACCCGCCTACAAGACGGGTGAGGATGGGAATCCTACTGATGAGCGAGATCCAGAACATGACACAGAGATGGACGTGTCACAGCTCAAATGTGAATTTCAGACCAAAGCGACGACCGAGACCGCCGTTCAGATTGGCACGCTTGTCGTCTACAACATGAACGCCAAGACAGAGAAGGAGGTCATCGAGGAGGGCTTTCAGATCTCCGTTTTCGGCGGGTACGAGGAGGGACAGTACGGAGAGATTTTCACGGGGGACATCGTCCAGATTTTCCGCAATCGCGAGAATGGCACGGACTACCGCCTCGAGATCATCGCACTCAAGGGGATGCAGAGCCTCTTCATGAATCACGTCCGCAGCACCATCGCCGCCGGCAGTACGCCGCGCGATGTGGTGGATGCTGTGGCAGGGCAGGCGGATAAAAAAGTCGGCGTCGGTGAGGTGAGCGAGGAGCTGCCCGACCAGCCGCTCCCGCGCGGCAAAGTGCTATTTGGTACGCCCGCGAAGTACCTGCGCGACCTGTGTACGTGGAATGATGCCGTCTACTGGGAGGGGGAGGACGGCAAACTCACCGTGGAGACGGTCGAGCAGGAAATACCCGCTGACCGTGTGCTTGTGCTCACGCCAAATACGGGGCTTGTCGGCACGCCTGTCTACACCGATCAGGGCATCCAGATCAAGATGCTCCTCGATGCACGTGTAAAGCTGCGCTCCATGATCAAGATCGACAACGAGATCATTCAGCGGCAGGCACTGCAGATCGACCCCGGCAGTGGACAGCAAAAGAGCGACCAGCTCCCCCAGACGGCACAGTTCGACCAGGACGGCGAGTATCAGGTGTTCTCGGTCGAGCATCATGGCGACACGTGGGGCGACGAGTGGACGACGTCGGTCGTCGGCGTCAGCCGCAACGGACGCATGGGGCTCTTGACAGCGGTGCAGGGCAAAGGACAGACGATGAAATGAGAAATGAGGTGACAGAATGCTGAAAGTATCAGAGCGGCTCGCCGAGGAGGTCGAGCAGAGCAAGCGCGAGCTGGACGGATTCGGGCTGGACTTGCGCGTTGCCGCTCCGGGCATCATCCGCTCGGTCGATTACGCTAGGCAGACGTGCACCGTGCAGCTGGCGATCCGCGAGCGCATGAATCGTGGCGGTGTGCTCACATGGGCGGAGATTCCGATTCTGCCCGATGTTCCGTTCTTCGTGTATTCGGGCGGTGGCTACTGCCTGACCCTTCCTATTCAGCCGGGCGACGATTGCCTCGTGGTCTTTGGAGATAACTGCATGGATGCGTGGTGGCAGAGCGGCGGGGTGCAGAATCAGGCCGAAAAACGCAGACACGATCTCTCGGATGGATTCGCCCTGGTTGGATTCCGCAGCCAGCCCCATGTGGTCAGCGGATACTCCGGCGGCACAGCGCAGATGCGCAACGCGGCAGGGGATGCCTGCATCGAGATCAGCGGATCCAGCATCAATATCCGCGCAGCAGGCGGTGTCCACATTGACGGAGGGACGACCATCGACGGGCGCAGCTTCCTCGGACATACGCACGGAGGCGTTCAGCCGGGTGGAGGAACAACGGGAGGTGTCTCGTGAGATACCGCGTACTGGACGAAAATGGAGATTTTACTCTCGGGAACGCACACGCCTACATTGACGGGGTGGATGCCGTGCGGCAGGCCGTCATAACAAGGCTGCGGCTTCTTGTTTACGAGTGGTGGGAGGACATCAACGACGGCGTGCCGTACTGGCAGAAGATCATCGCCAGCAGGGATGTCGCAGCAGCAGAGCAGATCATCCGCGAACGGATTCAGCAGACGCCGCACGTGCTGTCGATCCTGTCCTTTGACCCCGTCTGGGACAATGAGAACCGCACGCTGATGATACGTGTGGCAATCCAGAGTGAGTACGGTGCATTCAGCATCGATGAGGAGATGGGATAATGGCATACTTCGCTCCGTACATTGACGACGCAGGGCTTCACGTCCCAACCTACGCCGACATACGAGATGATTTGATTGATGATTTTAAGAAAATCTACGGGGACGACCTCTATCTCGGCAACGATTCTCAGGATTATCAGATGATCTCCGCGTTTGCGCTCAAGACATACGACACAATACAGCTCCTGCAGATCGTCTACAACAACCAGAGCGTCAAGACAGCGGTCGGGACGGGGCTGTCCTCGCGTGTGAAGCTCAATGGACTGCGCCGCAAGACGGCGAGCTGCTCCACCTGCGTCCTGACGCTGAAAGGCGTGCCGGGAACGACTATCGCCGCCGGAATTGTCGAGGATACGCAGGGAAAACTGTGGAATTTGCCCGAAAACGTCAATTTTGACCGCGAAACCGTCGAAATCACGGCGCAGTGCCAGGATATCGGCGCAGTCGAAGCACCTGCCGGCACGATCACGAAGATCAGCAACCCTCAATATGGGTGGCTGTCGGTCACGAACAAGGTGCCCGCCGTAAAGGGACGCCCCATCGAGACAGATGAGGAGCTGCGCCGCCGTCAGGCGATCTCAACAGCTCTGCCGAGCCGAAACATGACCAACAGCACCATTGCCGGGATTGCAAGCGTTGCTGGGGTCACACGGTACAAGGTCTACGAAAACGATACCAACAAAACCGATGAAAATGGCATTCCTGCCCACACAATCGCTGCTGTGGTCGAGGGCGGGCTTGACGGTTCCATCGCAGAGCAGATTTATCTGCGCAAGGGCCCCGGCTGCGGTACGCATGGGACGACCGTGACGATTTATACCAATTCCGACGGGCTGAAAAACGAGATCCGTTTCTTTCGCCCGTCATACCAAAAGATTTCCGTCAAAGTCACGGTCAAAAAGTACGCGACCTATACGACGGAAGTCGAAGGAGATATTCGACGGAATATCGCATCATACATCGAGCGCCTCGGCATCGGAGGAAACGTCACCAGTATGGGTATCCTCACAGCAATCGCCGCAGCCGTCGATGACGCACTGCACCCGCCGTTTGCATTGCAATCCGTGCAGCTGGGCAAGGACGGCGGCGTTCTTGGCGTAGCTGACATAGAGATACCATATAACGCCATCGCAAAGAGCGAATCCGTTACGGTGGAGGTGATTTAATGGCCGCCATTGACGCATATCTTGACCTCATCACTTCGCAGCATCGTGTGCGCGAGAAATTCATGCAGACGGTTGCAGCACTCCTCACCCCGTCAGATGACATATTCGCGCTTGGTATTGAGATGGATGATGAGTTTGACATCGAACACGCCAACGGAGTGCAGGAGGACGTGCTCGGAGATTTTGTCGGAGCTCAACGTATGCTCCCTTATCAACCAGATAAGGGGCTCTCCCCCGTGCTCGATAATGCAGCATACCGTAATCTGATATTTGCGCAGATCGCGAAGAACCAATGGAAGGGCGGCATCGAGGACATCAACAAGCTGTGGGATTCGCTCTTTGGCAACGGAATCATCATCCAGGACAACCAGGACATGACGATCGATGTGCTCGTCATTGGGATCAGCGACCAGATTACCAAAGAGATGGTGCGGCAGGGACTGATTGTGCCGAAGCCGCAGGGTGTGCGCGTCAATTATTATTTTGCTGATCATGCGGTGTTCGGCTACGACATCGAGACAGACACGATCAAGGGATACGATCATGCCGACTGGACTAACGCGCTGCCTGATGTGTCCTTTTCCTACGATGTCGAGGATCCTGCGAGCGGCATGAGTGGATACGACGGCAGTTACTGGACGTAAGGAGGAACAAAGAAATGGCAAAAACAAACTTCCAGATTTTCAACGAAGAAAACACGCCCGAGCGAACGTACAACGACTCTGAGTACAAGGAAGCAACGCAGCGTGTCGGCGGTGTTATTCCAGGCATGGCACTCTCTCGGATGCACAACAAGATGTACTACCAATGGTCGGCAATGTGCAAGGCAATCGCGAACCTCATCGTAAATCACGGGCATGACTGCATGGATAACGATGTAGAGGGGATCACGCGCGATCTCGATGAGGCAATCGTAGGTGCTGCATCAAACGCAAGCATCGCAATCCTCCAGCGCAGCCGCACCTATCAGGTCGGCGACATCGCGTATCATAAGTCCCTGCCATCGTGGGCGCGTTTGGAGTGCGTGAGGGCAGGCACAACGGCAGCGACACTTCCGACGCAAATAGAACAAATGGTTCAAAATGGGGGGGTGATGGTCACTGACGGTACGGCCGTGTGGATAATCGACGACCTCAGAGACGGCACGCCCGTCGGAGCGGTGCGCGGGTCGTTGTACCTGCCCTCCGGATACGTCAAGGCCAACGGTGCAACGGTGCAGCGTGCCGACTACCCGCGCCTCGTCGCACTTGCAGATAAGCATAGCCTCTGGACGGACGATGTGACCGTTCATGCGGGACTGTTCGGGCGCGGGGATGGGGCGGCGACGATGGCGCTGCCCAACTGGACAGATAGGATGGTGCAGCTTGCGGCGGCCGGCGCAGGGGCAAGCATCACGGCGGGGCTGCCCAATATTACGGGGCGGTCATTTAGCTTCCATCATAATGCCTTTGACGCAAGAAAAGGCGCATTTGTCAAAAGCACAAAGGACGGAGGGCATGCAACGGCAAATAACGGAGGAACAGAATATTATCATGTAAATGTGCGCTTTGATGCTTCGGATTCCAACCCCATCTACGGCGCATCCGCGACAGTACAGCCGCCCGCAATCAAGTTAATCCCAATCATCAGATATTAAGGCACGCTCTGCGGCGTGCTTTTTTGGTACGCGAAAGGAGCAGAAATATGAAAGCAGGACAACTAATAACGGACGGCACTGCCGTCTGGATTATCGACGATGTGCGTGACGGAGCACGCGTCGGCGACATTATCCTGCGCCCGACACTCAGAGACGGCTATATCAAAGCCAACGGCGCAACCGTCAAGGCGTCAGAATATCCGCGTCTCCTTGCGTGGGTGCAGGAGAGCAATATGACCGTCACAGCAGAGCAGTACGCGCAGGATTGCTCTAAGTACGTCTATGACAGCGCACAGGACAAGCTGACCCTGCCCAATGCGGTGGGGCGCGTATTCATGGGTGGGGAGCAGGTGCGTAGCATCGAGGCGGGATTACCTAATATAACAGGAACTCACCAATTCCACATGAACGCTTTAGCAAATTATGGGACGGGCGCACTTAAATCGATTGGCTCTAGCGTAAAAGACTATGTGCTTACACCGGACAATCAAATTAATAACTATCCCGTCCTAGATATCGACGCATCTCGTTCCAGCCCTATCTATGGGCGATCTGAGACCGTCCAACCGCCCGCACTCACGATGATCGCGCAGATCAAATACTAAGGAGGATACACATGACAAAAACAGTCTATGCATACAGCGCCGATGGCAAATACGTCGGCGAGCGTGTCCTTGATGACACTGACCGCAGCCCGATCAGCGGTGCATGGCAAATCCCCGGCAACATGACCGAGGAGAGCCCGCCCGCCGCAAAGGAGGGGTATGATCTCTACCGGCAGAGCGGCAAGTGGAATCAGGTCGAGCGCCCGAAGCCGACGCACGAACCTACGCCGTCCGACGACACAGAGCCGCAGGAAATGGACGTGCAGCCCATTCCCGAAACGGAGCTTGCCGTCATGGAGGGGATGGTCAATATACAGACGCGCCTCGCCGCAATCGAGGCGAAACTGAAAGGAGGTGAGTAACATGGCAGCAGTCATCTACAGCTGGATGATCGTCGCATACGGCGTCCTTGTCAAAGGCGGGAAGTACGCGCTCACGCCGGAAGATAACGAGAAAAACTTGCCAGTCGTACTAGAGCCCTACCGTGAAAAGGTCGCGGAATGGGTTGTCACACACACCGCAGGATAAGACCGCGCGCACAATAGCCGTCATGAGGGCATGGCGGCTTTTTCAATGCTTAGAAAGGAGTGGTGCCTATGCAGAGTGTGCTGACATGGCTCGCAGATTGCGTGCCGACAGGAACGGAGGTGGAGGCAGGGAGCATGGTAGCAGTAGCTGGTGGGCTAATAGCCTACCTTTGCGGATGGGACAAAGCGATGGAAGCTCTTCTTGTACTCATGGGGATGGATTATGTGACCGGCTTGCTTGCCGCAAAAGTCAATCCCAAACTTGGTGGATGGAGCAGCAAGGTCGGCTTTCGGGGGATTTGCAAGAAAGTGCTCATCCTCTCCATCGTCGCCCTCGCACATTTTATCTCCGATCTCACGGGCGGTGAGGCGGCGCGGGTGCTTGTGATCTGGTTCTTCGTCGGCAATGAGGGACTTTCGATTGTTGAGAACGCCGCGAACTCTGGTGTACCTGTCCCAAAGAAACTGCGTGACACACTGGAACAACTGAAAAATGAGAAAGATGAGAAGAAAGGAGAGCAAAAATAATGGCACACGTATTGAGCAGGAGCGCGATGCGGCAGGTGTCGCCGGCAGAACTTGAGGCACTCGCGGGAGAGTACCGGGAGAACATTCAAGCGGCCGCTGAATATATTGGACGCGAAACGAAAGTGTACCTGCATTGGTCGGCGGGGCACTACGGTCAATTCTGGGATGATTATCATGTCCAGATTGACAAGGACGGCGAGATCTACGTCATCGGAGATGGCGAGCTGGATGATGTGCTGGCCGCAACATGGAAGCGCAACAGTGGGAGCGTCAGCGTCAGCATCCTCGGTTGCCTCGGTGCAACGGCCGATGATCTTGGGCAGGAGTCTCCGACGCCTCTACAGATCGACGGCATGGCGCAGGCAATCGCCGCGCTGTGTAACGGGCTGTGGCTGACCATCGACAAGACACGTGTCCTCACGCACGGTGAGGCGGCGGACAACGAGGACGGTGTATATGCACACGAGCCCTATGGCCCCAAAAATGGTTGCGAGCGCTGGGACCTCGAGTATCTCGGTACAGAGGAGAGCCCGACGTATAATCCGTGGGCAGAAGACGGTACGCGCGGCGGCGACGTGCTGCGTGGCAAGGCAAACTGGTATAGGCAGTGTTGGAAGGACAACGGCGGAACGCCGTGAAAGGAGAATCTATCATGAGTAAGTGGACAGACATCAGAGATGCAATCGTCAAGGAGATCAACGTCGATCAGGTGACCGAGGAGGTCAAGCAACGCGTGACGCGCACGATCCTCTCTGAGTGCATCCCCGCCATCGAGCAGGCGGTCGATAAGTTCGTGACGCAGATCAA
>ERZ773014.1366-NODE-1366-length-15575-cov-39.637758_pt1 | contig 15575 bp, 17 predicted proteins | sample MGYA00580841_ERZ773014 | MGnify/ENA primary metagenome ERZ773014 (study PRJEB29015, sample SAMEA2737989) | human oral metagenome | biome: human oral; feature: human-associated habitat; material: dental | place: China | collected 2067 ...
AAAAAACGCTTGAAATCAGCGTTTTTCTTATGTATTGATTCGTATTGAATGCTTATTTAACCTCTGTAACATATAGCTATTGTTTCAACTAAAATGCTATATTTTATTAAGTTTTAATAAGTTTTAAGTTACTAAAAATAGGGCTATTTTGTTTCTGTTGTTTCCGAATTGTTGCCATATTTTGGTATGGGTGTATTGGGTTTGATAGAAATTTCTTTAATTCCCTCTTGCTCAAGTTCTTGAAGTTGTTGTCGGAGTTTTGTTTTGACTGTATCTAAATTTTCTGCATTGTATTCTTTTAATGTTCTTTCTTCGCCAAAAACTAGAATTAAGGTTTCAAGTAGATAATTTATCCCGTCTTCTCCGTCTCTATAATTTCTTTTTTTGTTATTATCTGATTTACCTAAAAGGTAGTCTGTAGTTGTTTCGAGATATTCAGCTAGGAGAAATAATTTTTCGAAGTTGGGTTCTCGGTTTCCTTTCTCCCAATTTGTATAAGTTACTCTATTGACATGGAGTAAATCAGCAATTTCTTGTTGTGTAAGTCCTTTTTTCTGTCGAAGTTCTTTTAATCGTTTTGGAAAAATCATATATATATCTCCTTTTTGTATCGAAACGATACTTTTTTCTTGACAATGTATCGAAATGATACTAAAATAGAAGTATCAAAATGATACTTTAATAAAGTATATCACATTTGATAGTAAGGTTTCAAGGGGGGGAACTGTCTATGATTGTATAAAAAAGTCTTTGAAGAAAAATCCTCAAAGGCTCAATAAAATAAATCTATCTAAATTATATCATATATAGAGAAAAGAGGAAAGGAGATGCCGAATAAGAATTATTACGAGTATAAAGACATCATGGAAGCCACAGGTAAGTCCTATAGTGCTGTTAAAAAATGGCGGATAAGTATTGAACGCTTATCAGGTTATGAGTTTAAAAAGGTCAAGATACATGTTACGCGTAAACATGTAAAAGACCATTATCAATTTACTGAGGAAGAGTTTGAAAAGTTTATTAAACTTTCTAAGAGAATTGATAAGACAAAAAACATGACTAAAGCTGTAACTGCTATATGGGGCGATTTGAAGAGTGCTGAAGAAAGGGCACTTAAACAAGATGTGGCTGAATTGAAAAATTTTCAAGCAAAACAAAAAATAAATAATAAAGATGTAAATTTTAAACTGATTTCATTAGAAATGGATTTAAAAAGATTAAAAAATTTAGAAGAACGACTTGAAGCCTTGGAAGAAAAACAGGCAAAAGGGTTCTTCTCAAAATTAAAAAAATAGAAAAGGAAATATAAAAAATGGCAAACAAAAAAATTAAACTAACATCACCTCTTTCACTAAAAGAAGTAGCACTTGAAAGCTCTCAATTTGATATTCCTAAGAAAATTCAAGTAGATTTTTCCAAAGCTCGACCAAGTAAGAAGTTCAAAGACGGTAAACAAACGGATATTTTGAGTCATTACATTTTAGAGGGAATTGATGAGCGGACCGCTAAGGCTGTAAATGATGGCTTAATTGACCAAGAGGACGTTAAGGCTATTAAGATTGAAGTTCATGGCAGTTTTGAGGAGATTGAAGAACACATTGAGTTTGGTGGCTCTCTATTCGTTGAGTTGCTAGAAGTTGCGGTCAAAGCGGATTGGGTTGAGGGTCGAAATGCAGGATATAAAGCCGTCAAACTGGTAGCCTCTGGGCTAAAACTTGTTATGTAGGTCTAAAATTTCTGTATATGATGGGAGCTGGCCGCCTTGCTCCTGTCGGTTTACAAGTGAGCTAACTAGTAGCTGATAGCAACCGCAAAAGGGGCTTTTGCCCTGCGCGGTTGCGGACATCAGCGGGCACTAGTTGGCTGACTTGTTCCGATAGGGCAATGCAACCAAGCTACCTAAATATGCAGAAATTTTAGTCACAAGAGTTTTTTGAGGAAGTATATATCCATATTTCCAAAACCTATGCGCGGGCGCCATTCTAGGACTTGACGATAGAATGGTGCAAACCAAGGGTAATCCCTTGATTGGCAAGCTTTCCGTGGACAGTACCGAAGGTGTCAGCGTAGCGGTAGGGAAACAAAAATGCCAAAAATTAAGGGTTTTTTCTTGGATATATTCGTGGATATATGCATGGATATATTCTCCCAAAAATGGAGTATATATCCAAAACGAAAGAATAAAAAAACGAAAACATAGAAAGAATATGCAAAAATCTTTCATGAATTGAGAAGGAGAAAGAATGGCTAAAAGAATTAGAAACAGACGTTTCCTATTTGAGCAACAATTGAAACCAGACTTTTGGGATTGGGCTGTATCAGATAAGAAATTGCTTGAAAATTGGGAAGAGAACAAAGAAAAAATTTTCAGATTAATTTTTGACCGTATCCGGGAATTGGTCGAAGAAGAGGAATTTGTGGAAGTGGCTTTTATCGTCCATGATAAAGATATTTCCTATGGGACTAAATTGGTTGAACCTCATATTCACGGATATATTGATTTTCCAAAATTGATGGATTTGTCCAAAGTTGCCCTGGCTCTAGGAGTAGAAAAAGAACGTGTAGAAACTCCAAAATCAAAAGGCGGTAGGGGTTATACACGTATTAACGCTTTAGCTTATCTTATCCATGCCAAGGATAAAGATAAATATCAGTATCCTGCTAGCGATGTAGAAACATTTGATACGCTTGATTATGAAACGTTTATCAATCAGAATAAAGAAGATTTTGAAAAATATTCAGCTACTAGAAAACGAGAGAAAACAGATGAGAGTTTGGATATGGTTTTCCAAAAAATTATTACTGGAGAGTTAACAGAAGATGATATTTTTGATGATGAAGAATTGAGATTTCTTTGGGCTAACAATCAAAATAAATTTGAAGAGGCGTTTCATGCTCAAGCTGTTTTTTCAGCGAGAGAAACTATGAGGGCATTACAGAATGGTGAGTTTAAACTGACGGCTATATTTGTACATGGTAGATCGGACAGTGGTAAGACGACTTTTGCCAAACAAATTGGGAATGATATCATACAAGCTGCCAAAGAAGAAAGCCTTGACTGGAGAATGTATGACAGTGATTTAAGTAATCCATTTGACGCTTATAGAGGGGAAGAAGTAATTCTTTTAAACGACTTACGCTATGATAGTTTGAAACCTGCAGATTGGTTGAAGTTATTAGACCCTTTAAATAATTCGCGAATGTCGGCGAGGTATCGTAATAGATTGGTTGCGGGAAGGATATTTATTCTAACGAATACTGAGGGGATATTTGATTTCTTTAGACAGATTAAATATGAAAATATTGACCAGTATCTTCGCCGTTTTAATTATGTATTAGAAATCTTTGAGAGAGGTGGCGAGCGAGAGTATGTATTTTCTGAAACTATAAAATTATCTGTTCCAAATACTGAAAAAGGGATAGTGACTTATTTTGATACTAAAGAAGTCTACCGAAAATCATGTAAAGATGAGTTTGTTCAACATATTTTAGAAGATTATATTTTACCTAGAATATTACCTAAAAAAGCAAAGGACGTGACAAATGACTAAAAAAATTGTGATGTTCTTTGATGAAAGGTTAAATACGGACTTTCGTATAGTACGCTTTGGTAAGTGTATACCAGTAAGGCAAGAAATAGATAACATCTATATGTTTCTGAATAATAGGAATTTATGGAATAGATGCAAAAAAAAGATGCGTGAAAATCAATCACACATCAAAATAAAAAAACCAAGATAATTATAACATGAAAAGGAGAAAAATGCTATGTTCGTAACAAAAGAAGATTTAAAAAAATTGGGTTTTGGAAATTATCAGGCTTACAGTTTGATTAAACAGGCTAAGGCTTTGATGGTACAAAAGGGCTTTGCTTACTATAATTCTAAGGGATTGGGGCAAGTTCCTGTGGAAGCTGTTGAGGAAATTTTGGGCACAAAATTAAATTTTGAGGAAGTGGAAGAATATGCCTAAAATCCCTCATGTATATTATGACAAGGCTAGTAGTTCTTATTATGCGGTTGCTTCTCTAGGTTTTGATGAAGTGACCGGTAAAAGAATGCAGAAAAAGAAAAGAGGGTTTAAAACTCAAGCAGAAGCCAAGAAATGGTATGATGATTTTATAGCGAAACACTCGAAAAAAGCTATTGTACATGGTGCAACTTTAACAGTTGAGTTGTTTTTGGAAAAGTATTTTGTACCTCACTATAAGAATAAAGTGACTGCTAGGACATTTATGACCTTTTCTTCCAAGTTGAAAAGATTGAAATATTTTTATCCTATGAAAATGGTTGATGTTAAACCTATTCATATAAAAAAATGGCATACAGATATCTTGGAAGAAGGCTTATCTAATAACTACTTAAAAGATTTACATCAAACAGTAAAAGAATTATTTGATATGGCGCTTACTTTGGGTGTTGTCAGTGAAAATCCTGCTCGGCAGGTGGGGAATATGAAGAGGACTAGAAAAAAGGTTGATTTTTGGACAAAAGAAGAATTTGAAAAATTTATCAAAACATTTGAAAAAAATGATGTCGTAGAACACTTGAAATATACCTGTTTTCTATTTCTTTTTATGACAGGATTGAGAATCAGCGAATTACAAGCCTTAACATGGGAAGATGTTGATTTTGAAAATAAAGCTGTACAAGTCAATAAGTCTATGTTTTATCAAAATAAAAATAATTGGCAAATTAACCCTACAAAAACATTTTCAAGCAATAGAAAAATTTATCTTGATGATACGACGATTAAGGCGCTATCTTTATGGAAAAATCATCAGAAACAGCTAGGAAAAATAAGTTTTGTCTTTTCTTATAACTGCTTACCTGTGACTAAGACAATGCTTGCTAATAGCATGAAGAAACATGGAGAAATAGCTGGAGTCAAAAGTATTCGTATACATGATTTAAGGCACTCCCATGCAAGTCTATTGCTATCTTTAGGTATGAATGACCTAGAACTTAAAAATAGGTTAGGACATGCGGATATACAGACTACTTTAGGAGTATATTCCCATCTTCGCCCTTCAGCTATGAAAGAGGTAGCGGATAAACTGGAGGGGGTACTTTCATTATAAATTGAAATCACGGCTTTCGTATTACTAGCGAAGTCTGTTATACGAAAACGGAGATTATAAAAAGGTAGCAAGATTATATCTTACTACCTTTTTTGTTGCCAAAATGTTCCCACTTGGCTAGTATTAAGTGTTTAAACGTTGATTTAACGCTATTTTCACTAATTTAACTCTTATTTAACTTCTGTAAGCGTAATATGTAATTTAGCAAGTTTCATGATGTACAGAAACGTTGATTTTATGGGCTTTTCAATCTTTCAATTATTGATGAAATAGAGTGATTTTGACCTTGCTTTAGTTTTAATCAGACAAAAATCAGATAAAACTTTAGTTCTTGGTCATAAAATCACCAAGGTTTTTAATTTTTTGTTTGATGATATGATATTGTTCAGATGATGTTCTAGGAAGAACATATTTTGTTGAACGTCCCTTGCCAATTACCTCTATATATTGCTTGCTTTGAAGAGTTTTTAAGTTTTCTCTGAACTTATATTCTGTCATCAGATTATTCTCAATAACATCGTTTTTGCTAATGCTTTCATTTTCGATTATGTACTTGAGAATAGCTCTTTCATCTTGTGTTACATCTTGGTATGAAGACAACAAGTCCACTTTCCAAATGGTTACGATAGTACTATCAAAAGTAGTTGAAACTTCGGGAATTTTCAATTTGTATTTTTCTGACACATCAAAGATTTTTGGACCGCCTGAGCCAGCCTTCTCAGACATTCCGATTCTTCTGAATAGCGATGAAATTGTACCGTTTCGTGTTTTTGACGTACCGCCATGTATAAACTCAGGAATAGAAATTTTCATTTTTCCTGGATTCTTAAATTCATAAAAATCATTATATGCGGTGATAACGATAGGTGAGTCAAAGTCATAGTAAGCGTGCATTAAGCAGTTTACTAGTGCTTCACGTATAGATTCAGATAAATCTTTTTTAAATGGTAAACGATGGGCAGATTTATCATTGAGTTCGAACCTATCGTTGGTAGTTGCAGTTAATTTCTTGTATGCTAAATTAAAAAAGTCATACATGTTCAAATCAGGGTACATCATGTCCCCTGTTGAGACCCTATCATTCCACCTAGTAGAAAGTGAGTTGTCCTTTTCAAAGTAGTCTAATTGAAATTTAGGATACCTAGATATTATGGAGTTGTATTTCCCGAAAAATAGTAACCCTCCTGCAGTCAACTTATAAGAGCCATCTGTTCTATCCTTCTTAAAAACACCAATTTCAGTTAAGAAGTCCCTAAGTGGCATATTGGTGTACTTAGTGTTCCCGCTTAATTCGATTAGGAGTTTTTTATACTCTTCGATTGATTCAATATTGAGGTCACTTTCGTCATAGTTAGTTAGGAGTTCGCCATCAATATCATCATGGGAGCTTGCCATGAGATATTTCAACTCTTCCTTGTCAAGTTTAACATCACCTTCGCCTAGTCTTTTGTAAGATTCTCTAAAATCATTTTTTAGATGGACAGGCTTTTGGTCACTACTGGCTTCTCGTACTGTTATTACCATAAGCTGACGTTCTTTATCGGGAATATCTACGTACTCAATATCATTATCTGTTAGCAAGTTACAGCTAACTTTTTGTTTGTTTGCAACTAAAGCAAATAGATTATCTCGAATTTTCTGAGGGGCATTTACTCCTTGATAAGGGTCTTCATTCTTTTCATCAATTCCTAAAATAATTTTTCCACCGTTAGTGTTAGCAAAAGCAGAATATGTTTCCCAGAAAGAATCAGGAAGTGCATTTTTAGCTTTTTTGTACTCTAAATCATTGCCTTCAATTTTTAATTCCACACTTTTTCCTCCTAACTTAAAAAATCAAATTGCAGGGTATCACGCGAAAATCACGCGAAAAAAATTTTTGATAATACTCAATTTTGCTTGATTTTAAAGCATTTTTGAGCAGTTCGTTTTAAAAAGATATCGAAAATCACGCGAAAGTCACGCGAAAACCACGTGATTATTTCTCCGCCCAGTCAGTCCAGTCATCAAAGGTCGTATTATTGTAAAGTTCTATCAGTCGTGGTCTGACAGATTGGATAATTTCAACTAATTCATGCCCTTCATGAAATTGTGAAAAAGGCATACCAACTGTTGCTTGGGACATATCTGAAAGTAATTGCCTTGTTGCTTGGTTATCTGCAAGTGTATTGATTAGAAAACCGAGTAGGTAATTGGAATCATAGCTAACTTCTACACCTGCTAATGGCGAATCTTTAATCAGGCGTTCATAGCCCTTTTTAATTTCTTTTTTGATTTTATCTTTGGAAAGGATTTCTAGATTTCCGATAAAATCATATGAAGTATAGATTTGGTTAGCAAAGTAATCAGAAAGTTCGTTGATTTTAGTAGCATCAAGTCCGTCTTGCTGGCTTAAGTAGGTCTTGGCTTCCTTCCTAATTGTGTCCCTCAGCGTATCATAAAGCATTTCAAAAAAGATATCATCTAGGTAGCCTTCATTTGGATATCCAAATTCATTTTCCCAGTCAGGATTTTCAAATGTTTCAATGGTCACTCCTCCACTTCTTGTGACTGATTGTATTGGATTTGTTTTTATTCTAAAAAGCTCATCTTTAATCTTTAATGGAGTATCAGGATACTCATCTAGGAATGTGCCGTAACCAAGTTTTCTAAGGTAAAGTTCAATGTATTCTTCCAATTCTCCGTAGTAAAACCAACCTACGGGTTTTCCATAGATTTTTGACACTTTCTCTAAAACTTCAAGAGGAGCTAAGTTATCTCCTCTTACATATGCGTTAATCGTTGATTTTTTTAATCCAAGACGGTTTCCAAATTCAGTAAAAGACAAATTTAATTCATCTTTGACTTGTCTTAATCTTTGACCAACAGCCTTTTTATCAGGTTTAAGTATTTCAAACATAGGTTACCTCTCAGACTATTATAACACAGGTGTTTATAAAATCGTACATTTTTTGAGAAAAACGCTTGACACCGTGTATGATATCGTATATAATTATTGATGAGCATTAAGGTTGCTCAAAAATTTTACACTAAACGTACATAAAATCGTACATGTGCGTTAGAGAGGAGCTAACCCAACAATCAAAAAAGAAAGGAAGGTACAAAAAATCCTTGAACAATCTGGTACATCGTTCAAGGACAGTAAATCTAATTGCTGTAATTATACCAGATATTTCGGATAAACGCTAGTTGAATGCAGAATCAGAAAAGAGGGTAATTATGAATTTAACAGGTATGGAACTACAAATGGTAGAGTGGGTAGCCTACTCACCAGATACACAAGAGAAAGTCTTAATCAAACCAGAGGACTGTAAAGATTTGAATGACAGAGAACTCTATCGCCTTATCAAGGATATGGGATTTGAGCGATTGATTGAATCTAGAGCTTTGCAGATTTTGAACGACTTTCTTAATCAGAAAATACAGGTAAACTAATGAGTAAATACGATTATCAAGAAGTTGTAGATAGGGTTGATGGTCTCAACTCAGTCTCAACATTGAAAAAGTGGCGGTTAAAGATTGAAAGTCTAACTGGTACTCAATTCAATGAAAGTAGAGTGAGAACGGGTCGAAAATCTTATTCTAAAGTTTATCTTTTTACAGAAGATGACCTAAATCATTTTCAAGCGATTGCTGATAAGAAGTCTTCGTTGGGGCTGGAAAGAGCAATTCTAAGTGTTTATGGGTTTTCTAAAGAAAATGATTATCAAAAACCTATTAGAGAACTTGTTGATGAGCTAGAGGTCTCCTTTAAGGAAATCCGAGAAGATTATCGAAGGAACCTAGCAAAGTTGAAACAGGAGTTAGAAGTGCTTCTGGATAGAATCCAGACCTTAGAGAAAGAGACTGAAAAGAAATCATCTAAGAGACTTGGCTTCTTTCATCGATGAAGACGGTTCGCCACCCCACCACTGGGCGAGTGGTCAACACGGTAGCCCAGAGCAGGTGGGAAAGGTGGCAAACGGCTGAACTCGATTTGACATTTGCACCCCAGTCCCTATTAGGGGGTGCACACATACATAAAATGTGGTCAAATTCCTTGATACGCAAGGGGTTCAGTGATTTGAAGCAAATTTCACGAAAAAACATTTATGAAGCCTATGATATCAACGGTTTACGATGGATTTCATGTAGGCGTAGCTTTTATGAATAGGAGAAAAAACATGACAAAATTTAACTTAACAGACGAAACTATAAAAGTTGGCGACTTGAAATTGGATAAATCACAATTTGACATTCCAAAGAAAGTGACCATCCTTTCTTCACGAGTTGCACCAGTCTATAAAAATGTCAATGGCGAAAGCATTGCGACAGATGAAGTAGCTAAAATTACTTGCTCTGTACAAGATACAGACAAAATCCAAGCCTTGAAAGACCTGGGCTATTCCCCTGATGACCTCAAGGGTATTCGCTTGGAGATTGTAGACAATCTTGACAAGTTGGCTAAATCCGTTGAAAAGGATGAGCTGAACTCACTTGTAGTAGAACTTGTCAATCCAGAAGTCCATCTTGGTTGGCGAGCTAATAATAATGGTGGTGGAAATTGGGGAGGCTTAAAACTAGTGGCAACTGATATTAAATTTATTGGAGCCTAGACATGGATAACTCAGTGATGTTAGACTACTTAGCCGTAACGATTAAGGGCTTAGCTCCAGATGATATCATTGAGAAAATCCTCATTCTTCCTAAAGATAAGTTTGTTCTCAATGAATGGGGGATAAACAAGTACCAAAGGCATTATGCCTTCTCAGAGATAAAGGTTTACTTCAATAAAGACTGGGAATCAAAAATGGGAGTTTTTATCGAACTGAGAGGGCAGGGGTGCCGTCAGTATGAAGAATACATGGAAAGCAATGTCAATAACTGGGTAACCCTAATGAAACGCATTTCTGAATGCCATAGTAACTTTACAAGACTAGATATCGCCAATGATATTTTTGATGGTAGCCTATCAGTCCCGCTTATTTATAGTTATTGTAAAAAGCAACTCTGCATATCAACCGCTAAAACCTTTGATTACCATGAAAAGAGTATTCTTGAAAATGGTGAAAAGGTTGGTGAAATGGTAACGATTGGTGTTAGAGGTACTCAGCAATGGTGCATCTATAATAAGCTATTAGAACAAAAACTGGATAAAGATTTACCAGAAATGCCTTCATCATGGACAAGAGCAGAGCTTAGATGTTGGCAAGAAAAGGCAAACTTACTGGCTCAACAGATAAAAAAAGGACGTCCCCTTAAAGAGATTTACTTTGAAGCGATTAATGGACACTATCGCTTTGTCAGTCCGAGAGATAAGGATTCCAACCGTTGGCGAAGAAAAAACGTAAAATGGTGGAATGACTACTTAGAAACACAAGAAAAGACGGTCTTAAGTGTAAAGCGGACAAAACCCACCCTAAAACGGTCTGAGCTATGGACAGAGAAGCAAGTCTCACGAACACTTGGAAAACTCTATGTAGCAAAAGCAGAATCTTACGGACAAGAAAAGGCAGATGGCTATATTCAACACTTACTTGAGCTTGGGATATCCAAACTAACGGAAACAGATGAGACTGATATTCAGCAGTACAAACAAGAGCAACAAAGCTCAGCCTATTGGGGCATAAGAAAAGACGACCTGTAGCAAACTACAAATCGCCTTTCCAAAAATAACTAACTTGATTATAACCAAAATAGAAGGAGAATTCAATGGCAACATTAAAAACAGAACATGATTTTGACTTGACCCGTAACTGGTACCGTAAATCCGTCTTTCTAGATGAACTCTGGCATGGCATGACCGTTGCAACGCTCAATAGCTATATTCGTCAGATGAAGGACAGCCCATACTCTTTCGGTATTAAAGGAACACATGGCAATGTCTTTATTCACTCAGAAGTCTTCGTGGCATGGTTTGACTACAAAATTGCCAATCAATATGTCGCAAAGATGGCGTAGGTAATACCTATGAGAGATAATAGTTCAAGAGTACTCATCATCAGTTCTTGGCGAACAGACCCTTATAAAGCAGGCAATGTCTTGGTGAAGTTCGCTATGCGATTTACCCACCCTATTACTAAAAAATCTCACAAGAAATACCTTTCTACAGGTGCTGGTAAAGGGTGGTTTACCACTAAGGCAAGACCAAGTAAAAAGACATCTTCTGGAAAAGAACGTCTTTTGGTCAGCGATATTAAAAACTCACAATTGATTACACAGGTCACGCAAGAACTGAACAAATTAGTTGATGACTATATCGCTGAGGTAACAGGTATTAAGCCTAAGAAAGCCAAGAGACTTTTAACCCTAGAAGAAATCGCTAAGCCCTATGATGAAGATGGAAGTCTTTATGGTAAAGCCTTTAAAGCATGGTATGAAAGGGTCAAACCAGCCAATAATACTCTTAAAACAAGGGTTACTATCTATAACCGCTATATCGTGCCTAATTTTGATACCAGAATGTCTATCACAAAATTTGCCTCTATGACAGAGGAAATTCAAAATCTCATCAATGCTTCTTCCATGCACATGGCAAGAAACCTGCATATTTATCTTAAGATGGTTTTTGATTGGTCAGTCGAAAACGGACAGATTACTCTTACACAAGACCCGATTGCCAACAATAAGGTTAAAAGGCGAGTTCTGACAAAGAGTGAGGAGCAAAACAAGAAACGTGAAGATATTGCAGAAAAATACCTAGAAGTAAGTGAGGTTAACTACGTTCTCCGACTGATAGAAAGCTGGACTAACCGTCCTGATAATCAACTTATCGCAGATGTGCTGAGAATGATTTTTCTAACAGGTATGAGACCAAGTGAAGTTCTGGGTTTGAATGAGGATATGCTTGATTTTGAGGAGAAGTGGATAAAGGTTCATTGGCAGAGGGCAAGCAAAAATAAATCAGATGAGGTAATGGAAGCACTTAATCTTGACGAAAAGGAACGCTACCGAGCAGACCTTAAGACCAAGGAAAGTGTCCGAACGATTCCAATGAGTCCTGAGGTAGAGAAAATTTTGCGACATTATATAGACAGAAATAAGTTTCAAGCTCAATTTAACCCGACTTATCAAGACCTAGGCTATCTCTTTACCAGAACCTATATCAAAACAGGTAATCGGCAAGGCTCTCCGCTTTATCATAATGAACTCTCACAATTCCTGAGAGGTGGTTCCAGTCAGTCAGCAAAATATAATAAAAAAGCTGGTAAACCCTATAAGGACATAGATAGCTTCCTAGACTTTGGCAGACCGATTCATGTTATACCTCATATGTTCCGCCATAGCTTTATCTCCATTATGGCTAGCGAAGGTATAGACCTCTCCACCATTCGAGAATTTGTTGGACACTCGGAGGATTCCAAGGAGATTGAGCGTGTCTATCTCCATGTGATTAAAAAGCAAAAAGACACCATGAGAGGAGCTGTAGAAAGGCTGGAAAGATTGATTAATAATAAGAACTAAGTGTGGAAAGGAGGATACTGCCTCCTTTTCTATTTGACATAGATATTTTTTTAGGATATAATTTAGTCTGGAATCAGACCAAAAGAGAGGTAAGGAATTATTTTGGAAACAGATTTTATAAAGCAATTATCAGTACAAGAGAAAGAATTCTCATCTCTTTATCGTGTCATGGCTAAGAATTTTGGGCTATCTGAGAGTAGCGTGTGGGTCTGTTATTTTTTATTAGTAAATAGTGGTGATATCACTCAGCAGGACTTGGTTGAACAGATGATGTTCCCAAAACAAACCATTCACTCTTCGGTAAAAAAGTTGAGTGCTGACCAATATGTAAGGGTGACGCCACTACCAAGTTCTCGTAAGAGCAAGAAATTGTCCTTGACTGAAAAAGGCAAAACTTATATAGAGATGACCGTTGCTAAAATGGTGGAAGCAGAAAAAGAAGCAATAAGGGCCATGGGGCAAGAGGATATGCAAAAATATGTTGAACTTCAAGGAAAATATCTAACTCTTGTGAAGAATGAATTTACTAAAGCTGAGCTGTTAACTTTAACTGACAATATGGAGAATAATTGATGGAAACAGATAGTATTGAAATTTTTGGTGCTAAAGAGCACAATCTAAAAGACTTTGATGTGACGATTCCTAAGAATAAGCTAGTGGTTTTTGCAGGTGTTTCAGGTTCGGGGAAGTCTTCCCTTGTCTTTGATACGCTAGCAAGAGAAAGTAGTAGACAGTGGCAGGATAGTTATCCTCTCTTTTTACGGAACAAGCTACCTCACTATGAGCGTCCTCACGTAGACGAAATTAAAAATTTACCCCCATCTATCGTTGTCAATCAGAAAGCTTTAAGGACTAATACTCGTTCAACAGTCGGGACGGCTATGGACATTGCTCCGCTTATTCGTCTGCTGTTTTCACGGGTTGGTCAACCGAGTGCGGGTGGCTCAATGGCTTATTCTTTCAATCATCCTGCAGGGATGTGTCCTATTTGTACTGGGATTGGGAAGGTTCATCAGTTAATTGAGGATAAGATTTTTGATACCACAAAATCATTGAATGAAGGTGCTATTAATTTTAGTCAATTTTCGAGTGGCTGGCAGGCTTATCTTTACAAAAATAATCCTTTACTTGATGCAGATAAAAAGTTAGCTGATTTTTCTGAGGAAGAATGGCAGATTTTGCGAGAAGGAAGCGATGAAATAGTCAAGGTTGAATTTCGTTCTAATAATACGGGGAGTGTGGACCGTGTTGACTATGAAGGTGTCATTCCGCGTTTCTACCGCCTCTATCTGAAAAGGGATATTTCTAAGCTGAAAAAATCATTGCAAGAAGAAGTGCTATCTCTTGTCATTCAGGTACCTTGTGCCAGTTGTGAAGGCTCAGGACTAAACCCCAAGGCCTTAGCTTCTAAGATAAACGGGCATAATATTGTTGACTATATGAACTTATCAGTCAGTGAACTCTTGCCTTTACTTGAAGAAGTTGATAGTCCTTTAGGTCAATCATTAGTTGCACAAATCAAGTATGCTATTAAGCGGATGGAGACGGTTGGGATTGGTTATTTATCTTTGTCTCGGAAGACAGAAACCTTATCAGGTGGTGAGATGCAACGGGTCAAGTTGGTGCGACACATCGGTTCCAGCCTAAGTAATGTCAACTACGTTTTTGATGAACCGACTGCAGGTCTGCACCCTCATGATGCCGAGAAAATCGGTCAGCTCTTGTTGGATTTAAGAGATAAGCACAACAATATTTTGGTTGTGGAACATAGCCGACAAATGTTAGCTTTAGCGGATGAAGTCATTGAATTGGGACCATTGGCTGGTCGGGAAGGCGGTAGGCTAATTTTTCAAGGAAGTCTTGTAGAGTTGCAAAAAGCTGACACCTTCACAACCCGTGTCCTAAAACAACCACTTAGACTGAATCAAGACCCACTAGCTTGGACAGAATATTTTGCCATCAAAGATGCTACTGCAAATAATCTTAAACAGGTTAATACAAAAATCCCTAAGGGAATCTTGACCGCAGTAACGGGTGTCGCGGGTTCAGGGAAGAGCTCTCTGATTGGTGTCGAATTTATCGAAAATTACCCAGATGCCATTATGATCGATCAAAAACCTATTGGTACCTCCATTCGTTCCACACCAGCAACTTACTTAGGAATAATGGATGAAATTCGAAAATTATTTGCCAAAGCCAACAATGTAACCCCTAGTTGGTTTAGCTATAATTCAAAAGGTGCTTGTCCAATTTGCAAGGGAACTGGAAAAATCGTTTATGACATGGCTTTTGCGGATTCAGTTGAGGTCGTTTGTGAGGAGTGCGGGGGTCACCGTTATAATCCTAAAGCGCTCAGCTATCGTTATCAGAATTTCACAATTGAAGAGATTTTGAATCTAACTGTCGAAGAAGCATTAACAGTTTTTTCTTCGAACGATAAGATTTGTCAATCTCTGTCAGTCATGAAGGAAGTCGGCTTAGATTATCTGACTTTAGGTCAGCCCACAAGTACCTTGTCAGGTGGAGAAGTGCAACGAGTTAAGTTAGCTAGTAAGTTACAAGAGTCAGGACAAATCTTTGTTCTCGACGAACCAAGCACAGGTCTGCATGGTAAGGATGTTGAACAACTGCTTAGTTTACTAAGACGCCTCGTCAATCAAGGGAATACGGTTGTGATGATTGAACATCGCTTAGAACTTATTGCTCAAGCTGATTGGATAATTGATTTAGGACCCGAGGGCGGAAAGAATGGGGGTTATATTTTATTCGAGGGCAAACCAAGAGATATTATCAGTTGTGAAGAGTCTCAAACGGGGAAATATTTGAAAGAAATTTTAAATTTCAGTTAAAATACGTCAATCGCTTCTAATCAGACAAAAATCAGACAAAACCACATTATAAAAATACAAAAAAAGCCTAGAAACTTTGATTTCATAGGCTTTTGGTATATTGTCTTACTTAACCTCTGTAAACACAACGTGTTTGCGAAGTTTTGGTGAATATTTCTTCAATTGAAGACGGTCTGGAGTGTTACGTTTGTTTTTAGAAGTAAGGT
>ERZ773014.1368-NODE-1368-length-15561-cov-2.541532_pt1 | contig 15561 bp, 11 predicted proteins | sample MGYA00580841_ERZ773014 | MGnify/ENA primary metagenome ERZ773014 (study PRJEB29015, sample SAMEA2737989) | human oral metagenome | biome: human oral; feature: human-associated habitat; material: dental | place: China | collected 2067 ...
ATTTTCGCTAAAGTTTTTAAATGGTAAAATAGCCACTTAAAACATATTTTATCGGAGTTTTTTATGAGCAAATTTTTAAAATTTATACTCGCGCTTTTTATCCCTTTTATGCTAAATGCAGCCGATACCGACTACGGCCCTGAGATACAGAGCATAAAAGATTCATTCGTAAGTATCATTCAGCAGTATAAAGAGGGCAAGATCGACGAGGCAAAAACCGCTACGCAAAATGCTTATTTTGGGCATTTTGAAAATATCGAAGCGGCGATCAGGGTAAATTTGGGGCAGAAAAAAGCCTACTCGATGGAGTCTAAATTCGGCAAAATCCGCAAAGCCATCATCGCCAAATTGGGCGAGAACATGTCTGTCCGCCGCTTCCAAGTCATCGACACTGCCAACCAACTGGTTGCCTACATCCACGGTGCATTGGCTACCGAAGGCGTATTGGTTGAGTTCAAAGGCTCTGAAGACGTAGCGCGTAAAATCGGTATGCACATCGTTGCCGCCAAACCACAATGCGTAAGCGAAGCCGAAGTAGATGCTGAAACTGTTGAAAAAGAACGCCACATCTACACCGAGCAAGCCATCGCTTCCGGCAAACCTGCCGACATCGCCGCTAAAATGGTGGAAGGCCGTATCCGCAAATTCTTGGCCGAAATCACCCTGAACGGCCAAGCATTCGTGATGAACCCTGACCAAACTGTTGCCCAATTTGCTAAAGAAAACGGCACTGAAGTGGTTAGCTTCGTACGCTACAAAGTAGGCGACGGTATCGAGAAAGCCGTTGTTGACTACGCAGCCGAAGTTGCTGCCGCTGCTAAAGTGTAAGGCACTTATGAAAAAGAAAGCACCTAGATTCCAAACGAATCAGGGTGCTTTTTTTTGAGAAAACCGTTTACGGTACCTATTTTAAGACGACCGAATATTCAGGCCGTCTGAAAATATCCAGACGAACTGCGCGGTTGTGTCAGGGGAAAGTATAACGCAAAGCAAGTGTTAAGGGACGATTTAGAGTGTTGGAATCAAAAGAAATGTTGATACAAATAAAGAAATAAAAGCGATGGGAGTAGTTGGAAGTAGTAAAAAAATGTTTTTGAAACAGGAGCTTGAAACCTTGAAAATAATACTATCGAAAAAATGTTTTGAATTAATTTTAGCTAAAATTTACATTTAATTGAATAAATGGAGGCCGTCTGAAAAATGAGGGTTGAATAGTGTGTTTTAGTTCTTACTGATTGTTTTAATGGATAAATTGGGTATGAAACAGAAGTAAAAAAATAAGATTATAGAAATATTGAATAATTACATTATGTATAGACAAAGAAAAAAACCTATATTTCTACAGGTTTTTCAGGTGGCTCCAGCCAGAATCGAACTGGCGACACAAGGATTTTCAGTCCTTTGCTCTACCGACTGAGCTACAGAGCCAAATGGTTGCGAGGGAAGGATTTGAACCAACGACCTCCGGGTTATGGGCCCGACGAGCTACCAGGCTGCTCTACCTCGCGATGTGTTGTTCCGAAGAACATAATTTAAATGGCGGAGGAACTGGGATTCGAACCCAGGCGCCGATTTCTCGACCTACCGGTTTTCAAGACCGGACCCTTCAACCACTTGGGTATTCCTCCGTTTTAGTGGACCCTGAAGGACTCGAACCTTCGACCAGTCGGTTATGAGCCGACAGCTCTGACCAACTGAGCTAAGGGTCCGAGATGTTTCTTGCAAGATGCATGTTACATCTCGTTCTTAAATAGTAATGGTAGCGAGGGTGAGACTCGAACTCACGACCTACCGGGTATGAACCGATTGCTCTAGCCAACTAAGCTACCTCGCCATCATGGTCGGGATGACAGGATTCGAACCTGCGACCCCTTGATCCCAAATCAAGTACACTACCAAGCTGTGCTACATCCCGAATGGCGCGCCGAGCAGGAGTCGAACCCGCAACCTTTTGATTCGTAGTCAAATGCTCTATCCAGTTGAGCTATCGGCGCAATACACATTAAAATTAGTGCTATATAAATATAGCAAGAAAATATCTGTTTGGCAAGGTAAAAATAAAATAATTTTGCAAAAGAGACTTCTCCCACAGAAGAAGTCTCTTTTATCGATTTATCCCCAAATTAGCCAAGTTACGATGTAACCAGAAAATACTGCAATTAATGTAAATGGAATACCAATACGGAAGAAGTCTTTGGAAGAAACTTTATATCCTTCTTTATTCAAAATACCAATTGCCGCAATATTAGCACTCGCACCAACCGGTGTTAAGTTACCACCAAGTGTTGCACCAATTAATAATCCAAAGTATAGAACATATGGTTCTACACCCATTGAGTTTGCAATGCCCTGCACAACCGGTAACATTGTCGCAACATATGGGATATTATCCACAAAGGCAGAGATAATTACCGAGACAAAAACAATCATCGTGTACATCACAAACACAGAGCTACCACCCAGTCTTACAAAGAGTTCGGCTATCGCATCAATCACACCAGCCTCTGTTATACCCGAAATAACCACGAATAATCCAATCAATAGAAGTAGTGTATTAAAATCAATTGCTTGAATTGCACGCTTTACAACAGCAGTGGACTTCTCACGGATTGCTCTGTAGATAATTCCGATCACTGCATATCCCATACAGATAAAACCATTTGTAAGTTGTGGTTTATTTTCAAACTGAGAAGCGATAATCAATGTCACAATCACACCAATCATCAATAACGAAGGCACAAAGTCCGTTACTTTCGTAGTAATTTCCTCATGTACTGGATCTTTTGATTTTCTAAATAAGAATAATAATACTGGAATTGTCATTGCAGCACCAATTTCTACTGATAATGCAATGCCAGGTTTTCCCATAAATACAAAGAAATCATTGAAACTCATGTTCGCATAACCACCTAGAAGAATACTTGTCGTATCCCCCACCAGTGTCGCAGCACCCTGTAAATTACTTGAAACCGCAATTGCGATCAGCACCGGAATAGGGTTTGTTTTTAATTTCTTTGATACCGCTAGTCCAACAGGTGCGACCATCAATACTGTCGCTACATTATCTACAAACGCAGAAATAACTCCTGCAAAAATACTCAGTACAACTACTGCCCACTGAATATTTGGAACGGCTTTTAATAATCCTTCAGCCATTAATGTCGGCATTTGACTTTCAATAAATAACTGCACGACCATCATCGTACCAGCCAACATTAGAATAATATTCCAATCCACAGCACCGATGACATTTCCTAACGGCAAGATTCCTAACAGAATAAATACTACTGCCGCAATCAGTGCAACATATGGACGTTTTTCAGGAAGTGCCAACAAGAATATATACATGACAACAAACAATACTAATGCAAGTACCATAAACTCCTCCAAACAAGTAAGTGAATTATAACAGAAACAGATGAAAATCAAAGTATTCTTGCATTTAAAAATTATGTACTTTCATGTAAGATTGAATCATGAAAATTACTTTAAACGATAAGATCAATCAATTCCTTAATCGCTGTCATGCAAATATCGCTAATGATACAAAAAATGATTTTGTAGGAATGCACATCACAAAGAAAAATGAGAAGAAAGTCATTAAAATGCTTGCAGATGCTGGTATCCCAGAATTTCAAGACTCCAATAACTGCCCTTCTCTTTTCCTATCTGTTGATGAGTGGGAGAATAATCCATACCATAAAAATATTCATTTAGATTGGATTAAAGATTCGCATTTTACTTTCGAAAGAGGAAAGATCGCAGGCTTTGAATTATTTAATTCTGATGTAATCCAAAAAGATCCAAATCGAGAATTAAATGATTGGATGAAATTACGCGCAATGGACCGTAATTTTGATGCACTCTATCTATACCAAGATGATATGGACTGGATGTTTGATGCACCAAGCGAAGCCAACACCAATGATATTCCTGCACAAAGAGCACATGGCAAAGTACTTACCTTTGGTTTAGGCATCGGTTATTTCCTATATATGGCAATTCAAAATCCAAATGTAGAAGAAGTCACTGTCATCGAACGCTCAAAAGAAGTTATCGCAATGTTTAGAAATTTTATTCTCCCTCAATTCGAAACAACAAAGCCAATTCATCTCATTGAGGGTGATGCATTTGATTACTTCAATCAAGATTATCTTTCAAACTTTGATTATATCTATACAGATATTTGGCAATCATCACAAGATGGCTTACCACTGATTACAGAACTATTAGAACAATGTTATCTACCAAAAGAAAAAGCAGACTTCTGGATTGAAGATTCTTGTCTTGAGATCATTTGGACATTAATCTTCTTATACTTTGAAGCTCTAGCACGTAATAAAGAGTTGGAAGTTAATCCATACTATCAATCCTACATCGAAAAGATTGCTCATTACTTCGATCAAATTGATGAGACAGTCTCTGATGTAGAAACGCTAAAAACATTCATGTATGATACAAATATTTCACGTTGTATCCTATCAACAAAACTGGATTGATCTTCACTAGACCAACCCAGTTTTTTTATTTAAATTAACATTGGCAAGAATATATTTGCGAGTCCTAGGAAGATAAAGAATCCCAATACATCTGTCGCTGTTGTTACAAAGATGGAAGAAGATACCGCTGGATCTGCACCAAACTTATCTAAGATAACAGGAACTAAGAATCCAAAGATGCCAGCTACCACTAGATTTCCAATCATTGCAATCACTGTAATGACACCCAGAAATACATTACGGTAAAAAATCATTACAATAATTGCTGTAATCAGACCATTCACTGTACCATTAATAACCCCAAGGAAAATTTCCTTTACAAAGGATTTCCAATCTCTCTTGAAATCAACTTTGTCTGTCGCAATCTGACGAACTAGGATTGACTGCGTTTGAGAACCAGCATTACCACCCATACCAGAAATAATTGTCATAATAGAACTCAGCGCAACAACCTGAGCGATAGTACCTTCAAATACTTTTACAGTAAAGGAGGCCATGAACGCTGTAATTAAGTTAATTAATAGCCAAGGTAAACGTAACTTGATGGATTGTAGTAGTGTTGTATCTAAACTTTCTTCCTTGGATACACCACCCATTTCTAAGATATCTTCGTTATACTCTTCGACGATAACATCGATAATATCATCGACAGTAACGATACCAAGGATTGCCATGCGTTGATTTACAACTGGAATCGCTTTTAAGTCGTACTTAGATACAAGTTTCGCAACTTCTTCCTGATCCATCTCTGGTCCTACACTAATGAAGTTTTCCTTTGTGATATCAGCTATCAACATATTTTTATCAGAAGATAAAATATCACGTAAATCCGCTGTACCAATCAACTGCCCTCGTGCGTTAACAACAAAGATTGTTTCAATAACTTCTATCTTAGGACCAATCTCACGGATCTTCTCTAGTCCTTCGATGACTTTCAAATCTTCCCTAATTGCGATGTAGGCAGTCGTCATAATACCACCAGCCGTATCTGCAGGATATTCCAACAGATTTGTAATTTCTGTACGGTCGTTATCCTTCATCAGATTTACAATTGTTTTACGTCTACCAATTGTTAAATCTCCAATAATATCGGCGATATCATCCTGTGCCATACTACTAAAGATTTCAAGAAGTTCATTATTAGAGAGTGCATATGTAAAGCGAACACGAAGATCATCATCTGCTTGTTCTAACACGGAGGCAATATCCTCTGAAGATAAAATACTACACATTTTCCATAGTTCTTCATCATCAAGATATTCAGCAGCTTGTGCTACATCAATCGGATTATTCTCTTTGATATATTCAGAAAGTTCTGCAGCCTCACTAGCTTCAATCATATGTCGCAGTCTTTCTTCATTCATATTTTCTTTTAGTATTTCTTCAGACATCTCTTTGCCCCCTTAGCATAATAACTTTATAGTTTTATGCCAAGAAATTCAATTCATTTCAACTTTTAAATTTCATAAATTTTTATATATAAGAATCTATTCTGCATCTACAATAATTATCTCAAACTCTAACGCTGGCATACATTCCCTCAAATCATGTTCGATACGGCGTAGTGCTTCTACTCTATCTTCAACTGGCGTATTTCCATTTCCTTGGATAATGAAAATTGCATTCTTTGTTGTATCATCAAACTTATAGTTTTCGCCATCTCTAACGCCCATCCACGCTAAGATACCCTGACTATCACGATAGAGATAATCTGTCTCTGCAACATGTTTTGGAGTTGAACAAATCGGTAAGAATGTATCTTCTTTTTGACTAACAGTAAACAAGAGTGGTTCCTGAATCTTATCTAAATCATGACCACCAATCGCTAGGAAAGACTTTAGTGTCTCAACATTATAGATATCAACGATACTATTGACATGAGGCATAGCGCCACGGTGCTGAATATTGCGAATAAATGCTGGAATAGTTGGTGGATTCTTCTTAATACTTCTACCAGCCTTCTGCATCAATTCAATATAGCCCTGAATAAAAGGGTGTTGCAATACTTCGTCAATGTTACACTGTAGCGCCCACTCTTCCACCTCTTTTTGTTTTTGTAAAAATGCTGGTGTTAATTCTGCGTTTGGATCAACGTTCTTAGCGATACCAATTACAACATGTTTTACGCCAAGAGCTTCTAAACTTTTGTCTAAGATTATCTTCATATAGCACCTCACTATTACTAGCATTATACCATCTACGTATTAAAATTTTTGCTTTAAAATGAATCATTTTCCATTGTATATTCCCTAATCTTTACTGCTAGTAAGATAACTCTTTTCGAAGAATATGCATCTAGACAAGTTTGTATAGTCACAAAGTCATCATTATATTTTGGTTTTAAATCTGTATCGTAGATAAGTGCGACTTTTTTCGCATCTGCTATCCATTCACAGAACTTATCAGCAGAAGTAAAATCCTTCTGCTGATAATTCCAATCTAATTCTTTGTTTTTTACTGTAATCAAAAATACTCTATATTCCTCTACTTTATCTTGCATGCACAAGTAAAAAGTTTGATATTCGTAAAATAATTTCTTATCCGTTAATCCAGATAGTTTAGTAAACACTACATTTTCAACCCCATAACCCACATGATGTCCGTAAATAATTTTATTTTTTGATTTTGTTTCAAAGATCATTGGTGTACCACACATAGATGGTTGTCCATCAAAATTCTGGTAAAGATATTCTTTGCCACCTGCATCAATCACTATCGGTTGTGATACGATACCCCCTTGCCAATAAATCCATGCCCAAAAATCTGGATTCTGTTTCTTCAGGTTATTCCATGCATGCGTGTTAAATTGAATTTCATCTTTTTTATTTTGAAGCTGAAGTTTCTCTGTAAGGTTTAAAATCTTCTCTTGTTCATTCTCCAATAATTTCCATTTTCTTACATAGATACATGTACCGAATATCACGAGCAGTAAACACAAAGAGAGTTTAATCTTTACTATCATCTATTTTGTCTACGTCTTGTTGAGAAAAAAGTCCATGCAGTGCCAATAATTCCACCAACAATACAGAACCATACACCAACGGAAATCCCTACACCTGTTGGAATATCTTTTTCTTTCTCATCCGCAACTGTTAATTCTACGGGTTTGTCAGGATTGAAGTTTAGGTTAGAAAGGTGCTTAATTTCATACTTTTCAACAGAGATTTCATATCCCTTTGGAGCTTCAGTTTCCATAACATACAATCCTTCTGCAGCATATGGCACCGCAAAGTCCACGAATCCATGCTCATCTGTTAAACCAACCGTACTTCTTCCATAGATGTCCTTTGCGATTGTGCTATCAGAATGGAAGAGCGTAAATTCTGTATTCTCAAGTACTGTACCGTGATCTTCTGCATCCACCTTCTTTACGCGAACATATATTTTCTTCTTACGATCAACCGCTTGAATGAGCTGTGGTTTTTCCTTTGTGCCTGTTGCGGTAAATACAATATCTTGATCCATCAGTTCATATCCAAATGGTGCCTCTACTTCATGTAGGATATAGGTATTACCTCCTTTTACATACTGTCCAATGTCATAAATATCTTCGTCAGTTGTGATAAAACGATGAACTAGTTTTGGATTTTGATTTTCATCTAATACAGGTACATATTCTTGATTTTCATTCTGTGTTGCTTCATAAATTTCAAGGGTAGATCCCACAACTGTTTTGCCATCTTCATCTACTTTTTTAAGAGAAATATCAACCGTTAAATCAATCATTTGAATCTTAATTGGCTCTGATGTTGTTGGATTGTATTTTGGAACTGTAAACTGAATCATTGATGCACGATGTACACCATTAACAATCTCTACCTCTTCTAATTCATATTGCTGGCCTGCATGCAGGTTATTAAGCTGGAAGGCTTCGGCTGTTGTAACACCATCGTTAGGAAGTGGAACTAACTCTCCTGTCGAAAGGTTCTTTAGTTGTAAACGAACACCACTTATTGCTTTGCCTTCTTCATTTACTTTCTCGATGAGATATTCAACTGGCTTGTCTATCATTTCTACTGCTAGTACTGTTCCATCTGAATTCACTGTAAATGTGATATCATCCGCATAATAGTATCCATCTACTGTCATCTCCTCATGTAGAGTATATTTCTTGCCTGAAGTTAAGCCTGCAATCTTATGTGGTACTTGATAAGCAGATACCCATTCATCAATCAACGTATTCTCTTCATCAATCACTCGTAATTTCGCACCAGGTGTTTCTGGACCACCTGTAATCATTGTCTTTGTGATATCTGTCTTTGTAATTTCATTTGTAATTGTAAGTTTACGATGAATTGTAGCTGTCATATCATCTTCTGCATTGAATTCAACAGGGTAAGTCGTTTCATTTAATACAAGTCCATCCAGTGTCTGAATTTCTTGTACAACATACTTTCCTAAAGGAATATGTTCAACGAATGCACATCCATTTTCATCTGTGGTAAATTCTGTATATGTCTGTCCTTTTGGTAATATCACTTTTCCATGGATTGGTTCAATGATATCTTCTGTCGCAACCAATCTAAAAACGATTCCAGCAAGACTCTTTTCTGTTACTAAATTACGGTCACTTTGATATTCTTCTACCTGCTTCTGTAGTTCAAGCTGTCCATACATACGATTATTTTTTACTTCGACTGTAATGTATTGGTTATTATCCTCATCAACATTTACAACATTCTCCTGCTTTAATGTAAAAGGAATCTCCTGTGTCTCTCTTGTAAATCCATCAGGACTACTAATTTCTTCAATCGTATAACTACCTGGTGCTAACTTAAGTGGAGTAGTAATTGTCCCACCCTGTTGTATAACACAGAATGTACCTTCAGGGTATTTCTTATCTTCATTTGTGCTTGTCTGGAAGGTATCATAACTACGTTCTCCAACACGTTGAACAACATAATTTCCTGCTGCATCTTTGATTTTAAAACCTGCAGAATGGAAATCAATGATTTCGTTTGTCTCAGCATCTTTCTTTACAAGACGCACATAATATTCCTTTGAAATATTACTAATTTCATATTTTACATCCGGTTGATTTTCACGAGATACTTCAAATACAAAGTCCTCATTTAAGAGTGCAATCTCACTATCCTTTGCGGATGTTTGACGTACTGTGTATTTCCCATATGCAAGTTCACCTGTTTCTGCAATACCGTCTTCATCTGTAGTGATTACTGCATATTCTTTTGGTGTAAACTCTGATAAGTGCTGATAAGCTTCTTCAAAGCTACCAAAGCGTTCAATATGTTTCTGTAAGATTGCTGTAAAAGTAGCACCTTGTTCATTTGTTGCTAAAGCTGACTGATGTTTATTAACGAATAACTTATGAATACGAAACTTTCCTGTAATTACATCATCCATAACATCAAGTGAAATATGATTTGTATCACTAGGCAGTTGATTAAATAAAACAGTTTTCTTTTCGGTATCTAGTTTATATCCCTTAGGTGCCGTGATTTCTTTTACACTATATTGATGCGAGTAATACAGTCCGTCAATTGTATTAGAAACACCACTTTCACCAACGTTTAACATACCTACTATCGTTTGTGTTGTTTCATCAAAGAGTTCATAACTAGTCTGTGCAAAAGATTCCGCTGCACCTTGCGGTTGTTGAAGGTTTGTATCTGCGTCGTGCTTGATTAAGTTTAGGCTTGTCCCTACTGCATGTAAGTTAATTTCTGCACTATCTACATGTAATTTCCCTGCCTTGATAACATCTTGATTAATCGAAGAACGATAGATAATCTGATTTTCTCCACCTTCATCATTGCGAGATAAAAGTTTATTAATAAAGCGAATCTTAGCATGTTGTCCCATCGTAACTTTTACATAAAATTCATTCCCCACAACGGCAGAAACAGGATTACCATTAACATCTACAACTGTTCCATTTTCAATCACTACATCAAAGTTTTCAAGATTTCCATTTGTATTCACAACACGAATAGGAACATTTCCATCAATTTCCCCAGTAAAGAAACTGCCTTCCTTTACGTTGTGGTTATACTCTATAACCTTTAGATTTGGCATAGTACGTAGTTGTTCTACAAGTGATCGAATTTCATTTTTCTTTTGTGTTGTATCTATTGTTGCACGTGTAATATTTGTCGTACCTAAATATTCCCAAATCAAATCTTGTGCCGCCAAATATCGTTCATCTGTCCTTTCTCCATCAAAACCATAACCAAAAAATGCATATGCAAGCATGATATTTTGGTCAAGTTCTGACATCTTTGTCCATCCTGGATCTTCACCTACATAGCCGATTGGGTGATAGATTTCCGGTATTTTAGGCTGTATGCAGTATGCGGGTATTCCATCCGCCCGTAAGAAATGTGACTCTGGTGTATCATAGGCAACTCCATCCACATAATAAACTTGTCTACCAGGTACATTTGTACAAGTGATTGTTGTACTTTCTGCGTGAACATGCATGTGTGATATCAGTGTAAATACCATGAATACTGACATGATACGCAAAATCAAATTTTGAATTTGTTTTTTGATCTTTTCTATCTTCATATGAGTTCCTCCCTACTCACTTATTTATAGAAAAAAAGTTGATACATTCCTGTGCCAACTTTATGCCAATCTAAAACCCTTCATGTTCAATCGAGATAATATCATCAAACTGTATTGTTGTACGATCTTTGAAAATAATCTTTTTCTCAATATCATCAATACGATGCAATTGTTTTTCAACCGTTTGATAACTACCACCATTCTTTTTTAAATCCTGCAAGAAATACATAACTTTAATCAATGGTTTTTCTTTTTCATGAACATGCAAAAATTCAAGTTTATTTTTTAATTCTTCTATTTCTGTTTCCGATAACTCAATACGTCGTTGTGTAATTCTTGAGGATTCACGAATTAAATCTTCGTAGCCTGTGAGTGCTGCAAACGGCATAAACTGGGCCGCTCTTTCTGAAATCGACATCTTACGATGTATCTTAGATACTGGAGGTTCTAGATAGAGCATATCTTCATACTTTTTATTCATGCCTTATGACCTCCAATCTGATTATTTCGTTCTACAGCAGTAGCTCCTTCTTCTAAATCTCTCCCTTTTAATAGTTTATTCTTCCCATATTTACGCTTGATAGATAGAATTGCTTGTTGCAGTTGATGGTCCTTCTTTTCATCTACCTTCATTATATCCACATCCTCTGTTGGTGGTGCGAATAGATCTAATTGCGTCGCTTCTGTACGCTTCTTTGCGGTGTCTTCACTGATAATACTCGTAAATGCGATTGTTATCTTACGCACCAACAATCTTGTATCAACAATCTTATCAAATAGCCGTTCTACAGCTTCCATAATCTCTTTAGAAAATGATGTATGATGTGATAAATTCACAGTACCATTTGTTGGTTTTGGAACCTTTCTACCATACCAGTCTAGTGCTGTTTGAATATCCATCGATACTTCACAATCCTTTAAACTTTCCGCATCGTAACTAATGTATAGACCAACTTGCTTGGTAGTCATCTTCCTAGCAACTAAATCCAAAATCAATTGTTCAGTCATTTCTTTTGCGACCAGTTTCGCTTTCGAAAACGTATATCCAGACATCAATACTTGCCCTGAACTAAAACTATGATTGCTTGGTTGATAATGCTTAATTGCATGCATGGTGCAAGTTTCATATCCCCATGCATGATCAATCAGTAATTCTGCATTTACCCCAAATAGTTTATATAACAATTCTTCATTTAAATACTCGCTTTCCTTACCAATCGAACATCTTGCGATATCCCCCATGGTATACATCCCATGTTGTGCAAGCTTGCGGGCATAACCTCTACCCACTCGCCAAAAATCAGTTAATGGTTGATGGTCCCACAAAAGCTTTCGATATTTGATTTCATCTAGCTCACCGATACGAACACCATATTGATCTGCTGGAAGATGTTTTGCGATAATATCCATCGCAACTTTGGCAAGATATAAGTTTGATCCAATGCCAGCAGTTGCTGTAATTCCTGTCTCTTCATAGACAGCTGATATCATCATTCTCGCTAGTTCCTCCGCTGTCTTATGATATGTACGCAAGTATCCCGTCACATCCATCATCACTTCATCAATCGAATATACATGGATATCCTCAGCAGCAATATAACGCAAGTAAATATTATAAATATTTGCACTATATTCAAGATATTTTGCCATACGAGGCTGCGCGATAATATATGTCAGTTTATATTCAGGATGCCTTTCTAATATATCTCGATTCCATTCCTCTTTTATAAATTGTTTTCCATGTAACTTACTTTGACGTTCACGATTAATTTCCTTAACCTTCTGTTCCACTTCAAAAAGTCTAGGTCTACCCGACACACCTAGTTTTTTTAGTGATGGTGATACCGCAAGACAGATTGTCTTATTAGTACGTGAGATATCAGCCACTACTAGATTTGTTGTAAGCGGATTTAAATTTCGATCCTGACACTCTACAGATGCGTAGAATGACTTTAAATCAATCGCAATGTATGTTCTTCTTTCACTCATAAATTCATCTCTGTAGATACTATTATAGCGTAATAAAAAGACAAGTTCTGACTTGCCTTAACATCCAACTCCATCAATATTACATGATTGTCCAGATTTCACTACTTCTATCCTTGAAATTCTTTCTTCCTTTAGCCACTCTTCATAATCAAAACGAATCGTACCATCTTCTAACACAAGTGTTGGGATACCGATATATCCCTCTTCCTTCGCTTCATCATATGCTTCCGAATGATCACGTAAAGCCAAGAATTGTTTTAATGCACGGATTGATCCTGTAATATCTATATATTCAAAAGGAACGTGATTCTTTTCTAATATTGCTTTACATGCAACACAATCTGGACAATGTGGACTACCAAAAACTTTTAACATAACAAACCTCCTGTTTTATTCATTGTAACCCATAATATCTCTACTACCAAAAATAATGATTAAAAAAGATAACCATCTCAGGGATTGCCTAAATGGACAATCAGATATGGTTATCTACTTTTTCTATGAATTCTATTTCAAATATGTACGAAGATTACTTTGTAACTAGATTACATGTTTTTAATAAAATCACTACTGCACTTAAACTTACTAGTAACACACCAATCTGATATCCAATGTTTGTGTTATCACTTGTCTTTGGTGTTACTGATGTAGCTGGTTGTGATGGTTGTGTTGGTGTAACGATTGGTTGTGGTACTTCTTCCCACATTGCAAATACATTCATTGTTTCAAGTACTTCTGTTGTATTAGGGGCAAATGGAAGAACATTACCAGATGCATCTCTATAGAACCATCCCTTGAATTGCTTACTAGCATCATTACTGATTGGAGTAGTATTGAATGTTGGTATCGCTTCATCATTTGCACGAACCGCCATACCAATCGTATGACCACGCATTGCTAAAGTCTCTTTATTTGTATTTGTACCATCCGCAAATGTTGCACTTGAGTTATCACCTAGACTAAATGTTACCTTCTCACTTGGTACCCATACATACTTATTGCCATCACTAGAAGCGTTAGCCACCCCATATGTATAACGTTGACCATAGCTGTTGACTGGAGATAATACAGTTACAGAAGGATCTGCCAATTGGAAATAAGTTAGTTTTTCATTACCATTTGCTAGGCCATTTGTAGGTGTTGTACTTATCTCAGCCACTGTATCTGTATGAAACTTTACAAGGTGTGAACCATCTGTTACAACATATGCTGAAGAATCTGCTTCAACAGCCGCAATATTATCAATCACATAGTTTATCTCTTCTGAACGATCGTTAGTTGCTGGTGTATTAATTACCGTATTTTCTCCAATTTTCAACGTTGAGTCAAGACCACTAATAATAATTGGTGTTTGAAATTCGTTAGCTCTCGTAAAATTCAATTCTGAATTATCGATTGAAATACTTCCACCCTGTTCAAAAAGAATTCCTGCACTACCACTATTTCGAGTTTTATCTTCATCTCCAGAAATATTAAGATTAATTTGGGAATTGCTGATATTTAAACTAGAAGTAGAGAGCACTACAATTCCAAATAATGTATTGCGTAAAGAAAAAGTGGAATTTCTAATTTCAGAAGGAGGAACTGTTCCTCCGTGTAAAGCAAAATATGATTCCGTATTTGCTGCATAACCATACTGATAATCAATTGAAATATCAGAATCATCAACCAATATATTAGGCATCTGAGTAATTGCTAACCCTGTTCCTACAAATAATACATTCTTAAAGTTCCAAGTATATCCATTTAAAACTTCTCTATATGGAAGATCACCACCATCTGCAGGTGGTGAATCCCAGGTCTTAATGGTAGATGTAGTTAATTTGAGTGTTGCATTTTCCAATTTTAAATCTTCTGTATGTAATTTGTTAAATTTATATGCTGTAATGTCTACTACCAAAGATTCTCTTGATGTACCCTTTACATTGCCATCTAAAGTGACATGTTGATTGTCTTTGAATACATAATTACCATCATTCATTTCAGCTCCAGTTTGTAAATCTAAAGCTTTCTTGAAACCTTGCATATATAGAGCGGATCCATCAACAGTTTTAATATGCAAACCACTAGCAATGGTAATTCCACTCTGATTATCATCATCATTGAGAATTGAAGTACCTGATGCAACTTCTAATGTCATTCCATTATTGACTACAGCATCTCTAAATGCTGCATTTGTAGTATCAAATAAACCACTAATACGGATTGTATCACCAGTATTACCAGCTGCTACTGCATCATTAATCGTTGCATATGTGATAGTGTCATTATCATTTAACCAAATCTTACCAGCCTCCAGAGCACTTACTCTAGATGTAAATGATATGATACTGCCCATCCCTAGAATCAAAGCCAATACTATAACTGTTAATTTTTTAACCATTGATATCCCTCCATAAAAAAAGCAAAGTTATGCTTTGCTAAAATATGGTAACATGCTAAATTACAATTCGTAATAAAAACGAATTTTCATTACAAGTGTAATTACTCATTCGTTTTTAAAATATTTTACTTCATGTTCTTGCGATATTCAGCTAATTCAGCT
>ERZ773014.1370-NODE-1370-length-15557-cov-2.728487_pt1 | contig 15557 bp, 14 predicted proteins | sample MGYA00580841_ERZ773014 | MGnify/ENA primary metagenome ERZ773014 (study PRJEB29015, sample SAMEA2737989) | human oral metagenome | biome: human oral; feature: human-associated habitat; material: dental | place: China | collected 2067 ...
TACGAAAGACTTTGCCGTGCAAAACAATTTTTTTAAGCGCCTCGCGTTTTTTTCCGAAAAGATGGGCTATCGCGGCAAGCTCCTCGGCGACGATGTTCTTGAAACGATGCACGGCTACAACGCGCACGATTACAACGCCGCTTCTCTCGCATCGTTTTTTACAAACGCCCGTGCGGAGCATTTTCCGCTCAATGAGAAAGAGCTTCTTTTGCGCGATATCCTTCTTGCAAACGGCGTGATCGCCGACGGCGGAGCTGCGTATACGGCGGGGAAGGGCGCGGTTATTTCGATTTCGCAGGAATCGCCCGAGTGGCTCCGCAGCCGCCTTATGGCTCACGAAGGATGGCACGGCATTTTTTTTACCGACGAAAATTTCCGCAATGCGGCGGCAGCCGTTTTTTATACGACGGACGAAGCTTCGCGCGATTTTTTGACGGGCTATTGGCATTCGCAGCCGACGCTCAATTACGATTTGAACGACGAGTATCTCGTGCACAACGAATTTATGGCGTACATCATGCAGCAGGACGTTTCGTCTGCGGCCGCATATTTTGTAAACCTTGCCGAGCGCGCGTCGGTGCAAAAAGCGATCCCCGCGCTCGCAGAGCACGTGCGGCAAACGCGCGGCGTTCCGTTCGAAGATGCGGCAAAAGTATTCGACGAATACGCGTTCGACAACTGGGGGCTCGCGTGCGGCCGCGTGTGGCTCATCCGCTGAGCTCCGTTTGACGGCGTTCACGCTTTCAGCGATCGGCGTTCGGCACCGACGCACGTCGGCGGCCCGTGCCCCGGCATGATAACGGTCGCGTCGTTTTCCGACAGAATTTTTTGATCGATGTTCCGGCGGAGCACGAAATCGGAATAGCTGCTGTTCGTGCTTCCGATCTTTCCCGCAGAGAGACTGTCGCCGGTAAAGAGGATGTTTCCGATTTTGTAAACCATGGAATCGGCGGTGTGGCCGGGCAGCGCCATATAACGCACCGTAAGGCCCGCGATGCGGATTTTGCCGTCGCCCGTAATGACGTGGGTGTCGTTTCCCGCGACTTCCCAATCGGCCGCATAGACGGCGGGCGCGTATATTTTGCGCAGCGTCTTCAGCCCGTGAACGTGGCTTCCGTGATTGTGCGTGATAAAAACGCCCGCGAGTTTGTACGATTCGTCTTCGATGCGCTTGATGATATCGTCCGTGATTTTTCCGGGATCGATGATGATCGCTTCTTTCGTCGATTCGTTTTCGATGATATAGCAGTTTGAAAATCCGCCGATATTGAGATGAAAATATATTTTCATACGGTGCCTCTGATTGTCGGTTCGATGCCTTGAAAGAGTTCGCTGCCCTTGCGGTCGAAAACGGCTTCCCGCGTATTCGACATTTTCATCGAAACGTTTTCGCACGTGCAGTCGAGAAAAAGCGTGTTTTTAATATTGCAGTTTCGAAGCGATGTGTCGACGAGGTGCGCGCCGATAAAGCGCGAATTGTAGAGGTCGGAATCGTCGAACGACGATTGAAATGCCTGCACGCGGTTGAAATTGTTTTGCACCATGTCGCTGCCGGTGAATATCGTGTGCGAAAACGTGGAGCACGCGAAGGACGTAAACTGTACTTTGGAAGTTGCGAACGTGCAGTCGGCGAACGTCGCAAAATCGAACATGCACAGTTTGGCGCGCAAGCCTTCCGAGCGCAGATCGCTGAATGTGCAGTATTGAAAATTGCAGCCGTAAAACCGCTTGTTCGTTAAATCGATGTCGCGGAACATAATGCCTGCGGCGTTTAAGCCGACGATCACATCGTGCGTTTTAATATAATCGTAAATCGATTCTTTTGCGCGTCCGGGATCGGGCGTATGATTGAGACAGTATCCGCGCTCTTCGGTCATACCGCCGCTTCCGTCGAATACGGAAAGCGAAAGATTTTTGCACGAATGCACGAGGCACTTGTTCAGCGTAAACATGATTTTATCGTACGCTATTGCGTTTGTTTAGTCAAACGATTACAATCGATTGTATGTGCTGGAAGTGTAAGCGCGCGATACGCAGTTCCGAAAAAATATTCAGGACGTCGGTATGCGAATTTTGCGGAGCCGATTTGCATGTCTGCCGCAACTGCACGTTCTATTCGCCGGGCGCGCACTACGACTGCCGCGAAACGGTAGACGAACTCGTTGCCGATAAAGAGCGGGCGAACTTTTGTGCGGCGTTTTCACCGCGCGCCGATTTTGCCTCCGGCGGCGATAAGGCTCGAAAAGCGCGCGACGCGTTCAACAGTTTGTTCGGCGGTATCGTCTTATGAATTTTGCATTTTTGGATTCGGGTACCGGCGGCATCCCCTATATGCTCCGTCTCAAACAGCTCGCTCCCGACGCGACCTGCGCTTACCTCGCGGATACCGTGCATTTTCCGTACGGAGAAAAAACCGTTCCCGAAATAATCGAATATGCGACTGCCGCCGTTTCACGTATCATCGACAGGTGGCGGCCGGAAACGATCGTCGTCGCGTGCAATACGATGTCCGTTTCCGCGCTCGCCTCACTTCGCCAACGCTTTCCCTTCGTTCCGTTTATCGGCACGGTACCTGCGATAAAGCTCGCCGCATCGGTGACGAAAAATAAAAAAATCGGCCTGCTTGCGACGAACGCGACCGTGCGGGACGCGTACATACGCGAGCTTGAAAAGGGATTCGCATCCGGCTGTACGATCTATTCGCGCGGAGATGCCGATCTCGTTTCGTTTATCGAGCGGAACATCGTTACGGCGGATGAAAACGAAAAACTTCAGGCGGTCATGCCTGCGGTCAACTATTTTGCGGAAAAAGGCTGCGATACGATTGTGCTCGGCTGCACGCATTTTACGCATCTTGCGGATATCATGCAAAAGGCTGCGGGAAAAAACGTGAGCGTCGTCGATTCTCGCGACGGCGTTGCGCGCCATGCGATCGAAGTGCACGAAGATTTTATTAATTCGAGGAAAAAGCAAAGCGAAACGGTTTTTACCGCAGCCGCCGATTTTCTTTCGGACGTTCGCGACGAATCGTTTTTCGTCACTGGCATTTCGGACGATAAAACCGAAGCCTATTATCAGGCGTTTTGCAAAAAGCTTTCGATACCCTTCGGCGGCACGCTCGCGTGAAGCGAGACATCCCGTACGAAGCGAAAAGCGCCGATTTTTTGAAAATACGGTGAACTTGCAATGCGCCTACGCCCGGCCGGAGTACCGCGCAGCGTCCGCGCGCGAGCGCGGATGAGGGTTACCGAAGTACGGAGGGCGGGTATCTTTCGATACGTGCCGTCCGAAAAATTAATAATTAATTTTGTGCCGTGCTAGAGCCGGTTTCGGATCGCGTCGATAAATTCCCACGAGTTGAGCACGCGCTTTGCTGCGGGAGATGCGAGGCGCGCTATGTCGCCGGTCATTTCGCCTTCTTCGATTGTTTGAAGCGTCGCCCGTTCGAGGCGTCGTGCAAAATCGGAGAGGCTTTCGGTGCCGTCGAGTTCGCCTCGTTTTGCGAGCGCTCCCGTCCATGCGAAGATGAGCGCGACGGGATTCGTCGACGGTTTTTCTCCTTTCAAATAGCGGTAGTAGTGTTTTTGCACGGTACCGTGAGACGCTTCGTATTCGAACGCGCCTGAGGGGCTTACGAGTACGCTCGTCATCATCGCGAGGCTGCCGCACGCGGATGCGATCATATCGCTCATAACGTCTCCGTCGTAATTTTTGCACGCCCACAGCATACCGCCTTCGCTTTTCATAATGCGCGCCACTGCGTCGTCGATGAGCGTGTAAAAATAGGTGATGCCGGCTTCTTCGAAACGCGCTTTGTATTCGGCTTCGAATATGCGCTGAAAGATTTCTTTGAACGCGCCGTCGTAGGTTTTCGAAATCGTGTCTTTTGCGCCGAACCACACGGGTACCTTTTTGTCGAGCGCGTAAGTAAAGCAGCAGCGCGCGAAGTTTTCGATCGACGCGTCGAGATTGTGGATGCCTTGAATGATGCCGGCGCTTTTCATGTCCATGATCGTTTTGCGGATCTCTTTGCCGTCGATTCCCGTAAACACGAGTTCCGCTTTTCCCGCTCCGAGCGTGCGAATCTCGCAGTTTTTGTATACGTCGCCGTATGCGTGCCGGCCGAGCGTGATCGGTTTTTTCCAGCACGAAACGGACGGGCGGATATTGTTTACGAAGATGGGCGTGCGGAACACGGTGCCGTCGAGTTCGGCGCGGATGATGCCGTTCGGACTCGGCGTGAGGTGAGACAGTTTGTATTCTTCCATGCGCGCCGCGTTCGACGTGATCGTCGCGCATTTGACGCCGACGCCGAGCCGCTTGATCGCTTCGGCCGCGTCGTAGGTTATCTTGTCGTCGGTTTCGTCGCGTTTTGTTAAACTTAAATCGTAGTATTCGGTTTTGAGGTCGACGTAGGGCGAGAGGAGTTTGTCTTTAACGACCTGCCATAGCACGCGCGTCATTTCATCGCCGTCGAGTTCGACAACGGCGTTTTTCATCGGTATCTTATTCATGGCAATGAGTATAACTGCTTTCGCGCTCATCGTCCAGCTTTGCGGGTGTTTGCGGTGTTCGGCAGGGCTGCCGCCGGGAGCGCAGCCGATTTTTACGTTACACGTTATTTTGCGGAAAATAAAATTTTCGGTGCGCCGGCAAATCCGTATTTTGTGTACGATTTTATTGCACTGTTTTGCGCGATGCGTTAAACTGCATTTATGATAGAACGAAACCGATGCTTTGCCAATCTTACGGCGGGCTACCTCTTCCCCGAAGTCGCGCGCCGGAGCAAAGCCTACGCGGCGTCTCACCCCGATGCGAAGCTCATCAGTTTGAGCATCGGCAATACGACGGAGCCCCTCGAGCCGCACATTTCCGGTGCGATGGCCGACTATGCGCGCGCCCTTGCGACACCCGAAGGGTATTCGGGTTACGGCGACGAGCAGGGGCTTTTCGAACTCCGCAAAAAAATTGCCGAAGCCTTTTATGCGGGCATGGCCGACGCGGATGAAGTGTTCGTGTCCGACGGTGCAAAATGCGATATTGCGCGCATACAGCTTTTGTTCGGAAGCGGAGTGCGCGTCGCCGTGCAGGATCCCGCATACCCCGTGTACGTCGACGGCTCGGTGCTCATCGGAGCTGCGGGCGCGGCGCAAAACGGCGCATACGAGGGCATAACCTATCTTCCGTGTACGCCTGAAAATAATTTTTCTCCCGATTTAACAAAAATACAAAACGACAGCATTATCTACTTTTGTTCTCCGAACAATCCGACGGGCTACGCGTCCACGAAAGAAGAGCTCGGCCGCCTTGTCGATTTTGCAAACGCTCACGGATGTATCATCGTATTCGATGCGGCGTACGCGGGCTTTATCCGCACGGGCGGACTTCCGAAATCGATTTTTGAAATAGAGGGCGCGCGTACCTGCGCGATCGAAATCAATTCGTATTCGAAGCCTGCGGGATTTACCGGCGTCCGCCTCGGCTGGTCGGTCGTGCCGAAAACGCTTTTGTATGCGGACGGCAGTCCCGTTATCAAAGATTGGTCGCGCGTTATGACGACGCTGTTCAACGGCGCATCGAATATCGCGCAGCGCGGCGGACTTGCAGCTCTCGATCCCGAAGGCCTTGCCGAAATGAAAAAGACGATCGATTATTATCTTGAAAACGTCCGCACGATCGGCACCGTTCTTTCCGGCGATAATTTTGCAAAGGCGGGCGTGCGCGTCTACAGCACCGGAAACTCGCCCTATCTTTGGGTGCGTTTTCCGGGTTATACGAGCTGGAACATCTTCGATAAAATTCTCGACGAATGCCGCGTCGTAACGACACCCGGTTCGGGATTCGGAGCTGCAGGCGAAGGCTTTTTGCGTTTCAGCTCTTTCGGTCATCACGAAGCCGTAAACGAAGCGTGCGCAAGGCTTTCGGCGCTGCGATTGTAGAATTTAATAATTATTAAAAATTGTCTGGCTGCCTCAAGTGTTCTGATTTTCTTCGTAGCCCGTCGTGTGTGCGGACGAAGCGCGGCGGGCGAAGCTTTTCGCGGTCTGCCGATATACTGCCGGCGAGTCGCGCTCGGTTGAATAGGAACGCGCTTGCTACAGCTGCATTTTGTAGCCGAAATTGCATTCGAACGCGGCGGCGGGAGAATCGTTTATTAATTCGGAAATGCGGACTTGCAGCATCGTGCGGAATTCTCCCAATCCGATTTTTACCGCCGCGTACGGGGAAGCGGTGATTGTCGGTACGGACGCAAACAGATCGGCAAAATCTTTTACGTCGATATAGGTTTTATCCGTAAACGAAAGCGTGTTGTGGATGCCGAATTCAAACCGCTGTGCGCCGATGTATACCGACGGATTGCAGATCGTCAGATTGCAGCCGAGCGTATCGCGGATAAAGAGCAGTTCTTTTACCGTATCGGCGGGGAGGCTGAATACGGCGAACATCGTTCGGTACGACGATATGCGCGTTCGGAATTCCGCGAGAAGATAGATGCTTTCGATATCGAACGAAAACGTGTCCGAACCCTGCTTGAGCGGCAGGTCGTATACGCCTGCCTGCATAAAAAACGATGCGGGCGTATAATTGTTTCCGACGAGCAGGGTAATGCCCGCGTGCGCATAGAGCGAATCGACGAGGAGGATGACGTCTTCTCCCGCACCGTTTTTGTTTTTCATCGGTGAATTGATGCCCGCGGCCGTATCGAGAATAAAATATTGGTAAGCGCACGCAAAGCGCACATCGGCGTTCAGCACGAAATTGTTGTCGGGGTTTTCGCGATTGACGTAGAGGTAGCCGCCGGTCGCTACGGGTGCTCCCGAAAAGCGCACGATGTCGGAGATACCGATGCCGAACAGCGGGCACACGATCGAGCCGGACAGCCCGAGCCAGCTTTCGGTGATTTTCGACGAAATCGCTTCGATGCCGAACTGCCGCCGCAAAAATAAATCGGAACCGATCGGCTCGTAAGTGCCGGCAAAAACGCTGAAAAAATTGACGCTGTCTAAAAATTGTTTGCGGTAAATCAGAGACAGTTCGTCGATTTTAAAATCGGCGGGCGTTTTATTAAAAATCGTATTGTCGATGATGTCGTCGGTGCGCATCGAAAATTCGGCGCGCGCGATGAGGTTGCCCGCCAACGTGAATTGGCCTGCAAAAAACGACTGCAGTTTGAGCTGCATATCGAAAGCGCCGCTTGCATCGGCAAAACCGACATCGGCTTTGATACCCGTATAGCCTGAAAAAAATCCTGCGGCGAATCCGCGATGCGCGAGTACGGCAGACAAGGCGTATATGATAAAAAGCGTTTTTCTTCGGTTCACGACGATGCTCCTGATAAAAAATCCGTATATACTATCTCTTTAGTATCGGCAGAAAGCGTGCATAACTGTATCGGGAGCGAGTCGGAAAAATGCGGGAATTTTTGCGTTAAGCGCTTGAATTATCTTGGTTTCCGTATATAATAAAGAGTATGAGCGATTATCTTGATCCCAACAATGAAGAGCTGTTGAAAGATTTTTTTGCCGAAGCCGAACAGCAGGTAGATAATCTCGAAAGCAACGTGTTGGTTATAGAAAACGATCCGACAAACCGCGAAGCGATCGATGAAATCTTCCGCGCCGCGCATACGCTGAAAGGAGGCGCGGCAACGGTCGAGATGGACGAAATCGCATCGTTTACGCATTCGGTCGAAGACATGCTCGACGAAATTCGCTCCGACAGATTAAAGGTGACCGAACCGGTTATCGATGTACTGCTCAACTCCATCGACGTGATTAAGGCGATGCTCGAAGCGCGTACGAACGGTTCCGTGTATTCGAAAAATATCGACGACCTCATCAACACGATTCATTCATATATTTCATCGAAAGGCCGGAAAGTTCCGGCATCAAAATCTGTACCGAAAAACGCAGCTGCAAAAAAAACGGTACCGAAAGAAACGCCTTCGAAACCTGTTTCGCCGGAAGATGTCGGTTTTGTATTGCCCGAACTTTCCGAAGGTGAATACCTCGAGCTCAAAGAAGCCTGTCAAGGTTCGCAGTCGCTGTGGTGCGTCGCCGTAAAATTCGACGAAAGCAATCCTATGAACAGTGTCGGCGGCATTCAAGTATTCGCCGCACTGAAATCGATCGGCAGCGTTTTAAAAACGGTTCCCGATTTCGACGCGCTGTACGAAGATACGTTTTACGAAAACGTTTATTATTATATCGCGACGTCGGAAACGCAGGAAAAGATCGAAGACACGGCATTCCTCGCCGACGTAACGCTTGTCGACGATGCGCAGCGTATCGATTCGTTCGACGGGGCCGACGACGATGCGGAAGGTGCAGAACGGAATGCAGTCTCCGGACAGGCACGAGGAGAATCGGAAGCGTACGAAGAGGGAGTTGCCGCTTCGCCGGTGCAGTCATCCCCGTCGCAAACGGCTTCGGCACCTGCGGTATCACATACGGCGCAAACCGGTTCCATACTGCGCGTGGATTCGCGACGGATCGATTACTTGTTAAATCTCGTCAGCGAAACGGTTATCACGAAGGCGGCGTTCAACCAACTTTCCATGCAGCTCGTCAATTCGTTTGTTATGTTCCAAGGCGTGGAAGCGAGCTACAAAGAAAAGATGCGGCAGCTGTTTGAAATGCTTCCGCAGTATCTCGACAGAATCAAAAACGGTACACCGGTCAAAGACGTAAAAGATGAAATCATGAGCGGTTACGGTGATCTGTCGAATCTCTTCGATGCGTACGTTTCCGAAGTCAAAAGCGCGACCGACAAATTCCGTTCGTCGACGCAAAATCTCGGGCGTATTTCGAGCGAACTGCAGGAAGGCGTTATGAAAATCCGCATGGTTCCGATCAGCCAGATTTTCAGCCGTTTTCCCCGCGTCGTGCGCGACTTGCAGCGCGATCTCAATAAAAAAATCGATCTCAAAATCGAAGGTGAAGATACCGAACTCGATAAATCCGTCGTCGAAGATCTGCTCGATCCGATTATGCACTGCGTGCGCAACTCCGTCGATCACGGCATCGAATCTCCCGACGATCGTAAAAAATCGGGCAAGCGCGAAACGGGTACGGTGCTTTTGAAAGCGTCGAACGAAGGCAATATGATCATCATCGAAATATCGGACGACGGTGCCGGTATCGATGTGCAGCGCGTCCGCCAAAAGGCGATTCAAAAAGGTCTCATCCATCCCGATAAAATTCTCACCGATCAGGAAGCGTTCAACCTCATCTTTGAACCCGGATTTTCGACGTCGGATAAAATCACGAACGTTTCGGGGCGCGGCGTCGGATTGGATGTCGTTAAAACGATGATTGAAAAACTGAACGGTACGGTATTCGTTTCATCCGTAAAAGGCCGCGGTACGACGTTTACGATCAAACTGCCGCTGACGCTTGCGATCATACAGGGTCTGCTTGTCAGAGTCGGAAGCGAAGTGTATTCGATCCCGATCGCGAGCGTTATCGAAAGTCAGCGCATTAAGCTGAGCGAAATCAATACGATCGACAACTACGAAGTGCTTAACGTGCGCAACGAAGTGATCAGCATTTTGCGCTTTTCACGTCTGTTCAATATCCGCGACACTGAAGCCGATGACGAAGGTTATTGTTTTATCGTTATCGTCGGTTCTCAGGAAAAGAAAATCGGCGTTATGGTCGACGGCCTTATCGGCGAAGAAGACGTCGTTATCAAACCGCTGCGTGACCAATTTACGAACTCGCCCGGCATCGCCGGCGCGTCGATTCTCGGTGACGGTTCCGTATCGCTGATTATTGACGTGAGCCAGCTGCTCGAGCTCGGCGTGCGCAAAGAAATCAACGCCCAGCAGGCGATCGGTGTGAAGCGGTGAGCGAGGTTGCGATGGAAGAAAAGACAATACAGGATCGGCTGAAAAACGCTTTTACCGTGGCGGAAGCCGCTGCCGTCAATACGCGCGGCGCTCTATCCGTCGTCGATTTCAGGATGATATCGTTTTCGCTTTCCGGCAAGGATTACGGCGTCGATATTATGAACGTGCGTGAAATCGCAAAAGCGGGGCAGTTTACGTATGTGCCCAATACGCTTCCGTTCGTGCTCGGCGTGTATAACCTTCGCGGAGATATCATTCCGATTATCGACTTGAGGCTGTTTTTCAATATTCCGATACCCGAACGCACGAATAAAAAAGACAAGCTCGAAAGCCTGCTCATCCTTTCCGTCGGAGAGCAGACATTCGGCGTCGTCGTCGACAAGATCGATAAAGTGCTCGGCGTGCAAAAGAGCAAAATTCAGCCGCCGCACCCGCTGTTCGGCGATATCAATATCAAATATATTTCAGGTATCGTCGAAGCCGAAAAGCGGTTGTACATTTTGCTTGACGTCGCGCGTATTTTCAATTCGCGTGTCGGTGAAGAAGAAAGAAATCGCGGATATGTAAAGCAGGTATTCGACTCCCCTGCATCCGATGCCGTATCACCGCAGCGTGCTTCCGTCCGCAAAAATGCCGCCGACGCGATGAACGAACGCGCCGCAGCCGCTGCAAAGTCGTCTTCTCAAAAGCAAAGCGACGCGGATGATACATCCGCTCAGGATTTGAAATTCATTATCGAAAGCTTAAAGTCTTATCGAAAATTTACGGTAACGCCGCTCAACGAGCAGTGGGTCAATGCGCGCTTCGACTCATGGAAAGAAGAACGCGGCAAGGGCAAATCGCAGCTGCAAAACGAAAACGATGCGGACCTTTTTCTGTCGCTGTTTTGGTCGCCGTGCACGGGTGCGTGGTGGACAAAGGCCTATGCCGATGCCGTATACAAAGCGCTGCCCGACAATGCGGCGAAGCAGATCTGCGTGTGGAATCCCGGCTGCGGCAAGGGCACGGAATCCTATTCGCTCGCGTGCGTGCTGCGAAAAAAATATCCTGCGGCAAGGCTTCGCATCTATGCGCAGGATACGGATTTGATCAGCGTATCGAATGCGCCGCTTATGTCCGTGCCGGATACTGCCGCATCCGACTGGTACGCACCTTTTTTGTCCAAAAAGGCGAACGGTGAATATACATTTACACAAGACGTAAAAGATAGTATTATGTTCGAGTATCACGATTGCCGGCACACGAATCCGTTGCCCGCAATCGATATTATCTTTGCGCGCGATCTTTTGTCGCTTTTGCCGCAGAGCGGTCAGGAAGCCGTTATCGCCGATTTTGACGAAAAGCTTAAAGCGAACGGTATTGTCATTGTGGGAGAGAACGAAACGCTTCCGGCGGGAGCCGGTTTTGTTGAAAAGACAGTAGGTGCACTGAAAGTGTACACAAAAAACAAATAAAGGGGACTTGAATGAGAGTAGAGTATATTAACCCGTTCGTTGAAACTTCTTACAGTGTGTTAAAAGAAGTGCTCGGCGGTGCCGACGTCAAGCGCGGCGATTTATATCTCAAATCGACGGCCATGCCGATGATGGGAGTCGCTGCATTGGTCGGACTTGCCGGCGATGTCGAAGGGCGCGTTTTGTACGATATGACGATCGAGACGGCGCTCAATATCGCGTCCAAGATGAACGGCGAAACGCTTCCCGAATTCGACGATCTTGCGAAGGCGACGATCAGCGAGCTTGCGAATCTGATTACAGCACAAGCGGTTACGAAATTACAGGAGCTCGGGTTTAAATTCGATTTAACGCCGCCGGCGCTTTTTGTCGGTCAAAAGATGGAAGTTGCGGCGCTGAGCAGCGCCCATACCGAAAATGTCGAAGCGCTTATCGTTCCGCTCATTTCCGAGTGCGGTAAAATCGAAGTCAATGTGGCAATACGTGAACGTACATAAACGGCAGGAGTATAGAATATGAAGACAAAACAGGATTTCCCGACAATTAACGAGCGTCCGCAGGAAGGGCTGAAAGCCGACGGATCGAAGATCCGCGTATTGGTTGTGGACGATTCAATGTTCGTTGCAAAGCAGCTCGGTCAGATTCTCTCAAGCGAAGGTTACGAGATTATCGCGACGGCTGCCGACGGTAAAGAAGGTGTGGACAAATACAAAGAACTTTGCCCGAATGTCGATCTCGTAACGATGGATATCACGATGCCGCGCATGGACGGTATCACCGCGCTCGAACAGATTATGACGTTCGACAAAAATGCGCGCGTCGTTATGGTCAGCGCACTCGGCAAAGAAGAATTGGTAAAAAAATCTTTGCTGCTCGGAGCAAAAAACTACATCATCAAACCGCTTGACCGCAAAAAGGTTTTGGAGCGCATCTCCGCGAGCATGAAATAAGAACCCTACGGGCTGTCGAAAAAGGAATTGACTTTTGCGACAGCCCTGTGTTTTTCAGAAAACTTGCGGCATCGTTTCTTCGCTTGTATACAACCGATATCCGTTTTTTACTTTTAAAATATACATCTCCGAGGTTTCTTTCATCAGATAGGTGCGCAGACGCGATATGTGCGAATAGATCGTTCCCTGTTTCGTATGCACGCCTCTTTTTTGCAGTAGGATTTGCAGTTCGGGAATGCTGATTGCCGCCGCTCTGTTCTTATACAGTATTTCAAATACGGAAAAGAGCGATGCGGGTAATTTTTGCTTGTAGGCGATAAGCGCCGATCCGCTTTGAGGCAGCATACCCGCTTTTCCTTTCGCAACGTTCGATCCGCGCAGCGAGCAAGTACCCGGCGCGGCCGGCTTCGTTTCGTAGGCTTCGACCGTTTCCGCGATCGTCTTTAAAACGGGGAGATATGCGTCGACGTCAAGGGTTCCCGTGTACCCGTAATACAGATTGAGCGTCATAATCCAGTGCTTGAGGCGCGAATCGCGGCCGTGCGGAAACGGTGTGTTGTACACGATGAGCGGAATGAGGCAGCGGATGTCGCGCATATAGCGGTAGATGTTGAAAATGCTGCAGTCGTAGCCCGAATGATCGAAGAGCAGCAAGTCGGGATACGATTTCATATTTAAGACGGCATTGTAAAAATTATCGAAATTTGTGTAGATGCTGCACGCATGCCCCTCGATTTCCAACGCTTTTGCGATTTTTCCGGATGCGTTCCGGTGCGCGGTATAAAAGTACATTGTCATGTTTTCGCTTTCCTCCAGACTTTTTTACTTTCTGTTGTCGCATACTTTGATTATATTGTAGCATGAAAAATCCGCCTTGACTAATATTTCTTTTTCTAGGATTATTAAGCGCATTATGAAAAGAAACGCGATGACCCGCACATATCTTGAATCGTTGTCTTTTGCCGACTTGCTTGCTCTTGCCGATACATACGGAATAGATGTGCCCGATAATTTAAACAGACGATTTCTCATCGGCGAGCTGCTCGACGTAGCGGAAGAAGCTGCGGACGATTCGCCCGATATGATTATCGCACAGGGAGAAGCGGGGCTCCCCGCATCGGGCGTGTTCCTCCCCGAATCATACAATATGACACAGATAGGAGCGGTGCTGAGGAGCCCGGCATGGATCTACGTCTACTGGGACATAGGCGAGCCGGATATCCGCAGCTTAAAAAAACACGGCGCATATACGATTTTTCTCCGCGTTTGCTCGTTTGCGAAACGTACCGATACGAAACCCGACGATGCGTACGATGTGCAGATTGCGCCCGCCGATACGTCGGAATACCTCTTGTGCCCCGCAGGTAAAAAAATCATACGTATAGAATTGGCGGCTTCGGTGAAAACGGGAACGATCGTCCTCGCGTCTTCCGGAACGATCGAAATTCCGCGCTCGACGAAACTGCTCGCGCATATTCGTCCGGGCAACGATGCCGGCATAACGCCGATTGCATCGCTTTCCGGTATAAAAGAGCTTTTGCTCGACCATTACATACAGCACCGCGAATCGTTTTTATAAAAAGATACCAAAAGCAAGGAAATTGTCCAAAAATTGAAGCGCTTGGACAGCATCTTCCCAAAAATCGGAGACTGCGATGGCAAGTAAAAGAATCGTTTTGTTGATTTCCAATCCGCAAGCATACATCTATCACGTCGGCGCCGAGGAAAAAGAATTTGCGGCCGAGATGAATCACCTGTACGAATCGATTTCGTACATCTATATACCGCTGCTCAATATGTTCGTTTCTCTCGAAAAGGACGGCGTTCCGTTTCGAATCGCGCTGGTGCTTTCGCCGGTGTTGTGCACGCTTTTAAAAGATCCCGTCGTGCAGCAGCAGTACATTGCATGGCTTGACGGAAAAATCGCGCTGGGGAAAAGCGAACTCGAGCGCTGTTCAGGGGATGCCGCGCTGCGCGATGTCGTAAAATATCATCTCGAAAAAGCGCAGGAAGACCGCTTTTGTTTTACGACGGTGTACGGACAGGATTTATTGAAAAAGATTTCCGAATATCAAAAAAAAGGATATGTCGAATTGCTTGCGACCTGCGGTACGAATATCTTTTTGCCGCATTATGCGGATATGGGCGAAGTGCTCAACGCACAGATCGAAACGGGTTTGTATGCACACCGTTCTTTTTTCGGTGAACGCGCGTCCGGTTTTTGGCTTCCCGAAATGGGCTATATGCCGGGCATCGAACACGTGATGCGTACCTACGGCGTTGACTACACGGTGCTCGACGCACGCGCATTTCTCTTTGCCGACGATACGGCGGAAAAAGGCATATTTGCGCCGGTCATCTGCAGCGGCGAGATAGCGGCATTTGCGCGTGATAACCGCATCGACGATGAAGTTTTCGGCGAACGGGGCTATGCGGCTTCTTCGGCATATTGCGACGTCAACCGCGATATCGCGTTTGAATTGCCGCGGGAACAGCTTGAGCCGTTTTTTCGGGGATCGACATCGCGCTACGCTTCGGGCTATCAGTATTACCGCAAAAGCGGAGGGAGGAGCGGCGGAGCGTCGGTCTACGATCCCGTGCGCGCCGCCGAACAATGCGAAGCGGACGCCGCTTCTTTTTTCGATAAAAAGCTTGATGTGCTCATGCAAGCCGAAAACCTTTTGCCGTCCGTGCCCGTGCTTTCGCATGTGTGCGTGTTTTCTTCCGAACAATTTTTGCAGTGGCGCGAAGGTATCGCTTGGCTTGAAAGCGTATACCGCTATGCGGCGGGAAAATCCGCTTCGTTTTCGTTTTTTGAAGACATACTCGCTTCCCAAATGCAGCTGCAAAATCTGCAGCCTTACTGCAGCGCCTCGATCGGTGCGGGGTACGGCGAGACGCTCATCGCGAATAAAAACAATCGGCTTTTGCGTCACGCGCGCAAAGCGAGCGAACGCATGATCGATTTGGCCGAACGCTTTCCCGACGATACGGGGCTGAAAGCGCGGCTGCTGAATTTGAGCGCGCGCGAATTGATGCTTGCGCAGTCGTGCACGTGGGCGAATATGATATGGGACGGAACCTTTCCCGAATATGCCGAAGCGCGCTTTACGGAAAGCATCGCGGCGTTTATAAACGTGTTCGAATCTTTAGGCGCGAATACGGTGAGCACCGAATGGCTCACGTCGTACGAAGCGAAGCATCCCGTATTCCCGTGGATCAATTATCGGATTTTCAGTAAAAAACGATGATGCAATGGGGCTGTCTCAAAAGCCGCCTGCTTTTTCGGCAGCCTTCCGTCTT
>ERZ773014.1372-NODE-1372-length-15550-cov-23.220071_pt1 | contig 15550 bp, 16 predicted proteins | sample MGYA00580841_ERZ773014 | MGnify/ENA primary metagenome ERZ773014 (study PRJEB29015, sample SAMEA2737989) | human oral metagenome | biome: human oral; feature: human-associated habitat; material: dental | place: China | collected 2067 ...
AACCTTAACCACCGTCCCATCCGGCTTTGTCTCATTGATATAGTTTTGTACATTCGGCTAAAACAGCTGTAAATCTAATTCTTTTATCAGAAGTAAATTTGTCTTTTTTCAAATCAATTAAGGCATTTACTCCTTCAATATCGCCATCCAAGTCAACATATTTTAGTTTTCCATTTCGGATTTTCAGATTTCCTAGAGCGTTCATTGTCTTTTTAGCTTTATCATTTTCCAGTTTCAGTACACCATTTAATATTCCAGATTTTGCACTAATCATATCAAGTGGCACATACTGCCCCAGTTCCTCTGTTATTGCGACATTTTCAAAACCAAAATTCAGACGAAATTCCTTTCTTCTCCCATCACTGTTCTTCATCTTATCAAACATCGAATAAATCGACTGTTTTGACTTGATAAGCTGTTTTAATTCAATCTTTAATGTTTCCACTGTTCCATCTTCATTTTTATTTCCCAAACCTTTTGCAAAAAGTGAAAAACCACGAGATTTTGTAGCTTCCAACCGTCCATTTACTTTTGTCAATTTTTTTGATAATTCTTTTAAAAGTTTTTTCCCGTATTCTGCTCTCTCACTATTTTCCTGTTCATCTTCTATAATAATTTTCCCAATTTTCCAATAAGTCTGCACAAGAATATTATTAATCTTTACAGACACCTGTTTTCTCGCATTTTCCATCAATTCTTTGATTTGCAAATAAACCATATTACTTTCAATTCCTTTTTCAATTTTATTCATTTTTCTCCCCCTATTTATATTAAATTCTAAAAATAATTTATAATTTATCAAACATATTTAACTAATAACTAATTTTTTGTTCAACATTCGGATTTTGAACGGCTTTCTTATACAGTTCCTTTAATTCTTCAAAATGATTTCCATTTTTTTCTCTATACTCTTTTTCCTTTTCTGTCAATTCCCTATTATACGGATTATCTCCCAAACTGCTGTGAAGAGCAATTCCAAATTGTGTTATAATATCAAATTTCATGATTTCCTGCGACAAACTTTTATCTGTATAAAATTTATAACCATCATAATTTGAACCTCTTCCCGCATCATAGTAAATATTGTTATTGTATTTTACTTTTACAATATATTTTATTTCTTTTTTTGTTTTTCTTTCATAAATAACCGCCCTGTTGTTTTCCACCAATTCAGCAATATAATTACGAACATAATCCAATTTTTTATCCTTATCCGAAATATTATTTTTTATATTCTTTTCTTTTTTATCGCTATTTTTATTGTATAATTCTAACAAATCACTTTTTCTTACTACAATATCAAAATTTTCAGTTTTATAAGTCACTAAATCTTTTTTATCACTTGGCAGTACATAATCTAGTTTAATTTCTTTGACAAAATCTTGACTCAATTCCACATATCTCTTCTTTTTTGTATCGTAAGTTCCTTTTACAATTGTTTCTGCTAGTCCTTGAATTGCTACTCCAAGTAACAAAACAAATAATATTTTTTTCATAATTATTCCTTCTTTCTTTTAGTTCTTAAATTTTAACTACTTCTTATTAAATATCCCCATCAATCTTGTTTTCAACACAATTTCTCCTTTTATCTTTATTATTTATTTTCAAAGTTCCCAAATAAAATCCCATATTAACAACCATCGCATAAATAAAATACCTCGACTCCAGCGTCTTTATAATCCCGATTTTTTCAATACTAATCTGAGTTTCTTTAAAATACATCAAAACTTTATATGGAAAAGTATAAATTATTGCATAATAGTCTTCTTTATACCAATTAAAACCCATAAAAATAAATATTCCCATGATCACTAAACAGCCTACTATTGTAAGTATTCTTACAAGCTCAATTTCTCCATCATTAAAAAATTTTTTTATAAAAAAACCAAAACAAATATTAATCATAACAAATGGGATTAAAATACTAAATTGCGTTCTATCTTCGTAACTTTCCATTGGAATTGTAAATATTTGAACTCCAAAACAAATTACAAAACTAGGAATCAAAAAATACATTGTAATAAACCATAATATAATTTTAGAAACTTTAGACAAATAACTTCTACTCTTTATTTTACTTCTAAATGTTCCTAAAATGAATAATCCGTTGAAAAAACATAATTTTATAACTCCAATAATATCTATTCTAAATAATAATACTACTGATAAAATTATAAAAAATATTGGCAATTTCAAAATTTTATCATTTTCATATTTCGATTTTTTTCCCATGAAATAAAACATTACGCCAAAAATTATTCCCGTTATTATTGAAAACATTCCTCCAAAAAATAATCGAAATGGCAAATCAAAACCATAATCCCAGTCATATTTTCCTACCAAAAAATAAAATACAAAAAATAAAATTTGAGGAATTATAAACTTTGACAGTTCTATTTTTCTTAAAGTATTTCTAGAAATCTCTTCCACTCCTTAACTCCTTTCTTCTTCAATATCATCGTCGAAAAATAAGGAACTTCCTCCACACTCTCAATATCCCAATAAACAACTTCATTATCTTTCCCGCAATCTGAAACAATTACAGCATTTTCTTTATTTCCTGTTTCAATTATTGCCTTTTTAATTTTCTCAAAATTTCTGCTTATTTTCATCAAAACTAAATTATCATTATTTTCAATTTCCTTATAAATATCAGTTTTTCGATTGATAGACACCACTTTCAAATCTTCATCGCCAATCATCAAAGGCACATTCAGTCTAGCTGCAATGCTATTAAACGAGGTTATTCCAGCAATCGTCTCCACTTCAACATCATCTGCAATATGCTCCAAAACATAAGTATATGTGCTATAAGTCATCGGATCTCCAATTGTCAAAAATGCCACATTTTTTCCTTTTTCAAGTTCTTCACTTATTTTGTCAGCATTATTTTTTCTAAGAACTTTTCTATCTTCCACATCTTTTATCATCGGAAACTCCAAAAACATTTGCTTTACACCAGGTTTCAAATATTCTCTTACAATATTAAAAGCCGTGCTTCCTTCTCCACTTTTTGCCTCAGGCAATACAATTACATCCACCTCGTGCAATTTTTTCGTCGCTTTAACCGTTATATTTTCAGGATCTCCTACTCCTACTCCAATACCGTAAAATTTACCTTTTTTCATATTTCACTTTCCTTTCTTTTTATTCTCCTACTTATTTTAATAAAAAATTTACTCTTTATTTTTTATTTAACTTCTTTGCTTTCAAACTTTTTCTATCTACCACTCAAAATATTTTTTAAATTTCAACTATTTTCCCAGCTTTTCCTCAATAAATTCCTTTAATACAGGAATATGGCTCAACTCTGGAGTTTTACTCGCATAAACCATTGTCACATTTCCCTTTTTTAGCTCTTCCAATATTATACCCTCAAATTCCTTAAAATCCGAATTTTCTTCCAATTCTTTTCTATATTTTTCAGAAAAATTTTCAAAATCGATAATTCTTTTATGATAATTTTGTCTCAATTCCTTCGATGGCGTAATAATTTTTGCCCAATAATCGATTTTCGCATCTTCCTTTTTTAACCCTCGAGGCCACAATTTATCGACTAATATTCTAAAACCATCTGCTTTTTCAATTTTTTCATAAGCTCTTTTCCATTTAATTTCAAATTTCATAACTGTTCTCCTTTTTTATATTTTTTTAATTATTTATAAAATTTTCGAATATATTATATCATATTTATTATACAAATTCTTAATATAATCCGACATTTAAAAAAATTAATTATTTAAGAAAAAGTCTATTTTAATGAAGAATTTGTTTTTTATTTTTGTAATTGTAATTGAAAATTTTTATCAAATAATATAAAATACTTATAGTTATAAAAAAGAAAGGAAACAAATAAAATATGAATTTAATTAAAGAAAGAAAAGTAGAAAACATCGAACTCTTTTATGATTTAATATTTGTTTATGCAATTTCAAAAGTTTCAGGACTTGTTCATCATTCTCATCACGGAATAGTTGAACCTTGGGCTTTTATAAACTTTGTGTTAGCATCACTTGTTATTTTACAAGAGTGGCTTTATTTAACAAATTATCTAAATAGATTTGGAACATTTAATTTCCGTGAAATTATAACTATGTGCATAAATATGACAGCAGCAGTTTATTTATCTAATTCTTTCTTAACAGATTGGATTCAAGCCTATTATCCTTTTACAGTTTCAATGTTAATAATGTCCTTGAGTGTAGCATTTTTGTATCATTGTCAAGCAAGAAAAAAAGAATTTGGCGAAAAAGAATCTGTCAATGCAAGAAATATTCTTCTAATCGTTGGTTCACTATTAATCATTAGCCTGTTTGTAAACTTTTATATTGGAAGTGTAATTCTTATAATTACAAATTTGTTAGGAATTTTTCTCCCTATAATTTATAAGACTAAATTTAACAATAATATTACTAATTTTGGACACTTAAAAGAACGATTTGAACTATTAACAATTTTATTTTTTGGAGAAATGATTGTTGGCATCACCAAATATTTTGATATAAAGCATTTTACAATTTATCCATTTATCGCTTTAATTGCAATATTTTCACTATTTGGGACTTATACATTATTGATAAATAAAATGATAAATCACAAACAAACAACACGAGGATTAACATTAATGTACTCACATTTTTTTCTACTGATTAGCCTTGGAATTATAACTTCTGCTTGGAATCTAGTTGGACAAGAAACAAACAAAACTTTCTTGATTCTATTTTATATACTTGGTTACATAGGTTTTTACTTAACATTATTTATAAACGGAATTTATTTAGAAAAGAAAAATCGATTAAACAAAAAAGAATATTTAAAAATTTCAGCAATACTAATGATTTCATTTGCACTAATGATTATTTTTAAAGAAAATTTCTTTATTGTTGAATTATTATTGTTGTTGTTTTCTTTATCAATTTTGTGGATTGTTCATAAAAAATATAGCGAAATTAGGATTTAAAAAGTTAAATATAATTGAAAATATATACTTAATATGATAAACTTTATAAAACATTTTAAATAAAAAAATAAGAAAGAAGGGATAAAAATGAAAAAATTATTGATTATTATTTCATTATTTATGACAAGCATTTTGGGATTTGCAAATGTAAAACCTCTTGATGTTGATGTAACAGAAGGTGCAAAATTACCTAATTTTGAATTAAGAGATTTTCAGGGAAAATATACAAAAAGTAAAAAACTATTTGGAGATGGAAAACCTACACTTTTTATTTTTGCTGCTGAATGGTGTCCTTATTGTCAGCGTGAACTATCTGCTGTGCAAAAATTTTATGAAGAAAATAAAGATAATATAAATGTTGTAGTTGTATTCACAAGAAGAAAAACTAATTTATCAGCAACTAAAAAATATGTGGAAGAAAATAAATTTACTTTCCCAGTATATTATGACTCCACAGACTCACTTATGAAAGCCTTCAAAGTGAAAACTGTCCCATACAACTTGATTATTCAGGATTCTAAAATTCAAAAAGATTTGGGTGGATCAAAAACTTATGAAGAGTTGAAAGAAGCATTCTATTTGAATTAATAAAAAATAGTCATTATAAAACATCTGAATTTTTATTTGGATGTTTTTTTATTCTCTGTAATATTTCTTAAAAATTGAAAATAGACTTTTTAAAAAAATATGTTAAAATAAAAGTAAAGTAAAATAAAAAAGCCTAACTATAAGGCTTTTCTATCTGCACTCGCTAAGTCATAAAGACGATTTCAAAAAATTTTTATTTGAACTCGTAATATAAATTCAGATAGTATTCTGATTTACTAATTTATAACACATAAAATGACGAAAGTCAATAATATTTAAGGAGGAAAAATGAAAAAATTTGATGATTATTATTTAGGATTAGATTTAGGAACCAGTTCTATTGGTTGGGCAGTTACAGATGAAAAATATGATATTTTGAGATTTAATAAAAAATTTATGTGGGGAACACATTTGTTTGATACTGGAAATACAGCAGCAGAAAGAAGAATTTTTAGAACATCGAGAAGAAGATTAAAAAGAAAGAAGAATAGAATAGAGTTGTTACAAACTTTATTTAGTGAAGAAATATCGAAAAAAGATTTTGGATTTTTTCATAGATTGAAAGAGAGTCAATATGATATAGAAGATAAAACTGTAAAGAATAAAAATACACTTTTTATGGATGAAAATTATACGGATCAAGATTATCATACAGAGTATCCTACAATTTATCATTTAAGAAAAGCATTGATAGACAATGAAGAAAATGCTTTTGAGATAAGAAAGTTATATTTGGCAATATCTCATATATTATCACATAGAGGACATTTTTTGTTTGAAGGGGAACTGTCTGATAATTTTGAATTTGATGATACTTTTAATGAATTTATTAAATATTTAAATGAAGAGTTGGATATAAATTTTAAATTGAAACCAGATGTATCATTAGAAATAATAAAAGAAATATTAACTGATAAAACATTAAATAGAACAAAAAAGAAAGAAAAATTAAGTGAATTACTTGAAGAAGGAAAAAATAAGATACATCAGGAAATATGGAAATTAATTGTTGGAAATGAAGCAAAAATGACTACTATATTTGCTAATAAAGAATATGAAGAGGCAAAAATATCTTTTTCAAAGGGAAGTTATGACGAAAAAGAAGAGGAATATGAAAGTATTTTAGGAGAAAAAATAATATTAGTTCAAAAAGCAAAAGCAATTTATGATTGGATGTTATTACAGAATATTTTGAAAGAAGATAAATATTTATCTTATTCAAAAATCAAGCTCTATAATGAGCATAAAAATGACTTAAAAATATTGAAGGGTGTATTGAAAAATTTAGATAAAAAAATTTATAAGGAAATTTTTTCAGAAAATGGATTATATGAGAAATATGTAAAAAAGAATGAAAAAGAAGAATTTTATAAAAAAATAAAATCGTATTTCAATGAGAAAAATACAGATGAAATTATAAAAAATATTTTAAATAAAATAGAATTGGATAATTTTCTTCCGAAACAAAAAATAAAAGATAATGGTGTAATTCCAAGACAGGTGCACCAAAAAGAATTAGAAATAATATTGAAAAATGCTGAAAAACATTTTTCTTGGTTAACTGAAAAAGATGAAACTGGATTATCAGTATCAGAAAAGATAATGAAGATATTTAAATTTAAAATTCCTTATTACGTAGGGCCTTTAAATTCAAAAAGTCCTTTTGCATGGATAGAAAGAAAAGAATATGGAAAAATATTACCTTGGAATTTTGAAAATATGGTAGACATATCTAAAACAGCAGAAAAGTTTATAAAAAAAATGACAAATAAATGTACTTATTTGCCTGAAAAAGATGTTATACCTAAAAACTCTCTACTTTATACAAAATATATGGTATTAAATGAGTTAAATAATTTAAAAATAAGAGGAGAAAAAATACAAGTAGATTTAAAACAGAAAATATATACAGAATTATTTCAGAAAAACAAGAAAATAGGAATGAAAACGTTGATTGAGTTTTTAAAAAGTCAGAATATAATTGTTGCTAAAACTGAAATAACAGGAATTGATGGAACATTTAACACCTCTTTAGCTTCCTATATAGATATGATGAAAATATTTGGAGAAGAAAATACAGTAAAAGATAGCTATAAAAAAATGATAGAAGATATTATTTTATGGATAACATTATACGGAGAAGAAAAAAAATTAATAAAATCAAAAATAGAAAAAAAATACTCTGATAAAATTACTCCTGAACAAGTAAAGCAAATTTTAAAATTAAAGTATAAAGACTGGTCAAGATTATCAAAAGAATTTTTGACAGAAATTGAAATAATGGATAAAGAAACAGGAGAACTCATAAATATAATTGAAATGTTATGGAGAAAAAATGAAAATATCATGGAACTATTGAGTTATAAATATGATTTTTCAGATAGAATTAAAGAATATAATGGAATAAATGAAGAAGAAAAAAATATAAGTTATGAAGATTTAGTAAAAGATTTACAAGTGTCTCCTAGTGTAAAAAAAATGATTTGGAGAGCTTTACTAATAGTGAAAGAAATAAAAAAAGTGACTAAAAAATCTCCTAAAAAAATATTTATTGAAATGGCAAAGGATACTCAAACAGAGAAAAAAAGAACCGAAAAAAGAAAAGATAAATTACTGGAATTGTATAAAAATATAAAAAATGATGATTCCATCAAAGAATTAGAAAAAAATTTAAAAGATAAAACAAACGATGACTTAAAATCAAAAAAACTTTATTTATACTATTTGCAGCTTGGAAGATGTATGTATAGTGGAGAAATTATTAGGCTGGAAGATTTGATGAATGATAATTTATATGATATTGACCATATATATCCTCAATCTAAAATAAAAGATGATAGCTTTGATAATACTGTTTTGGTTAAGAAACAGATAAATGCTGACAAAACAGACGTATATCCTATAGATAAAAGTATACAGGTCAAATGTCAAGCTCTATGGACTTCTTTAAAAGAGAGAGGACTGATAAGTAATACTAAATATGAAAGATTAACAAGAACAGAAGGATTTTCAGATGATGAGTTAGCAAGGTTTATAAGTCGACAATTAGTTGAAACAAGGCAAGCAACAAAAATTTTGGCAGATTTATTAAAAAGTGTATTTAGAAGCGAGACAAAAGTAATATATGTAAAAGCAGGTCTTACATCTGATTTTAGACAAAAGTTCGGTATTTATAAATTTAGGGAATTAAATGACTATCATCATGCTCATGATGGATATTTGAATATTGTAACAGGAAATATATATAATAGTTTATTTACTGACAATCCTTATAATTTTATAAAAGATAGAAAAAAAGATAATAGAGCATATAATTTGAATAAAGTTTTTGAAAGAGAAAATGATGTATGGAATCCTAATACTATGATTTCAAAAATCGAAAGATATATTTATAAAATAAGACCTCTATTTACAAGAGCTTCATATGAGCAGAAAGGTGGATTCAGCGACCAGAATATATCCTCTAAAAAGGATAGACTACGTCCGTTAAAATTATCTGGTGTCTTGAGTAATACAAAATATGGCGGTTATGATAAGATAAAAAACAGTTATTTTTTTATAGTTGAATATACAGAAAAGAAAAAAAGAGTTAGAAGTATCGAAACATTACCTATTTACATAAAAAATTTAACAACAGGAAAGGAAAGTTTAGAAAAATACTGTAAAGAGAATTTAAAATTACAGGACCCAAAAGTTTTAATAAATAAATTAAATTATAAGTCCTTAATTTACAGTGGAGGACATAAATATTATATAAATTCTAAAACATCAGAAAGTATAACTATTCAAAATGGTATTCAAATTATTTTAACAAAAGAAAATTACGAAACTTATAGAAAAATATATAAGAATTTGGAGTACTTAAAGTTGATTTATAAAGATGAAAAGACAAGAGAAAAAAAATTTTTAGAAAAACTTCCGAAGATACTTAAAATAAACAAAAATAATAAAGATTTAAGTGAAAATGAAATATCAGAAAAGACCGAAAAATTATATAAAGAAATTATTGAAAAGATAAAAACAGGAATTTTTTCAAAATTTAAGTGTACTCTGCCTATTTATATAGAGGATTGTAACAAGTTAAAAGATTTTACAATATTAAACAGTTATGCTAAAAGTAGATTTATTCAAGAAATATTAAAATGTTTAAATTCTCAGCAAGGTGAATTTGATACAAAATATACGCATAATTATAGTAAAAAATATAATATGAAATTAAGCAAATCAAAAATTCTTGAAAATGATTTTTGCATTATAAATCAATCACCAACAGGGCTATTTGAAAAGAAAGTATTTTTAGCTAAATAAGTAAAGGAGAGTCTTTAAAGTGAGCTGGAGAATAGTAGTTGTATCAAGTGTATCAAAACTTGATTTAAAATTAGGATATTTAGTTGTTAGAAATGAAAAAACAACGAAAGTTCATTTGAGTGAAATTCACACATTAATTATTGAGTCAACTGCTGTTTCATTGACAGCAGCTCTACTCAATGAAATGGTAAAAAGAAAGATTAAAATTATTTTCTGTGATGAAAAAAGAAATCCAAGTTCAGAATTACTGCCTTATTATGGTAGTCATGATACAAGTTCCAAAATAAAGTCTCAGTTAAAATGGAAAAAAGATTATATGAAAGAACTTTGGCAAGAAATTGTAAGGGAAAAAATAAGAAATCAGAGCGAGAATCTAAAAAGATTCAAGTGTAAAAATTTTGAATTGTTAGATAGCTATATATCACAGGTAGAGATAAATGATATAAGCAATAGGGAAGGACATGCTGCAAAAGTATATTTTAATTCTTTATTTGGAACGGAATTTTCAAGAAGTATGGATATTTCAATAAATCATGGACTAAATTATGGGTATTCGTTAATATTATCGAGCTTTAACAAAGAAATTGTCTCAAATGGGTATCTGACAATGTTAGGAATTTTTCATGATAACATGTTTAATCAATTTAATTTATCATGTGATTTTATGGAACCTTTTAGACCTTTTGTTGATAGATTGATTTATGAAATGAAATTAGAAAAATTTGAAAAGGAAGAAAAAATGAAAATATTAGATATTTTAAACAAAGAAGTTGTGTTAGAAGGAAAACAACAACATATGACAAATACAATAAAAATTTTCTGTAAGAGTGTTTTTGATTCATTAAATGAAAATGATATATCTTTAATCAGGTTTCCTAAAGATGAGTTATAGATTTATGAGAATAGTACTATTTTTTGATTTACCTACTCTTACAGAAAAAAATAGAAAAGAATATGCAAGATTTAGAAAATTTTTAATAAAGATAGGATTTATGATGCTACAGGAATCTGTTTATGTAAAATTAGCTTTAAATGCTACAACAACAAATACTTTAATGAAAAATTTAGAGAAAAATAAACCTGAAGAAGGATTAATTCAAATATTATTAGTAACCGAAAAGCAGTATTCAAAATTATATATGTTACTTGGTGAAAATAGAAATGAAGTTTTAGATACAACTGAAAGACTGGTGTTTTTATGAAATTAATAAATGAGGATTTAAATAACGAAATAGTTTTTGAAGAAAATAAAGTAAATTTGTTAGTAATTGAAAATAAGAAAAAATTTGTAGAATTTATTCAAGAAATTATTAAACAGATTAATGGAGACGAAGGAAAATTTTCTTTGTTTGATATAAATACTGAATTAAAAATTCACGATAAGATTGACATAATAAAAGACGTATTTGATTTAGATGTAAATAATAAAAAAGTATTGCATAAAATTTATCACGAATTGGAAGAATTATCCGTAGATAGTGAGTTTTTGTTAGAAACTAAAACTATGGAGAGCAATCTTTTAAAGTATATTTATTACCTAATAGAAAAATATGACTATCCTTTAGAGATATCCGAAGGATTTGACTTAAAGGAATTATTTAAATTATTGTCTGTGAAACTTTCTTTGTGTTTTTCAAATAAAGTAGAAGAAATTTTAGAATATATTGATTTAGTATCAAATGTTTTAAAAAAGGAAATTTTTATATTAGTTAATTTTCATATTTTTTTAGAAAAAGATGATATTGTAGCATTATACAGAGAATGTTTTTATAAAAAAATAAAATTATTGTTTGCAGAAAGTCAAAAACCTGATATAATAAATGAAGAAGAGAAATTATTTATTATTGACAATGATTTATGTGAAATAAATCTTTCATAAATTTAGATATTATCTGAATTTCAGCGTTACGTAATGACGAAAACTGTTCTCCCTTAAAAACAAATTTGAGGTTTGAGAGTAGTGTAAATTCAGATAATATTCAAACTCTAAAAAATGTTCCTAAAACGAGCGGAAAGTTTGAGAGTAGTGTAAATTCAGATAATATTCAAACACCATTCAAGTAAAACCAAGTATGGCAATCGTTTGAGAGTAGTGTAAATTCAATGTAAATATCTTAATGCTTATACTAAAATTAAAAGGATTAATTCCTAATCTATATAGAAATTAATCCTTTTTCAATTAATAAAATTATATAACATTTAATAATAAAAGCTTCCCATTAATCAATCTTTTCAAATTTCAACGTTTTTCCATCACTAGTAGTCAAAGTCAAAATATTTTTAACTAATTTTATTGTTTTAGAATTTTGCAACAATTTTAAATATTCAAATTCAATTTTCATTAAATTTTCTGGTCCAGCCATTTTTGTAGAACCAACTGGTCCAATTTTAATGCTGTCATTCTTGATTTCACAATTTCCAAAATAGTTGTTTATTCCAGAATTTCCATTAATCTTGTTTTCAGCAAAAGAAATTGTTATTTCTCCTTCTTTTTCTGGAAAGGAAGTTTGTCCCATTTCGACAAGTTTCCATTTTGTATTTTTCAATTTTTTACTCAAGTCTAATTTTTTAAACGTCCAAACTTCTCCATTTTTATTTCTCAAGCTCAAAGTTGTGTTATTATAATTTATTCTTGGAGAATTTTGCAAAATATCAAAAAAGTTTAGCTCAATTTTCATTAATTCTTCTGGCCCAGCCATCAAAGTTGCCGCCGTTTCAGCAGTTAAAATTGAATTATTTTTTATTTTATATCCTCCAAAATAACTATTCACACCTGAAAATCCACTAATTTTACCATCTGAAAAATTAATTGTAATATTTGCCCCTTCTGGAATTGGCAATTTTTGACCTTTTTTACTAATTTGTGATAATTCCCATGAAGTTTCGTTTAAATTAATAATTTTCTTTTTCGTTTTTGCACTTAAAGAAATGCAACTTAGTAAGAAAACTGTTAAAATTCCGAATAAAACAAATGTCTTTTTCATTTTTATTCCTCTTTTCTAAAATTTTTTATTCAAAATCTTAAAATTTATATTTCTAATATTTTAGAGTTTTTTTAGAATTTAATTTAAGATTTTACGATTTATTTCCTTTATTTTTTCAATCGTAATAATATCACATTTTTATTAAACAAATATTAGAAAGTTTTAAAAAATTAAATTCTCAAAATTTATTTATAATCTTTTTTCCAAAATAAATATTGAAACGAAAACCAATGCAAATCCAATTAATTCAACAACAGAAAATGTTAATCCAAAAATTATTACTGATAATATTGCTGCAAGTACTGGCTCGAAGGCTGTTAATATTCCTGCAAGTGATGAGGAAATGTAGTTTAAACTTGCAATATAGATTAAATAGGCAATGGAAGTTCCTAAAATTACGACTATTGCTACTTGAATCATAGATTTTGTGTTTACATTTCCTTCTATTTTCCAAATTGGATGAACGATGTTTGAAATTATGCTTCCCACAATCATTCCCCAGCCGACTACTGTTATGCTGCCATATCTTTTCAATAGTTTTTTTGGATAAATTGAGTAAAAGGCAATCATAATTGCTGAAAAAAGTCCAATAAACAGTGCTTCTGGAAGGACAGATAAACTTGAAATTTTTCCTTTTGTCGCTATAAATACAACTCCTAAAACTGTCATAAAAAGTAAAAGTAAGGTTGAAATTGCTGGAATTTTTTTGTTTTTTACAGATTCATAAATAAATATGAAAAATGGTGCTGTAAACTGTAAAATTGTTGCAAATGAAACATTGCTTAACTCGATTGTTCGGAAGTATGTGTACTGAACAAAGTACATGCTGAACCAAACAAAATTATTTCAATAATGTCTCGCTTGTTTTTTAGAGGCTTTAAAACCGATTTTTTTTCAATGAAAATTACAATTAAAAATAGTAATATTCCTGAAATAAGGGTTCTTGTGGAAACCAGCCAATCTGACGAAAAATTGTATTTTTTGAAAAGGATTTCTCCTGAAATTCCTGAAATTGACCACAAACTTGCAGCTAAACTTGCCAGTATCATTCCATGTATTTTTTTTCTTGATTTTGTATCCATTTTTCGCCACCTTCTTTTTCTGAAATTTTAACTTGCAACAACTTTTTCTCCACGCTCAGAGAGTTTGAAAACTCCATTATCAACATAAATATATTTGCTTTTCTCAGCTTTTTCGATAACTTTATTCAAAAATCCTTTATTCCAACGTAAATGATTGTCAATTGTGTCAATCCCGCATTCATCTTTTTCCTGTGTAGTATTTACATGGTTTGATAAGTGAATTAGCAAAATTCTGACTGAAAATGTCATTTTTTGAGTTCTTTTTCGGTTTATTGTAAAAATTAATCCTTTTTTTGGAGAAAAAATTAGTGTTAAAAGAAAAATTACTCCGATTACAACTGCGATACTTCCCGCTATTGAAATATCAAAAAATCTTGCAAAATGAAATCCCAATACACTTGCCACAGCTCCTATAACTATACTTAGCCCAATCATTACTTTCAATTTATCTGTCAATAAATACGCTGTAATTGGCGGCCCAATCATAAAGGCAACTACTAATATTGAACCAACTGCTTCAAACGAGGCTACTGCCGTCATTGATACAAGCGACATAAGCATATAGTGAATCAATATCGGCTTCATTCCAAGCGTTATTGCAAGAGCCTTGTCAAATACCGAAATTTTTAATTCCTTGAAAAAAATTACAACAAAAGATAAATTTATTAAAAATACGATAAAAGTTGCAACTAATCCTTTAGCAATGCTAAATCCAAATATCTGTATCCGATTAAATGGTGCAAATGCCAGTTCTCCCAGTAATACTGAATCAACATCCAAATGTACATTTCCAGCATATCTTGAAATTAAAATTACCGCAATACTGAATAACAGCGGAAAAACCACTCCAATTGCAGAATCTTCCTTGACAAGTCTTGTTGAATTAAGAAGTTCCACAAGGTAAACGGTTAAAACTCCAACTATTCCCGCACCAACGATTAACAAGGGAGAATTTAAGTCATGAACTGCAAAAAATGCAACTACAATTCCAAGTAAGATAGTGTGCGTAATTGCATCCGAAACCATTGCCATACTTTTTAAAACCAGAAATGTTCCTAAAATCGAGCAGGCACTTGCCACCATTATCGCAATTAATTGTATTTCCAATGAAAAATTCATAATTTATTTCCCCCTTTCCAAATTATTCATTTTTAAACTATTTAATTCAGATTTTTTATTTTCAAGTTTTTTCTTAAATTCTTTTTTTCTTTTCTGATTTCTTATAACTTTAAATACAATCCCTCTTTTGTTTGAGAATAAAATACTAATAACTACGATTATACTTATAATTATAACGATAACAGGCCCAGTAGGCAAATTACTTTCACTTATACTAATCAAAGTCCCAAGCAAACCTGATATTCCTCCAAAAAATGCCGCTAAAATTACCATAATTGAAAGTTTGTCTGTCCATTGCCGTGCTGCAACCGCTGGAGAAATAATCATTGCACTTATTAAGATTACTCCTGCCGCCTGAATACCAATTATTACAGTAGTTACAATCAATATGGAAATTAATATTTCAATTTTTTTACTTGGAAATCCCAACGTCTTGGCAAAATCAGAGTCAAATGAAACAATTTTAAATTCCTTCCAGAAAAGAATAATTATAATTAAAAGAATAATCC
>ERZ773014.1374-NODE-1374-length-15533-cov-12.705647_pt1 | contig 15533 bp, 14 predicted proteins | sample MGYA00580841_ERZ773014 | MGnify/ENA primary metagenome ERZ773014 (study PRJEB29015, sample SAMEA2737989) | human oral metagenome | biome: human oral; feature: human-associated habitat; material: dental | place: China | collected 2067 ...
AAAACAGCCGGAACGCCCTTGCCGAACACTGCGGCAAAATCCGCTGCGGCGGGGACGGTCAGCCCCTTCTCCGCAGCATAGCCCGTGATCGCCGCTGCAATGGGGTGCTCACTGCCCTGCTCAAGCGATGCCGCAAGCGCGATAAGTTCCTCGGCGGTGATGCCGACGGGACAGATGCTGACCAGCTGTGGGCGCCCCTCGGTGAGCGTGCCCGTCTTATCCATCAGCACCGCGCTGATGTTCCCCGCCGTCTCAAGTGCCTCCCCCGACTTGATGAGAATGCCGTGCGCCGCGCCGCGCCCCGTACCGACCATGATGGCGACCGGCGTCGCAAGCCCGAGGGCACAGGGGCAGGAGATGACGAGAATCGAGATCGTGATGGAGAACGCGAACTCCACCGTCGCACCCATCATGAGCCAGACCGCGCCTGCCGTGAGGGCGAGTACGATGACCACAGGGACAAAGACCGCCGACACGCGGTCGGCAAGACGGGCAATCGGTGCCTTTGAGCCGCTTGCATCATCCACAAGACGGATGAGCTGACGGATCGTCGTGTCCTCACCGACGCGCGTCGCCGTGAAGCGGATTGTCCCCTCGATGTTCAGCGTGCCCGAGGTCACGCCATCGCCCGCTGCTTTTGTCACGGGCATGGATTCCCCCGTCACGGCGGACTCATCAACGCTCGTCGCGCCGTCCGTCACCGTCCCGTCCACGGGGATGCGTGCGCCGGGACGCACGATGATCGTATCGCCGAGGACAAGCGTCGCCACAGGCACGACCTGCTCCTCCCCGCCGCGCACAACCGTCGCCTCGGCGGGGGCAAGCTGCATCAGCGCCTTGAGCGCTCCCGTCGTCTGTCCCTTTGCACGCGCTTCGAGATATTTGCCGACCGTGATGAGCGTGACGATCATGCCCGCCGACTCGAAGTAGAGATTCGTGCTGTACTCCGTCGCGAGTGCAAGGTCTCCGTGTCCCAGTCCCCAGCTCATGCGGAACATCGCGAACACGCCGAAGAGCGCGGATGCCATCGAGCCGATGCCCACGAGCGAGTCCATATTCGGCGCGCCGTGCAGGAGATTGCGGAATCCGTTGACATAGTACGCGCGGTTGAGGTACATAATGGGGAGGATGAGCACGAACTGTGCGAGTGCAAACGTCAGCGCATTCTCTGCGCCCCAGAACACCGCTTTGAATCCCTCTGCGTAGGGGATGCCCCACATTGCAAGCATCGGGCTCATCGCAATATACATCGTCGGCAGGAGGAAGAGAATGGAGAGGACGAGGCGCGTGCGCATCGCGCGAATTGCCTTCTCTGCCGCGTCCATACCCGTTGCCTCTGCGGGGGCGGCAGACGCACCCGCAGCGCCCTTGACACTCGCGCCGTAGCCCGCATCCTCAACGGCGGCGATGATGGCGGCGGGGCTTGTCACCGCCGCATCGTAGGCGAGCGTCATAGTATTCGTGAGGAGATTGACGGACACATCCGCCGTCCCCTCCATCTTTTTTACGGTGCGCTCCACGCGCGCCGAACACGCCGAGCAGGTCATGCCCGTGACGTTGAATGTTTCTTTTTTCATGGAGATTCCTTTTATCGTCAGAAAACGCCGTTCCTCACAAGCGCCCTGATCGCCTTGCAAGCGCGGCACGTCCTCCGCCGTGGCAGGTAAGATACCGTAAACTCAAAGCCTCCCCCGTCGGTACGGGGGAGGGGGACCGCGCAAGCGGTGGAAGGGGCGCTTTGTGTAATCTTATAGAAGCCTTTGCGTTACAGTATAGCACTCCTGTCAAGCACAAACAATAATGAGAAAAATTTTCAAAATAGATTGCATCGAAATCTGATAAATGTTATCATCAGGGAAACGAAACGAATCATCCAAGGGAGGATTTTCAGATGGCAAAGATTGCAGTGGTATTTTGGAGCGGATCGGGCAACACCGAGGCAATGGCAAACGCAGTCGTCGCGGGCGTAAAAAAGGGCGGCGCGGACGTCGAACTCATCCGCGTCGGCGACTTCTCGGCGGATCGGATCGCGGATTACGACGGCATCCTGATGGGCTGCCCTGCCTGTGGCGTGGAGGAGCTCGATGAGGGCGAGTTCGAGCCGTTCTTCGCCGAGGCGGAGAGCCAGCTGAAGGGCGTGAAGGTCGGGCTGTTCGGCTCATACGGCTGGGGCGGCGGCGCATTCATGGAGACGTGGACGAACCGCACGAAGGATGCAGGGGCAACGATGGTCGCGGACGGCGTGACCTGTGAGAACGAACCCGACGATGATGCGCTCGCTGCGTGCACGGCACTCGGTGAGGCGATGGCAAAGGCGGTCGGATAAAAGCCTCCCGCCGCATACAAAAGGGAGCTGCTCTCGGAGCGCCCCTTCTACGGGTCCCGCGCACAGGCTCCGTCTCAGATGGGGGAGCTAGTATGCCGCCGCTATCTGGAAGCCTCCCCCGTCGAAACGGGGGGAGGGGGACCATGCGGAGCATGGTGGAAGGGGCGTCTTGAGCGTTTAGGAAACACGAACAAAAAAGCTGTTGTATGAGTCAAACGACTTCATGCAGCAGCCTTTTTTGTTCGTCGATTATAAAATGCTGTGATACAGGAAAATGCCGCGCGTTTCTCGAATATAAACGAAGGGATATTCATCTGTCAAAAGGAGAAAATTATGGACAAGATGGGGTATGAACTGCTGGGCGATTCGTTTCGGAACAAGGGGACGGCGTTCAGCGCAGAGGAGCGCGCCGCATATGGGCTGACGGGGCTGCTTCCGCCGCACATCGACACGATCGAGGAGCAGGCGGAGCGCATCTATCAGCAGATGGAGCGCAAGAGTTCGGGGATCGAGAAGCGCCGCTTTCTCATGGAGGTATTCAACCGCAACCGCCGCCTTTTCTACTATGTATTCCGTCAGCACATCGTGGAGTTAATGCCGATCGTCTACGATCCCGTGATCGCCGAGAGCATCGAGCAGTACAGCGAGCAGTTCATCAATCCGCAGGAGACCGCCTATCTCTCCATCGACCGCCCCGAGGAGATCGAGGAGACACTGCGCGCGGCGGCGGGCGGGCGTGAGATCCGCCTGATCGTTGCAACGGATGCGGAGGGCATCCTCGGCATCGGCGACTGGGGGACGAACGGCGCGGACATCGCCGTCGGAAAATTGATGGTATATACAGCGGCGGCGGGGATCGACCCCGCGTCGGTGCTGCCCGTCATGCTCGATTGCGGGACGAACCGCGAGAGTCTGCTCCGCGACCCGCTCTATCTCGGCAATCGGCACGCGCGCGTGCGCGGCAAGGCGTATGATGATTTCATCGACAGCTTTGTGCAGACAGCGGAGCGGCTTTTCCCGCAACTCTACCTGCATTTTGAGGACTTCGGGCGGCCGAACGCCGCGCCTATCCTGCGCCGCTACCAAAAGACCTATCCCGTCTTCAACGACGACTGTCAGGGGACGGGCATCATCACGCTCGCGGGGTTGCTCGGCGCGATGAAGATCAACGGGCAGAGGCTCACGGAGCAGACCTATATGTGCTTCGGCGCGGGCACGGCGGGCGCGGGCATCACGGCGCGCATCTGCCGCGAGATGGTCGAGCAGGGGCTGAGTGAGGAGGAGGCGCGCGCGCGTTTCTACCTTGTGGATAGGCAGGGGCTGCTGTTTGACGATATGGGAGATCTGACGCCCGAGCAAAAGCCGTTTGCGCGCAGCCGCAGTGAGTTCGACCATGCGGACTCGCTGACGAGCCTGACCGCCGCCGTGATGGCGGTGAAGCCGACCATCCTCGTCGGCACGTCGACGATGCCGGGCGCGTTCACGGAGACCATCGTGCGTGCAATGGCATCGTGGTGTGACCATCCGATCATCTTCCCCCTGAGCAATCCGACGGAACTTGCCGAGGCGACGGCGGAGAATCTGATCCGCTGGTCGGACGGGCGCGCGATGGTCGCAACGGGCGTTCCACGTGATCCCGTGTCCTACCGTGGCACGACGTACGAGATCGGACAAGCGAACAATGCGCTCATCTACCCGGGGCTTGGGCTTGGAAGTATGGCGGTCGATGCACGGCTCGTCACAGATGAGATGATCTCCGCTGCGGCGCACGCGCTCGGCGCGTTCCTTACGCCCGAGGCAAAGGGTGCGGCGGTGATCCCGCCCGTCGCGCGTCTCACGGAGTTCTCCGCTGCCGTTGCGGTCGCCGTCGCCGAGTGCGCCGTGAAGCAGGGGCTGAATCGCCAGCCCGTATCGGATGTGAAGGCTGCCGTCGAGGCGATGGTCTGGAAGGCAGAGTATTAGGGAGGCGACGAGAACGCCCTCCAGGTCTCGGAGATGAGTCTCTTAGACTGCTCTGAGCATATAGAAAAAAGCCGCACGAAGGTTAAATGCCCTCGTGCGGCAGTCTTTTTACGTGCGCTGGCTCAGTCTGTGAGTACATCCGCGTATTTGTCTGTTCGTCGCATCATCTTGTCTGCGTAGGAGCAGAGAGGGACGATCTTTGCACCGTCGCGACGCGCCGCCGCAATGACCTCCTCGATCAGGCGGCGTGCGATGCCCTGCCCGCCGTAGGCGGGGTCAACCTCGGTATGCGTGATGACCCAACGTCCGCCCTCGTCCTCGATCTCTGCGACCCCGATGCGCTTCTCGCCGTCATACGCCGCGCTGCGGCGCGTCCCGGCTTCCCATAGGATGTTCATGGTACACCTCCTTTCCCGTATTGTACCCGATAGGTGCGGGGCTGTCCACTGCGGCGCGCGTTCGCATGGAGATTATAATGAGATGAAATAGAGGAAGCGCTCATTTTGTCCCGAATGTTAGCAATAAGAAAAGCGAAAAGGGGGAGAACGATGCGCGCAGACTATCATGTGCATACGGCGTTCAGCGACGACTCGACCTATCCGATGGAGGATGTCGTGCGGGACGCGATTGCGCGGGGCATCGCAGAGCTGTGCTTTACGGAGCACGTTGACTACGGGATCAAGAAGGACTGGGACGAACCCGGAGAGATGCCCGTTCGCAAGGGCGGTGTAGGAGAGCCTGCCGAGATGCCGCTCGCGAATGCGGACTATCCGCGCTACTACGAAGCAGTGTGCGCGATGCAGGAGAAATATGCGGGGCAGATCTGCATCCGATTCGGACTGGAGTTCGGCGCACAGGCGCACACGATTCCGCGCTACGAGGCTCTTTTTCAACGCTATCCGTTCGACTTTATCATTCTCTCCGTCCATCAGATCGAGGACAGGGAGTTTTGGAATCAGGAGTTTCAGCGCGGGCGTACTCAGCAGGAGATCCACGCGCGTTACTATGAGGAGCTGCTGTATCTCGTGCAGAACTACCACAACTACAGCGTGCTCGGGCATATGGATCTCGTCACGCGCTACGACCTCGCGGGCGCGTATCCGTTCGAGAAGCTGCGCCCCGTCCTCACGGAGATTCTCTCCACCGTCATCGCGGACGGCAAGGGCATCGAGCTGAATACATCGAGCCACCGCTATGGTCTGCCTGACCTTACGCCGTCGCGCGACATCCTGCGCCTCTACCACGAGCTCGGCGGGCGTATCATCACCATCGGGAGCGACAGCCACAAGCCCGACCATCTCGGCGCATACATCGACGAGGGAAAAGCGGAGCTGCGCGCGCTTGGCTTTCGGGAGTTCTGCACATTCGAGCGGATGCAGCCGATCTTTCACGCGCTGTAAATTATTCAAGAAAAATGGAGTGCTGCACGAAAAAGCAGCACTCCATTTTTATGACTTGAATCAAATCTTCTGATTGCCGACGCACCAGACCTTCTTCTCGCTGCGCGTCGCGGGGCTGTTCTGTGCCATGACGCCCGAGAGCAGGTGCGGGCGATACGCCTCCTCGAGGTAGGCGATCTCCTCGTCACTGAGCGTGAAGTCCACCGCCGCGACGGGAGCGTCGATGTGATGCAGCTTCGTCTACCGTCCAGCTGTGCTGACCGCTGCCCGCATCGCCAAACCCCATGCAGCCGAGGCAGATGCGCGTCTCGCGCATCTGCCCCTTTGCATAGATGAGATGTGCCGTGATACCTGCCGCGATCAGGATGCCCACAATTTCATGGAAGACACGCGGCAGCTTGGTGAAGGAGAGCAGGGCGAGGAAGCCTGCGAGCAGTAGGAGGTTGAGGATGGTCGCGCGCCTCACTGCGCTGTCACCATCACTTCATCTCCTTTTCCCACTCACGGATAATGCTGAAGTCGAGCTTGTCCGCCGTGCTCTCGAGGAGGTGGATCTCCTCGGCGGTGAGCGTGATCTCCGTCGCCCGCACCGCATCCGCAACGTGGCGCTCCTTCGTCACGCCGATGATGGGGAGCGTCCCCTTGCCGATCGCCCACGCAACGGGAATCTGAGCGATGCCGACGCCGTATTTGTCCGCGAGGAGTTTCAGCGACAGGTTGAACGTCTCGATCTTGTCCATGATGGGGTTGTAGACCGCTGCGCGCGCGGAGTTATCGGGCATCGGATGATGCGTGTCGTACTGACCCGAGAGCGCGCCCTGCTCGAGTACCATGTAGGAGAAGAAATGCACGTCATTCGCGCGGCAATAGTCCAGAATGCCCGACTCTTCCGACGAGCGGTTCAGCAGGCTGTAGTGGTTCTGCACCGCGCCGAGCTTCAGCCCGTGTTCGCGCAGGATGCGGTCTGCCTCTTTGATCTCGTCGATGTCGTGGTTCGAGACGCCGATCATCGGCGCATCTGCCTTGCCCTCGAAGAACTCTGCCGCCGCCGTGATCCAGCGCGGCGCGTCCACGGGGTTGTGCACCCAGTAGATATCCATGTTCTCGACGCGGAGCAGTTTTAACTGCGTCTCCCACATATCCTCGACAGGTGTATCCGAGGAGTAGTCCATGCACTGCGGCGTCAGCTTGTCCGAGATCAGATAGGAGCCGCGTGCGCGCCCCTTGAGGAATGCACCGAGCATCTTCTCAGACGTGCCCATCCCGTAGGCGTACGCCGTGTCCCAGAGGTTCAGCCCGTGCTCCATCGCCGCGTCGAAGATCGGGCGCAGCTGCTCCTCCGTATAGCCCGTGCCGAACGTGCCGTCGTTGCCCCACGCCCATACTCCGAGCGCGATTTTTGGCAGATTTGTCATAATATCCTCCCCTTGATTGACAGAAACGTCATTATTTTATCAGTATACACGATGGAGTATGGGCGTGGTCAAGGAAAATGTAGGCATGCAGACGAAAAAGACACGCTGCATGAAAATATCGTGCAGTGCGCCGCTAGTTATTCGTAATGTGTCCATATCCGCTTGACTAGAATGATGCCGTCATACAATTTTCCCGATGGGCCTGCATAGCCATCGGTGTTTTCTAGGACTGCATATACGAGGCGATGCTGTATGTTGATGCGGCGCGAGTAATTGCCGCTCAGATTCCCGACGAGTTTTTCATAGGGCGGTGGATCGTGAAACGGATTCTGCTGCATGAGATTCAGCAGGGATTTTGCCTTTGGTTCGAGACCTGCAGCTTTCAGACGGGATTTATCCTTATCCGCCTGCTTGCTGAATTTGATGAGATACATCACCACGCCTCGTTCGGATCATAGGTGCGGCATGCGTCGAGATCTTCTGCGTCGGCGGCGAGAATGCTCGCACTCATACCCGGAATTGCGTTCAGATAGAGCGTTTCCTGTACAGCGTTCCAGTCCTCCTCGGAGAGCAGAACCGCGTTCTTGCCGCGTGTGTTCGTGATGATGACAGGGCTGCGGTTCTCGTTTACCTCTGAGATGAGCTGATAGAGATTCCTGCGTGCCGTCGTTGCATTGATTGCAGTCATATCGATTCTCCTTCCGATTATCAATTTTATTATAGCGTACGCGTTCCCGTGCGTCAACGAAACCTCTGTATTGTGCCGTACAAAAATACCGCCAACCGAAGCTGGCGGTATCGTGTTTGTAGGAGTGAGGGTTAGAAGAAGAACTCGACGCGGCCGAAGAGCTTCGAGACCTTATCGTTGTTCGAGCCTAGATAGCGGGCGTACAGATCCTTGCCGTGGAAGTACTTCGCCGAGAGTACGACATTGTCGAAGAGGGTATAGTCTGTGCCGAGCTCAATACCTCTCGTGCCTTCAAAGGCGCCGTCCTCAGTTGGTGCGACAGATGCTCCTGCAAGCTGACGATAGGAAACATAGGCGCCCCACGAGCCTCTGTCCTCGGGCTTTGCGCCCTTGTACTCGTATGTCACCTGATAGGATCTCTTTGGCATATTGCCATACACGAATTTCGGACTATGCGCGTAGGCGGCGGAGAGGAAATTGTTCTTATCGAAGCTGTAACCTGCGTTCACACCCCAAATGGGCATGGTATGCTTGCCATTTTTTACGAGCGAACTTAAATCGGAGGCGTTGAGGCGATAGTAGCCTGCACCGATGGTAAAGCGGCCGTTGTACTGGATCTCTGCCCCCTGATAATTTGCCGCCACATCATTTGTGATCTCATCGCTGCTCATGCGGCCTGCCTGCAGCTTGAACTGCACGTTCTTGCCGAAGGAGACCTCTGCACCCGAGAACTCGCGGTCGAAGATAAGTGCGCCCGGCTTTGCGTAGGCTTCTGCCGAGAGCATTTCCATCTTACCGAGTTTTACAGTGAAGTTGTTGTAGTCCCCCTGTGCCCACGCACGCTTGAGCGTCACCTTGTCGCTGTCGTTCTCTCCCGAGTCCTTGTTCATCTTTGTCTCGGCATCGAGACGCGCGTTGACATGCCAGTGGCTGTTGACCTCGGCGGACGGTTCGAGACGGAAGAGGAGGTTGTCGTCGTTTACTCTCGTCTTACCGTCCGAGCGACGCGAAACCTCTGTGCGCTGGCTCGTGTAGGTGTACTCGAGCTTGCCGTTCCACTTCACCATGTCGGCATTGCGCTCGAGGTTCGATACGCGCACGCCGAGGTTGTTGAGCTCATCCGCGAACTCAGCAGCCAGTCGGTCGACAAGCGCTTTGTCCGATGCGGACATATCGCCCTTTGCCATCGCCTTTGCCGTCATCTGCGCCATCTCGTAGCGCGTGATGTTGCGGTCACCACGATACGTGCCGTCGCCGTAGCCCTCGACAATGCCGTCGGCGGCGAGCTGTGTCACAGCATCGTACGCCCAGTGATCGCGCGGCACATCGCTGAACGGATTTGCCGCTGCGAACGTCGTTCCTGCCGCACCGACGACGAATGCCGCCGCGAGCGCGGACACCAGAGTTTTCTTCATGGGGAATTCCTCCTTCTGAATCTGCGGGCGGGGGAGCGTTCGCCTATGTTTCCAATGGTGTGCATTGTGTCTGCGGCCATCGTGCGCCCTATTCCCGCAAAACAATGAGATTGTTTCTTATTATATAAGTATATGAGAATATTTGTCAAGCAGAAGTTTCAGAAAAATTGGAAGAAAATAGGCAGGAATATCATTTGTTGTTCTTACAAGTGGAGATGAACTGTGCTATAATGAAGGAAATCAACGGACGACCATGGTAAATTGAGAGGAAGGGTAATATGAACGAAAGTATCAAGGCTGTGCATCTCGCCCATACGGACGGCGAACTCTCGGATGTCTCCGCGTTCGGTTCGGGGGCGACAGCGCGTGCCGTTACGTTCCATCGGAGTCTGCCCGTGTACGAGCCGACACCGCTTGCCGATCTCAAATGCCTTGCGGCAGGTCTCGGTCTCGGGCGGATTGCAGTGAAGGACGAGAGCAAGCGGTTTGGGCTGAATGCATTCAAAGGGCTGGGGACGAGCTACTCCGTCGCACGCTACCTTGCGCAGTACCTCGATCTGCCTGAGAGTGAGATGACGTACGAGACGCTCCAAAAACCGGAGTACCGTGAGCGTCTGCGCGGCGTTACCCTCGTGACGGCGACCGACGGCAACCACGGGCGCGGGATTGCGTGGGCGGCAAAGCTGTTCGGACTCTTTGCACACGTCTTCATGCCCAAGGGCAGCTCGCCCGAGCGGCTGGCGAATATCCGCGGGCTCGGTGCGGAGGCGGCGTTCACCAACTATAACTACGATGATGCCGTACGCTATGCGGCGCAGATGGCAAAGGAAAAGGGATGGGTGCTCATACAGGACACGGCGTTTGAGGGCTATACCGAGATCCCACTTCGTATCATGCAGGGCTATACGACACTCGCACATGAGGCGATGGAGCAGTACGATGACATGCCAACACATATCTTTCTGCAGGCGGGTGTCGGGTCGCTGCCCGCTGCGATTACGGGCTACTTTGCCGCACACTATGGAGAAAAACGTCCCGTCATCACCATTGTCGAGCCGAATCGGGCGGACTGCATCTACCGCACGGCTGCCGCCAGCGACGGTGAGCGGCATATCGTGACGGGTGAGATCAACTCCATCATGGCGGGGCTCTCTTGCGGTGAGCCGAGTCCGATCGCATGGGAGATTCTGAAAGACTACGCCGATCACTTCGTCTCCGTCCCCGAATGGGTTGCAGCGAAGGGGATGCGCATCCTCGGCAACCCGCTCGACGATGATCCGCGTGTCGTCTCGGGCGAGAGCGGTGCGGTCACGACGGGGCTCGTCGCAGAGCTCATGCAGAACCGCAGCCTCGACTACCTGCGCGACCGCATCGGACTCAATAAGGACTCGCGCATCCTCTGCATCTCCACCGAGGGCGACACCGACCGCACGAACTATCGGCGTGTAGTGTGGGATGGATTGTATCCGAGCTATTGACTATAAATAGACACAAAATACCCCTGCGCCGAAACGGTGCAGGGGTATTGTCATAGGCGAAAGTATTCTTGTCGCATCATATCAAATAGGGATGTGTATGGTACTTGGAAATGGCACGCGACATCGGGAAGTTTCGGATTGTTTGAGCGCGTCGTTATGCGACCTGCCGACTGCTCGAAGCTCAGGAGCGTATAGCCATATACTTTGGCGGCGGCGATCAGCCATGGGTCAGCAACATTTTCTCGCGACCAGAGACGAAGCGCGGATTCGGTGTATTGATCGCTTTGCTGAATAAAGCTCAGAACATCTCTATACGTCTGGATCATTTGTATATCCTGCGTCGACAGAATACATTCGTTCGGAAGATCGCTTATCCATGCGGAAAGTTCGTCTGTTCCCTTTAGAATCTCATCGCGCACCTTATCCAGAACGGCTATTTTATCCAATGAAATTTTAGGACGCAGCTGCTGCCAAAAAGATGGGGCAAAATCAAACGGATAGTATGCACGGGCAGGGCGTATCAGACTATTGGCGTCGATGAGGTATTTTTTGCTCAACTCAAATGCCTCCCATCCGCTCAAGTGCACCTCTGTAGGTTCTGCGATTCGTTGCTGTCAGTCGGTAGGCATCTGTATCCTGTGTGTTCCCTTGAATTACGCTCCGTTCAAGGGCGGTAAGAAAACGGTGATCAAGGTTCGAGAGCAAGGTTTTGTAAAAATCGCCACCGCTTTTCTTTTTATGAGCTTTTGTTTGCTCCCATTGTTCTTTTTGAAATGCAAGCATACGTGTATAGAGAGTTCGTGGTATCTTTTTGGTTGTATAGGCGCGTCGCAGAATCACCGCTTCGCTGCATCGGAAATGACGCGCGGCTTGTCCTATCATATCTTCAACAGGAATGGACGAATCCCATACTTCGGAAAAATCTGCTGCAGGGACGAGCAGTTCTGCTGCAACGGCATTGCACTTCTGTTCGAGCAGACTCACGCGCTCATCCGACCATTCGGGATTGTTGAACAGGCTGTTTTCGCCGAGCCATACATGAACCGTTTCGTGCAGGAGAGAGAAGAGGCGTCCGTTTGCTGTGTCTGTTGTGTTTATAAAGATGAGCGGCGCATGGGTATCAATCAGGGTAAACGCACGGAATTCCTTCACATCGAGTGGACGATGTGTATTTGCTCCGACCTTTCCACCCGTAAAGATGAGGAGTCCATGCTGTACAAGTGTGTTGCGTAGGCGATTGAAATTATCTTCCGCATTTTTTCCTTCTCTGTACCAGTTTGTTTTGAGGCCAAGATCATCTCGTATCCGTTGTGCAATCTCGCCCGTGGAATCGTGGCGGCTGCGACTTCCGACAAAAGAAGTTGCGTCCGATTGTTCCCGTTTGAGTTCATCTCTCATCCAATCCTGAATTGCCGTCATCTGATCGAGGATATCGATGAGTTCACGGCTCGGCTTTTGGTTTTTTTTACTTCCTACGGTGCGGTATTCGGCAAGTGCGATATCCTCGTCAGGCGGTGTCTGTAGAAGAAAATAGCCGAATGGAATACGTGTTTTCCTGCTCATCGCTTCCAGCTGTTTCAGTGTTGGCTGCTTTTCCCCGGTCTTCCATGCGTTCAGCTGGTCGAGTACATCGGGAGCGACCTGATCTTCATGGACATTCTGCATGATCCAGTCGATCACGGGCGCATGAATCGGCACCGTGACGGTTGCCATTCGAACCACCTCCTTTTGTTCGTTTCTTTTATGATAGCATATTTATGAAGTGAGTTCTATAGAAAAAGAAGGAATGAGATACCGCTGTTTGTGGAAATGTATTATGAATTCTGTATTTGTACAAAAAGGGGCTGCAGCACGAAGTTTTTTAGCTTCGTGCCACAGCCCCATCCGTGTGTGAAACAGTGAAATCAGAAGAAGAACTCGACGCGGCCGAAGAGTTTCGAAGCCTTGTCTTTGTCCGATCCTACCACAGGCGCATAGAGATCCTTGCCGCGGAAATACTTCGCCGAGAGAACGACGTTCGGGAAGAGCGTGTACTCCGTGCCAAGCTCGATGCCCTTCGTCAACTCCATTGCTCCGTCCGTTGTGGCTCCAAGCGCCGCGCCTGCAAGGTAGCGATAGGAGACGTATGCGCCCCACGAACCCCTGTCCTCGGGCTTTGCGCCCTTGTAGTCGTAGCTGATCTGATACGACTTCTTATACTTCTTGTCCATCGCAAGGCTGTTGTTGCGCGCATAGGCAGCGGAGAGGAAGTTGTTCTTGTCGAAGCTGTAACCTGCATTCACGCCCCAGATATTCATGCGCTCCTTGCCGCCGGTATAGCCGGTGTAACTGCGCGAACTCATGCGATAATAGCCAAGCCCGGCGGTGAGACGGCCGTTGTACATGAGTTCTGCACCCTGATAGTTGGCGGGATCTGCGAGTTCCTCGTCACTGATGCGCCCCGCCTGCAGCTTGACTCTCAGATCCTTGCCAAAGGAAACCTCTGCCCCTGAGAAATGATGGTCGAAGATGAGCGCACCCGGCTTTGCATACGCCTCGGCGGTGAGAAGCTCCATCTTGCCGAGCTTTACAGTGAAGTTGTCATAGTCGCCCTGCGCCCATGCGTATTTCAGTTCCACCTTGTCACTTGAACTGGAGGCATCCTTTCCGGTGTCCCATGCGGCATCCTTGCTCATGTTTGTCTCGGCATCGAGACGAGCATTGACGTGCCAGTGGCTGTTTACCTCGGCAGACGGCTCGAGGCGGAAGAGCAGGTTGTCCGTGTTGATCCGTGTGCGTCCCTTCCCGGTCTCGTCGCGTGTGCTCTCAAACCTCTCACTTGTGTACGTATACTCAAGTTTTCCATTCCACTTCACCATATCGGCGTTCTTCTCAAGCTTCGACACGCGAACGCCGAGGTTATTCAGCTCGTCGGCAAACTCCGCCGCGAGACGGTCGACGAGGGCGCGGTCCGAGGAGGACAGGTTGTCCTTTGCCATCGCCTTCGCGACCATCTGCGCCATCTCGTAGCGCGTGATGTTGCGGTCGCCGCGGTACGTGCCGTCGCCGTAGCCCTCGACCACGCCGTCTGCCGCGAGCTGCGTCACGGCATCGTACGCCCAGTGGTCGCGCGGCACATCGCTGAACGGATTCGCCGCCGCGAACGTCGTCGATGCTGCACCGATGACGAGTGCTGCGCTGAGCGCGGATACCAGAGTTTTCTTCATGGAAATTCCTCCTTTTGAATCCTGAGGGGAGGAGGCGTGCCTGTGTTTCCAATGCGGCGCATTGTGTCTGCGGCGTTGTCTCCACTCGTATTAGCTGAGATTAAATCTTATTATATAGGAAGATGAAAATAATTGTCAAGCAGAAGTTTCAGAAAAATAAATAAAAAGATACCGCAGACCGAAATCTGCGGTATCTGTGTGTGAAAACAGGGGAATCAGAAGAAGAACTCGACGCGGCCGAAGAGTTTGTTCATGCCGGTCTTGCCCTCGGGTTCTGCAGAGTAGATCTGATTGCCGCGGAAGTAGATGAGAGAGCCGACGATGTTCTTTTGCAGCGTGTACTGTCCGCCGATTTCCCAGCCTTTCGTGTTCCACATCGCGCCATCAAAGGTCGGGGCGATTGTTCCTGCACCGCCGATGTAACGATAGGCTGCGTAGATGCCGAATGAGCCGGGATCTGCCTCGTTTGCGCCCTTGTAACCGAGCTCAATGTTGTAGGACTTCAGATGTTCTTTCTTGATCTCTGCCGTTTCGTTGCTGTTGTTCTTCCAGTAGCCGCCAGAGAGATAGACCGTCTGCGTGGGGTGATAGGTCATGCCGAAACCATAGAAATTGAGTGGATTTTTCATCCCGATCATGTCATGGATGGCGGCCTTGTTGGCGACTCGTAGGTAGTCGATACCAAGGTGGAACTTCTCCGAGGGATCCCAGTTTGCCGTCACGCCCTGCACACTCGCCGTGGTGCCGCCAGAATAGAGGCCTTTTTCGATCGACTCCTGGATCTCATCGCCCCATGCAGCGTTCAGGAGGTTGTAGCGTCCGGCGTAGATCGTGCCCGAAACTTGCTTATCCTTGCCGAGGGTAACAGCTGCGCCCGAGATATTGTCATCGAACAGCATCCCCTGCTCCGTGAGGATGGGCAGTTTGCCGAGCTGAATCACAGTTGAGCCGTACTTACCCTCTGCATAGGCGCGATTGAGTTTTACATTGCCGTCCTTGCCGCTGTCGGTTCGGAGGTCGATCTTGGAATCCAGTCGCGCCTTGACCGACCAGTGGCTGTTGACCTCTGCTGTCGGCTCGAGACGGAAGAGCAGCTCGTTATTCGTCTGTTTGTGCCCCAAGTACTTGGTTACGAATTCGCCGCCCGTGCGCTCATAGGTGTACTGGAGTTTTCCCTCCCACTTCACCATATCGGCGTGCTTTTCGAGGTTCGATACGCGCACGCCGAGGTTGTTCAATTCGTCTGCGAACTCCGCTGCGAGACGGTCAACGAGTGCCTTGTCCGATGCGGGCATATCATCCTTTGCCATCGCCTTTGCAACCATCTGCGCCATCTCGTAGCGCGTGATATTGCGGTCGCCGCGATACGTGCCATCGCCGTAGCCCTCGACCACACCGTCGGCGGCGAGCTGCGTCACAGCGTCATACGCCCAGTGGTCGCGCGGCACATCGCTGAACGGGTTTGCCGCTGCGAATGTCGTCGATGCTGCGCCGATGACGAGCGCCGCGCTGAGCGCGGATACCAGAGATTTCTTCATGAGAACTCCTCCTTCTAAGGAATCGCTGATAAAATGAAGTCCGTCAGATCGGCGCAGATTTTTTCGTCCGAACTAGGAGGCAAACCGGACGCAGAGTGGTGCTCT